>OLNZ01000422.1_pt1 | contig 43047 bp, 41 predicted proteins | sample 1672981 | NCBI WGS metagenome assembly OLNZ01 (sample SAMEA3136743, study PRJEB25190) | human gut metagenome | biome: human gut; feature: human-associated habitat; material: faeces | place: Austria | collected 2013 | reverse complement strand
ATAATGTTATATTCAAAACAACCGGTTCATAACTTAATGTTTCGTGCGTCCGTCTCACTCACGCTGTGCAAGGGCATTAGTTGTGATTTGTGCAACATATAACCAGTTCGCTCGAAACTCCCGCATCAGATTCCAATAACCTGCACCTCGGAATCCGTATTCTGCAACCAGATTATATTTCTCCCGGATACTCCGAACATCTTCAAACCAGACAACATGCTGTATTCCTTCTTTTGTATAGTAATAATACGGTGCCATTGCCGTTTCATCATATAAGATTTCCGTCCGATACTGATAGGCTCTGCGAACAGCTTCTACATTTCCAATCGTCTCTGCTTCTGTTACATTTCGTTCAAAAGGTAACGGCCAATCATATGCATAATTCGGAATCCCCATATATATTTTATCATTCGGTATTACCGATACCGCATAATCTAATACTCTCCGTACGTATGGAACAGGCGCAACAGCCATTGGTGGTCCATATTTGTATCCCCACTCATATGTCATGAGGAATACCGTATCTGCTGCTCTTCCGATTCCTTCATAATCGATACCCTCATATAGTAATCCTGGCTGGTCGTCAGCAATCTTGGGCGGCACTGCCACACTTACCTCAAAGCCGCTATCATGTAGCATCTTTGTAGTTTTTTGAATAAATGCAACATACGCCTCACGGTAAGGTGCCGGAATAAACTCAAAATCAATATCTAATGCCCGATACCCCTTTTCTCCCATGATATTAAGAATATTGGCAAGCAATATATCCTGAACTGCACTACTCTCCAGTAAACATATTACCAATTGATTATTAAACCTTTCATTACGGTCTAACGGTGTGATTACCATTCGCTTTCGCCTGCCAAACCGATTTGCCTCACTTAACAGACGGTCATCATTCATTGCAATCAGACTTCCATCCTCATTGTATCCATAAGAAAATGGCAGTAATTCATCAATGTACAGTAATGTTTCTTCCAATACCGCTTCTTTAATAAATGAATACGCATACCCGGATACATCCATTTCCCGATTTTCCGTATCTTTATAAGCGATCACAATCTGTCGTCCCGGCAGTAGAAATGTTTCATTTAGCAGATAGGGATTACTACGCACTAAATGAATTACCTTCTGCCCGAATTGCTCCGCAATACCCGCTAAAGTATCCCCTTCTTCTATCGTATAGATCTGTTCCGGCTCTAATATAAGTAACGCCTGCCCTACCACTAATTCCTGTCTTTGTATCTCATTGTCGAATGCCAGCCGTTCCACCGACACACGAAACTTCTCTGCAATTGATTGCAGGGTATCACCCTCATTTACAACATAGACTTTCATATCCACATTTTCCACTCCTCCTGCTATCTACTAATCTACGCTCATTTTCTACGACATATGACACACTTTTCTAACTTTACAAGAAACAACACAGATCTGAACGTTTTATCCCTTTTCCCTCAACCCGGAACAATTCCATCAAAAAAAGCCTCCCGCCTGCCTTAAGCTGACAAAGAAGCTTCTTTAAACAAGAATATTTCTGAATCACTTGATTCTCAATATCCCTTTATGCCATAATGTTATTCTTGTCAATCTGCAAACTTTACATAGTTACAAATACAAACTTCAACATGAATAACAATGCAATGATTGTAATAATGATATCCTTCTTCTGGTATTTACCTGTTACAGCAGAAAGAACAACATACGCAATTGCTCCAATACCGATACCATTTGCAATAGAGTACGTAAGTGGCATCATGATAAGTGCTAAGAAAGCAGGAACAGCCGATGTGATATCATCCATATTAACTTTAGCAAAGCTCTTCATCATCAATACACCAACGTAGATCAATGCAGGAGCGGTAGCTGCACTTGGAATAATACTTGCGAGTGGGCTTAAGAATAAGCACAATGTAAAACAGATTGTTGTAACTACACTGGCAAGACCGGTTCTGGCACCGGCAGCAACACCGGATGATGACTCAACAAATGTTGTAACGGTTGAAGTACCTAATACCGCACCGGCAACCGTTGCAATGGAGTCACACATCATAGACTTATTGACATCAATCGGATCACCATTCTCATCCAACATACCAGCCTGAGATGCAGTACCATATAATGTTCCGATTGTATCAAACATATCTACCAGGCAGAATGTGATAATTAACATAATCGCATTAAATACCCCACCAACCGGAGCATTGACAAACGCATCACTCCATGCCTGACCATCAAAGATACCAACGATACCAACTTCACCGAAATCCTTGAATGTCTGTCCAATTGCACTCAAGTCAAAGTTAGGAACCTCTGTCATACATACATAGTATAATACGCTACAAATAAGGATAGAAAGGATTACACTACCTTTTACATGATAATGCTCAAAAATAGCAATTAATAACAAACCAACAAATGCAACCAATGCAGGAACAACAATCAATCTCCAATCCGTTCCGTCTGCTTTTGCATTTGTAATTGCACCATGAATATCAACAAACTGTACAAATGTATACTGGTTTGCCTGAATCAATCCTGCATTCTTCAAACCGATCATAGAAATGAAAAGACCAATACCGGCAGGAATTGCTTTCTTCAAACAATCCGGCAATGCTTTCGCAATGTACTCTCTTGCTCCTGTTACAGAAAGAAGCAGGAACACAAGACCGGAAACAAAAATGATTACCATACCGGCATGATAACCTTCAATTACATTCACACCGCTAAATACAGATGCTGAAATGAAACTGGAACAGAAAAATGCATTTAATCCCATACCACAAGCCTGGGCAAATGGCATCTTAGCAACAAATGCCATCAATAAAGTACCTATAATTGCACCAATGATAGATGCAATAAATACAGAATTCCAGATCTGACCGAGCTGTGCAGACACATCCATGCCTGCTTCAGCAGCCGCACCTGCCAACCAACCATTTGCTCCCTCACCGGCTACCTGGTTCGGATTAACAAATACGATATAAGCCATAGCAAAAAATGTGGTAAGACCACCCATAATCTCTGTTCTGACATCAGATCCACGTTCCGAAATCTTAAAAAACTTATCCATTGTAATTCTCCTTCTAATTCTAAGAATTTTCATAGTTTAGATACGAAAATTCACTCACTTAATATAAACGTAAATACGGGGACTCACATGTTATTCTTATTGTGAATCCCCATACCAGTATCTCGAAGCTGATGTTACCATCTTACTTCTTATTCACTATAATTATTTGTTCGCAATCTGTGCCTTAATAGCCTCTGTAAGCTGTGGAACGATCTTGTTCAGATCACCAACAATACCATAATCTGCTACATCAAAGATTGGAGCATCCGGATCTTTGTTGATTGCAATGATAAGATCTGACTCTTCCATACCGGCTACATGCTGAATAGCACCTGAAATACCGATTGCAAAATATACCTGTGGACGAACAGTCTTACCGGTCTGTCCTACCTGAAGATCTCTTGGTAACCAGCCGGCATCTGTTACTGCACGAGAACAGCTTACGGTTGCACCAAGAACTTCTGCCAGGTCATCTAATAACTTGAAGTTCTCTTTGCTTCCAACTCCACGACCACCAGATACTAAGATCTTAGCATCCATGATATCCTTTACGTCAGATACAGCCTTAACAACATCAAGAATCTCAACATACTTGTTATTAGGAGTAAATCCTGGATTATAATTAATAACCTCAGCCTTAGCACCTGCTACTTTGTCAAGCTTCTGCATAACACCCGGACGAACTGTAGCCATCTGTGGACGGTTATCCGGACATGCGATTGTAGCGATTGTATTACCACCAAATGCAGGACGAGTCATTAATAACTGGTTATGTTTCTGCTCTTTACCAGGAATTGGATTGATTGGGAAATCACCAATCTCAAGTAATGTACAGTCAGCTGTAAGACCTGTAGCAACTCTGGCTGATACGGTAGGACCTAAGTCACGACCGATTGCTGTTGCACCAACTAACATGATCTCAGGCTTATACTCATTGATTACAGATGCAAGTGCATGTGCATATGGCTCTGTTCTGTAGTTCTTTAACTCCGGATCATCTACAACGATGACACGGTCAGCACCATACTCTGCTAACTCATCTACAAGACCAGCAACATCAGAACCAACTAATACTGCTGTTACTTTTTCATTTAACTTCTCAGCAAGTCTCTTTCCTTCACCGATCAACTCGAAAGAAATACCGCTTAATTCGTTATCTACCTGCTGTGCAAAGACAAATACGCCCTTGTACTGCTCTAATTGTTCTGCGCTCATTGCTCCCATTTTATTCACCTCTTTATTAGATAATGTGCTTTGACAATAACTTGTCAACGATTAACTTAGCTGCATCTTCTGGAGAATCCGGTGTAACCTTCTCACCAGCACCCTTACGAACCTTGTCGGAAGCCTTAGCGATCTTTGTAGGAGAACCATTCAAACCTAAGTTAGAATCTTCAACGTCCTTAAGATCTGCTCTTCCCCATGTAGTAATCTCTGCATCATATGCGTCAAAGATTCCACCCGGAGTCATATAACGAGGCTCATTTAACTCAGCTAATGCTGTGATCAAGCAAGGCATCTGAGCCTTAACCATATGATATCCATCATCATACTGACGCTTAACAACAACACTGTTACCTTCTACCTTGATATCCTGTGCATAAGAGATAACAGGAAGTCCTAAATGTTCAGCGATCTGTGGTCCAACCTGAGCGGTATCACCATCGATAGCCTGACGACCTGTAATGATCAAATCATAATCAATATTTCTTAATGCACCGGCAAGTGTAGTAGATGTAGCCCAAGTATCTGCACCACCTAATACTCTATCTGTTACAAGAACGCCCTTATCAGCGCCCATAGCCATAGCCTCACGAAGAACTTCTTCTGCCTTTGGAAGACCCATTGTTACAACTGTAACTTCAACATCTTCGTTCTGATCCTTGATTGCAAGAGCAGCCTCTAATCCTGCCTTGTCATCTGGATTCATGATAGTAAGCATTGCGCCTCTATCCAATGTTCCATCTGGATTAAATTTAACTCCACCCTTTGTATCAGGTACCTGTTTTACACAAACAACAACTTTCACGTTAATTACCTCCTAGTTTAAGATATTTGCAGAGATAACCATACGCTGAACTTCTGAAGTTCCTTCGTAGATCTCTGTGATCTTAGCATCACGCATCATACGCTCAACGTCGTACTCCTTAATATAACCATAACCACCATGCAACTGAACTGCCTTAGTTGTAACTTCCATTGCAACTTCTGCTGCGTATAACTTAGCCATAGCAGCCTCTACTGAGTAAGATACCTTCTTACCTGACTGATATTCACCCTTCTTCATAGCAGCCTTGTATACTAACATCTTAGCAGCCTCTACCTTAGTAGCCATATCTGCTAACTGGAACTGTGTATTCTGGAACTGAGCGATGGAACGACCAAACTGCTTTCTTTCCTTTACATAGTTGATTGTTGTCTCTAAAGCGCCCTCTGCAATACCAAGTGCCTGAGCAGCGATTCCGATACGACCACCATCCAATGTATGCATAGCGATACCAAATCCCTTACCCTTAGCGCCTAACAAGTTCTCCTTTGGAATACGGCAATCTGTGAAGATCAACTCATAAGTAGAAGAACCACAGATACCCATCTTATTCTCTTTTGTACCAAATGTGAATCCTGGAGTATCCTTCTCTACGATAAATGCTGAAATCTCTTTCTGCATACGTCCACGCTTCTCAACCTTACCTGTAACAGCAATAATGATATAAACATCTGCTTCTTTACCATTGGTAATAAAGCACTTAGAACCATTTAATACCCACTCATCACCATCTAATACAGCCTTCGTCTGCTGACCCTGTGCATCTGTACCAGCACCTGGCTCTGTCAAACCAAAAGCACCTAACTTCTTACCAGAAGCTAAATCAGGTAAATATTTCTCCTTCTGAGCCGGAGTACCAAATGTCTGAATCGGATCCATACATAATGATGTATGAGCAGATACGATAACACCTGTAGTACCACAAACCTTTGAAAGCTCCTCCACACACATAACATATGTTAAAGGATCACAACCCTGACCACCAAACTCCTTAGGAACAGGAATTCCTAAAAAGCCCGCCTTTGCCATCTTATCAACTGTCTCTCTTGGAAATCTATGCTCTTCATCAATTTCCTGAGCAAGTGGCTTAACTTCTTTCTCAGCAAATTCTTTGAAAAGAGTTTGTGCCATTTCATGTTTCTTACTTAATGTGAAATCCATTTGTAATTATCCTCCTATTACATTCTTATGCCCATAATTACTGAGCATCAACAGGTGTCTTAGTGCGGTCAGCATTGTATACATAGAATCCCTTACCACTCTTAACACCAAGGTTGCCACCACGAACCATCTTACGAAGCAATGGACAAGCACGATACTTGCTGTCACCTGTTTCAGCATAAAGAACATCCATGATTGCAAGACAAATATCAAGACCAATGAAATCACCTAACTCAAGAGGTCCCATTGGATGATTAGCACCAAGCTTCATAGCAGAATCAATACCAGCGATATCAGATACGCCTTCCATCTTGATAAATGCAGCTTCGTTGATCATTGGAACTAAGATACGGTTAACAACAAAACCTGCAGCTTCATTAACCTGAACAGGTGTCTTACCGATTTCTTCTGAAATCTTAACGATTGTATCAACTGTCTCCTGAGGAGTATTCACACCGGCAATAACCTCAACTAACTTCATACGATCAGCAGGATTGAAGAAATGCATACCGATCATTGGACGAGTAAGTCCATTACCAATCTCTGTGATAGAAAGACTTGATGTATTAGAAGCGAAAACACACTCTGGTTTAGCAATCTTATCTAACTCAGCAAAAGTAGTCTTCTTAACTTCCATATTCTCAAATGCAGCTTCTACGATCAAATCGCAATCTGCGCAAAGATCTTCTTTCAGACCAGGTGTGATGCTTGCAAGAATTCCATCTACCTTCTCCTGTGTCATTTTTCCTTTTTCTACAAGTCTTGCATATCCTTTTGCAATCTTGTCCTTACCGCCTTCAGCCCACTCCTGCTTAATGTCACAAAGTGCTACTTCATAACCGTCAACCTGAGCAAAAGCTTTAGCAATACCCTGACCCATGGTACCTGCACCAATAACGCCAACTTTCATTCTTTTGTCCTCCTAAAAAATATATTTGTGGATATGCCCGACAAATTCATTTACGTTTCGTTTGTACGGCATCTCCTATTTCACACATTTAGGATGGTCAAATGGCCATCCTAAATATGGTAAAAACAATGTAATTATTTGTTTTGGAATGGAACCACTTTTAACTTCTTCTCTTTGTCTTTCTCTAAGAAGTTACCCATTCCTGCTTTCTGATCTTCTGTCTCGAAGCAATCACCGAATAATTTCTCTTCGATCACAATTGCCTGATCCATATCTACCTGTAATCCATCATTGATTGCCTTCTTACAGTTCCGAACCGCGATTGGAGCCTGTGCAGCAATACCTGCAGCAAGCTTTTTAGCTGCTGGAATCAACTCCTCTAATGGATATACAGCATTGACAAGACCAATACGATATGCCTCATCTGCCTTGATGTTACGTGCTGTGTAGATCATCTGCTTTGCCATTCCAGGACCAACTAAACGGGCAAGTCTCTGTGTTCCACCAAATCCAGGTGTAATTCCAAGACCTACCTCAGGCTGTCCAAAGATTGCATTCTCAGAACAGATACGAATATCACAGCTCATAGAAATCTCGCATCCACCACCTAAAGCAAATCCGTTCACTGCTGCAATAACAGGAATTGGAAATGTCTCTAACTTGCGGAATACGTCATTACCTTTCTTACCAAATGCTTCACCCTCTGCCTTAGTAAGAGTAGACATCTCTCCGATATCAGCACCTGCAACAAATGACTTCTCTCCGGCACCGGTTAAGATCAACGCTCTTGTAGCATCTAAATCAACAGCATCTAATGTTGCATTTAACTCATCTAACACCTGACTGTTCAAAGCATTAAGTGCTTTCGGACGATTGATTGTAATTACACCAACAAATCCGTCCTGTTCATATGTGATAAATTCCATGATTGAATCTCCTTCGTTCTAATACTGTCAAAAATCGTCTACAGATTAATCTCTCTCTACGATAGTAGAACAACCCATACCACCGCCGATACAAAGTGTAGCAAGACCCTTCTTTGCATCCTTCTTAACCATCTCATGTAATAATGTAACAAGGATACGGCATCCAGAAGCTCCTACCGGATGTCCAAGTGCGATTGCACCACCATTTGGATTCAACTGCTCATCTGTAAATCCAAGCTCTTTCTGTACAGCGATTGACTGTGCAGCAAATGCCTCATTAGCCTCGATGATATCAAAGTCCTCAATCTTGTATCCTGTCTTAGCCATTACCTTCTTAGTAGAAGCAACAGGACCTACACCCATGATAGAAGGATCAACACCGCCTAATGCACCGGCAACAAATGTAGCCATAGGTGTAACACCTAACTCTTTTGCTTTCTCTTCGCTCATAACAACAACTGCTGCTGCACCATCATTGATTCCTGATGAGTTAGCTGCTGTAACAATACCGTCTTTCTTGAATGCAGGGCGAAGTTTCGCAATGCTCTCTGCTGTTGTACCAGGACGTGGACCTTCATCTGTATCGAAGATAACGGTCTCTTTCTTCTTCTTAACTTCTACTGGAACGATCTCATCTTTGAATGCACCAGACTCAACTGCTGCTGCTGCCTTCTGCTGTGACTTAGCTGCAAATGCATCTAACTCTTCTCTTGTGATACCATACTTCTCACATACATTCTCAGCAGTGATACCCATATGATAATCATTGAATGCATCCCATAATGCATCATTTACCATAGTATCAACCATTGTGTTGTTACCCATTCTATATCCAAAACGTGCCTGCTTTAATGCGTAAGGAGCCATAGACATATTCTCCATACCACCTGCAACAACGATATCAGCATCTCCTGCCTGAATCATCTGTGCAGCCATATTTACACAGTTAAGACCTGAACCACAAACAACGTTAACGGTTACAGCCGGTGTCTCAATTGGTAAACCAGCATTGATAGATGCCTGGCGTGCAACGTTCTGACCAAGACCAGCCTGGATTACACAACCCATATATACATGATCTACCTGATCAGCAGGAACACCTGCTCTCTTAATTGCTTCTTTAATAACGATAGATCCCAAAACTGGTGCCGGAGTTGTGCTTAATCCACCACCCATAGTTCCGATTGCTGTACGACAAGCGCCAGCTAAAACAACTTTTTTTGACATAATGAAATATCCTCCGTTTAAAATTTTGCTGATGAAAAGAAATCATCACACAAGCTGTATCCATGATAACATAAATTATTTTAAGTTGCAACCAAATATCCCCACGCCCAGATTGAAAAAAGCGGCACTTTTTGTTCTTTTTTTAGAACAACTTTCGACATTAACCCTTTTTTCGGTTTTCCGGTCTGTGTTTTCTCTTCCTCTTTGCATATCCCATATCCGTTTTCTTTTTTTCGAAATAATTCTCACGATTCTTTCCGTCCGTTTTTCTTCCTGCATTCCTTCTCTCATTTTTTCTATCTTCATACCTCATTTTTCTTGGAGGAATCAGACATTTTTCGTCAAAGCCGATCAAGTCCTTTCGTCCGGCTTTTAGCAAAGCTTCCTTAACCAGATCATAGTTTTCCGGTAACCGATACTGGATCAATGCCCGTTGCATCGCCTTTTCGTGTGGATTTTTAGGTACATATACCGGTTCCATCGTCCTGGGATCTACCCCCGTGTAATACATACAGGTTGAAATGGTGGACGGAGTCGGATAAAAATCCTGAACCTGTTCCGGCATATATCCCAGATCCCGGATATGTTCCGCAAGCGTTACCGCCTCCTTCAATCCGGATCCCGGATGCGACGACATCAGATACGGCACAAGATATTGTTCTTTTCCAATCCGTTTATTAACCTGATAGAATTTATCAACAAACTGTTTATACACCGTATTTTCCGGTTTTCCCATCATCTTTAAAACCGGGTCTGCCACATGTTCCGGCGCTACCCTCAACTGTCCGCTGATATGATATCTGCAAAGTTCATCTAAAAATGTATCATTTTTGTCCGCCAACACATAATCAAAACGAATTCCGGAACGAATAAACACTTTCTTAACACCATCTATCTTACGCAGTTTTCGAAGCAGTTCCACATAATCCGAATGATCTGCCCGAAGATTCTTACACGGTTTTGGAAACAGGCACTGTTTATTTGTACACACTCCATACTTACTCTGCTTTTCACAGGATGGTGCCCTGAAATTCGCCGTCGGACCGCCAACATCATGAATATACCCTTTGAAATCCGGATCCTTTGTCATAAGTTCTGCTTCTTTTATCAATGATTCATGACTTCTGCACTGCACGATTCGCCCCTGATGAAACGTCAAAGCACAAAAACTGCACCCGCCAAAACACCCTCTATTACTCGTCAGTGAAAACTTTATCTCTGAAATAGCAGGCACTCCACCTGCCGCCTCATACGAAGGATGGTAATTTCTCATATACGGCAGTTCATAGACATCATCCATTTCCTGCATTGTTAAAGGCTTTGACGGCGGATTCTGTACAATATATCGTTTTTCTCCATATTTTTCAATGAGTGGCTTTGCAGAAAACGGATCCGTATTCCGGTACTGAATTCCAAAACTCTTTGCATATGCAATCTTGTTCTGTATCATTTCTTCATAATCCGGCAACTCGATCCCTTCATATACATTATCAATCTCCCGGGTTTTATAAACCGTACCATTAATAAATGTAACATCCGAAATATCCAATCCGCTGTCTAATGCATCTGCAACCTCTACAATTGCATGTTCTCCCATACCATAGATCAGTAGATCTGCACCGGAATCCATCAGAATGGATCGTTTTAATTTATCCGACCAATAATCATAATGTGCCATACGGCGAAGACTCGCCTCAATCCCACCAATGATGATCGGTGTATTCTTGTAAGTCCGCTTTATCAGATTACAATACACAATCGTTGCATAATCCGGCCGTTTTCCTGCTACACCTCCCGGTGTATAGGCATCCATTCTTCTTCTCTTCTTCGAGACAGAATAATGATTGACCATGGAATCCATATTACCTGCATTTACCAGAAATCCTAATCTTGGACATCCAAATTCAGTAATACTCTCCGCATTTTTCCAGTCCGGCTGTGGCAGGATTGCAACCTTATATCCTCTCGACTCCAATATCCTGCATATAATCGCCGTGCCAAAGGATGGATGATCCACATATGCATCGCCGGAAACGCATACAAAATCCGGCTGTTCCCATCCATATTTCTCCATTTCCTGTTTTGTTATCGGTAAATATCCCATTTATTCCTCTGCTTTCCATAAAAAGAGCGCCAACAACCCACTATTGTTGCCAGCGCCCCTGTGTTTATTTTTTATTCAGAAAATCAACCGACTTACCTGCCCCCACAACAACTGCCTCCAACGCAGTCGGTGCAACATACGCATGAATTCCGGTACTTTCTTCTACTAACCGATCCATACCGTAAATAAGACTTCCGCCTCCACTTAACACAATACCATGTTCCGCAATGTCTGCGATCAACTCAGGAGGTGATATCTCCAATACATTATGAATGGTATCCAGAATCTGTGCCGTCACTTCAGCAAATGCTTCAATCGTCTCTTCGGAAGATACGATGATTCTTGCAGGAAATCCTGTTACCAGATCTCTTCCTTTCACTTCCATCGTTACCGGCTCTTCTCTCGGATATACCGAACCAATGGTCATCTTGATCCGTTCAGCAGTCGGCTCACCGATCAGAAGATTATAAGCACGACGGATATACTTGATCATCGCTTCGTTATAATCATCACCTGCTAATTTCAAAGAGTTACTCTCTACAATTCCTCCAAGCGAAATGACCGCAACATCACTTGTACCGCCGCCGATATCAACAATCATATTGCCTCTTGGTAACGAAATATCTATATCCGCTCCAATTGCTGCCGCAATCGGTTCTTCCATGATATCAACATGCTTTGCACCTGTATGATATACCGCGTCTTCCACCGCACGTTTTTCCACTTCGGTTACTCCACTTGGTACACACACACAAATTCTTGGTCTGCTCAACATTCTCTTTTTCTGCATTGCAGTCTCAATAAATGCCTTCAACATACGCTCAGTTACCGTAAAATCAGAAATCACGCCCTGTTTCAAAGGACGAATTACCTCTATATTGTCAGGAGCTTTCCCCATCATTAATTTTGCTTTTTGTCCGATGGCAATTAAGCGTTTTGTTCGTTTTTCAAATGCTACAACGGATGGCTGATTGATCACAATGCCCTTTCCCTTCACATACACAAGAACATTGGCTGTTCCCAAATCAATTCCGATATCCATATCAAACATATTATTTTGTCCTCCGTTTATCTATATCAAATACGTTATTTCATCAAATCCACATACATAATATCAAAAAATACAGAAAAAACAAATAGTTTTTTGCTTTTTCTGTATTTTTCGTTGCATATTTACATGATGTTTATTCAAAGTCAGCAGATACCAAACGATGATCCTGATCTCCTGATGTCATCTCACGGTTATGTGCTTTTGAAACTGCATTGTCAACAATCTTTAACACACGATCTAAGTTGCCGCTTTCAACTTCCTGCATTCTTCTACGGAGATGATTCTCAGCACTCGGTTCGCATGGATAGCCTAATTGTGTTGCATGATTCTTAGCAATCTCGAATACATCCATATCTGTAATTCTATGAACCTGTACCAAATGCTTAAACTGATTTGATATTGATACATTTTCTTTGAAAATTCTAGATAATGTCTCAATCTGGCCTGTCATAATAATGATCACATCATTGTTTGGATTACTTACAATCTGATAAATCTCTTCTAATTTTTCATTTGAAATAATTCCTGCATTTTCAATTACTAAACATCCACCCTGCAATTTATTAATTGCATCTCCGATGTTTGCACGATTCAATGCGCCACCTTTGATCTTAGCAATCGTTTTCGTCTTGCAGATTCCCATTGCATAGAAACTTCTTGCAAAATCCTCTGCAATTGTTGTTGTTCCAAATCCATACTGTCCAAGAATCACAATGTTCCGTGGCTCCTCCGGATGTGCACCGATATATTGAATTGTATTTACAATCTGGTCATTGATTGCATTGACAGATAAATACTTGCCAAGGAACTGTTCCGCGCCTACCGGAAGCATATATCCACTGCTTGAAGCAGTGCTTTGCGCCTGTTCAGCCCGTTTTGCTTCTTCTTCCTTCTTAAGGGCTTCTTCCTCTGCACGTTTTCTTGCCTCTTCAAGTTCTTTGACTTTTATCTCAGCTTCACGAATACGACGTTGTTCTTCATCTACCCGTCGCATCGCTTCTTCCGCTTCTCTTCTAGCCTCTTCCGCTTTCCGTCTTGCCTCTTCCTCAGCTTTCCGTCTTGCTTCCTCTTCTGCTTTACGTCTCGCTTCTTCCTCAGCCTTCTGTCTTGCTTCCTCTTCTGCTTTACGTCTCGCTTCTTCCTCAGCCCTCTGTCTTGCTTCCTCTTCTGCTTTACGTCTCGCTTCTTCCTCAGCCCTCTGTCTTGCTTCCTCTTCTGCTTTCCGTCTCGCTTCCTCTTCTGCTTTACGTTTTGCTTCCTCTTCCGCTTTCCGTCTCGCTTCCTCTTCTGCTTTACGTTTTGCTTCCTCTTCCGCTTTCCGTCTCGCTTCCTCTTCTGCTTTACGTCTCGCTTCTTCCTCAGCCTTTCTTCTTGCTTCTTCCTCAGCCTTTCTTCTTGCTTCTTCCTCCGCTTTTCGTTTTGCTTCCTCTTCTGCCTTCTGTCTGGCTTCTTCTTCCGCTTTCTTCCGTGCCTCTTCCATCTCGCGTGCTTTTATCTCTGCCTCGCGAATCCGTCTCTGCTCTTCTTCCGCTTTCTTCATTGCTTCTGCAGCAGCCTGACGTTTTTTCTCTTCCTCTGCACGACGCGCTTCTTCTTCCGCTTTCTGTGCAGCTTCAGCAGCCTGATGTCTGGCCTCTTCTTCTGCACGTTTTCTCTCTTCCTCTGCTTTACGGGCAACTTCTTCTTTTTCTGCCGAATCAGAAGACGCTGAAAAACTCATGATGTCATCATCGTCATCATCAAAGTCAATATTATATGCACTTTGAACATCATTTTCCTCTACTGGTCTTTGTCTTACAGGAACGACACTGATAACATCCCCGTTTTCATCTACAAACATATCTTTCTTTGCATTTTCATTCTGTGGTTGAACATGTTGCGGTTCCGCACCGGAAGATACCCAGCTTACTTCTTCCTGCTCACCTGAGTCTCCCCAATTACTCTTTCCGTCATCAACAATAATTGTGCTTGCCCCTCCAACCACCTGTACAGGTTCCGGTATAGGTGCATGAGGTCTTGTCACTTTCACATTATTATTCGGCTCCGGTGCTTTTACCGGTGTATCCTGTTTTACAGGTTCTTTTGATTTTTCTACAGCCGCATTGATCTTCTCTGTATCAAGTGCAACCGTACTCTCCTCAGCACCAATTGAAATATTTGATTTCTCCATGGCCGTAATATCAATTCCTAATCCACCGCCATGAGTACTACTCAATGTCTCCTGACCCTTTGTCGGGTTCGATAAACTTGGTCCATTTCCATTTGGATTTGAAAGGCTCGGGCCTCCTCCAAGACCTCCCAGTCCACCAGAAATACCGCCTGATAAACCATCCAGGCCAGTCGGTGCAGCCTTTGGCTTTTCCTGCTCCGTCTTCTTTTCTTCCGTTGGAGTAATACCCGCGGCTTTCATCCGCTTCTTTTCTTCCAATTTGGCCATTTCTTCCGGCGATATAGTACGAAAATGTGGTTTTGCACTATTATTATTTGATGATGATTGTCCGGACATCATCTTCTTTTCTTCTTCCTTTTGTGTTGCTGCCACTTTCGCCGCTTTCTCTTTTTCCACTTGTGCTCTGATTGCTGCAATTAATGCCTCTGTTTGATCCATTTTCTTTTCCTGCACCCGCCTTTCTGCCTCAATCTTAGCTTTCTCTTCTGCTTTAAATCTAGCTCTCTGTTCTTCCTCAGCCCTTGCTGCCGCAAGTCTCTTTTCTCGCTCTGCTGCAAGTTTGGGATTGTTCTTTATCTGTTCTTCCTCTTCCCTTTGTCTCTTCGCTGCATCTCTTTGTTCAAATGCCAAAGCTTTTAATCGCTGTTCCTCCTGTTTCTTTGCCAGCGCCTCTTTTGCAGCTGCAACCTCCGCCTCCCGTTTCATGCGAAGTTCTTTCATCTGCGGTGTTTCTTCTAACTCTCCCGACCCGAAAGCGTTGCTATTCATATTATTGGTACGGTTCTTATTGCCGCTATTTCCACCTTTTAACTGAATCCCCATATCTTAACATCTACTTTCTTTCAGCACCGACAAACCTTGAATCATCTCTTTTGTTAAAACAATTCGGATTCTAATCTGTTCCCTATCTGGCCTGTCATTAACAAGTTCCTGTACGATCTGCTCGTCTGATATATCTTCTCCCGGCATTTCATCAGATACAGCCGTCTCAATCACCTGATTCTCCGGCTCCGCATTACTTTCTTCAGGTTCTTCTTCCGTCGCCATTACAACCGCCTGTTCCGTCTCCGGTTCCGGCGCTATCACATCCGATTGTTCCATTTCTACTACCGGTTCTGCCATCGTCACGTCTGCCGGATTAGTTTCTGAATTCTCCCGGATCTCCGGTTGTGTTTCTACTTCCGGCTCTTGTTGCAACGGAATCGGTTCTGTATGTACCTCCTCTGAAACATCCTCCCAAGTATCGATCTCTACCGGAGGAATGATCGTATCAAAATCAACGATCGGTTCTTCCGCAAAAATGTCTTCTACGTCATAATTCTCTTCAACCAGTGACATTTCTTTTTCTGTCTTATCCGAAGAACCAAATGAAACGAATGAATAATCTTCAACTTCAAAATCATCCCCTTCATAACTTTCCAACGATTCAAACTCTTTAGAATCCTCTCCTGAATAAAACTCCTTATTGTCAATCATCTGATGAAGAATCTCAGCTTCCTGTGGAATATTTTCCTTCATCGCACTGTCTACATCTGATTGAACAACCGACATAAATCCTAATGAATCTAATGGTTTTTCTTCCTGCATTTCTTCTAAGAATCTTGCCTTGAGTTCTTCGAAAGATACTGTTGCGATCTTTTCTGCAACTACACCGGATTGTACAACCACTTCTTCCTCTTCCATTTCCTGTTCCACAGAAGGCTCCTGTGTCCGCTGTTCGGAAATTGTTGTCTCCTGTTGTTCTGCTGCAACCGCCTTTTGTTTCTTCTTCCGAAGTCTGGCTTCTTTCTTCTCTTCTTCCAAACGCATGGATGTTTCCAATGCTTCTAACTCCATACGTTCCTCGGCTTCTTTCTTCGCCTCTAATTCTGCCGCTTCCTGCTCGGAAATCGCCTCTAGTGAATCCGGAATCAATGCATCCAATTCCTCATTTACAACAACTTCTCCAACCGTCTTCTTCGGTGCTTCTAAAACACCTTCAATAATGCCATCCACAAACTCTTCTGACATTGGTTCTAACAATTCGGAATCAATGGATATCTTCGCACCAACAGCTTCACTCAATGTCTCTGTTGCTTTCGCAACATTATCTTTCAACGAGCCTGCAACATTCTTCACCTGTTCTTTCGTTTTTGATGTATCAATATCTTTTACAGATTGTGCAACATGCTTCGCCGTCTCCCGGATCTTATCTTTGTCAACCTTTTTCGATAAGATCTTGTCTAAAGCAATCTCCCGTTCTTCTTTCCGTTGTTCCTCTGAACTCTTTTCCTGTTCTTGAACGGACTGTTCCGGTGTCTGTTCAGATTGTGTCTCTTTCTCTTTTGTTTCCGGCACAGATGCTTCTGTTGCCTGCCCATCCGTGCGTTGCTGTGATGTATCCTTCTCTGTCTCTGTAACAACGGCTGTCGCATCTTCATTATCCGACTGAACGGTTGTCGTTTCTTCTTTCACTGCTTTTTTGCGGTTGGATTTCTTCTTTTTCTTCTTTTCTTTGACTGGCTTGGCATCTATTCCATCTTTGTCATCGGCTTCCACCATAATTCTTGCTTCCGGTGGGTACATCCGTAAATAATCCGCCTCTAAAATGGCATCCTCCTGCCCGATCAGATCTCCAAACAGTTCTGTATCTTCTGTCTGTTCCTCTTTTGGATACTGCATAAAATATGTATCCACATCCAATTGGTCATCTATATATTGTATAACAGGTTCTACATAAATAGAATCCTTATAATTCTCTAATATATACTGGCATTCCTCAAGTGCCTTATCTTTGCGGTCCATCTTGTCATATAGCAATACCGCTTCAAAATTCCACCGGTCTTCCGGCATAGTCTCCAGGATCGGAATCAAAATGGAGGCAATCTCTTTGATATCTGCTCCCTGTGCCTTCTTCATTATATATTCGACATAATCTTTCTGCACATCTTCCGGAGATACATAAAACATATATTCCTCATAATACTTCTGTGCTCTTGTATAATAGCCCAGTTCCAAATATAACTGAATCAGTTCCGAAATAATACGGGTTCCCTGCGGTGACATCTGATGCGCTTTTATAAGATATTTTCTGCTATCATAATAACGCTTATTCTCACGAAAGATCTCTCCGCTGATTCTCAAAAACTGCGGATTGATCGACTTATCCAGATTCTGGGTATCCAATATCTCAAGTGCTTCTGCAAATCTCTTCTCATCAGCCAATTCCTTTATTCGATTGATACTAGATATACTAATTCCCGTACTCACAATTTCACCTCTCCAAAACTAGCTCACTTCTTCTAGTTTACCATATTGCGAAACCTTTGACAATAAAAAACCACCAATTATTCCACAAATAAAACCGCCAATATGTGCAGCATTATCAACCCCGATCGTAGTCATTCCATAATAAATAGTAATAAATGCCAAAAAGAGCAGTCGTTTCGGTGTTGTTTCTGCCGTTTTTGTCCGATTTATGAATAACACAACCAGTAATGCTCCGATCACGCCAAAAATCGCTCCGGAAGCGCCTGCGCTGACCGCATATTCTCCGATACTGTGGTAATACCACAATGATACAACATTCCCACAAATACCGGATGCAATATAAAGAATAAAATACGGAATCTTTCCAATGATCTTCTCTAACTGGCAGCCTGCATAGACAAGCAACAGCATATTATTAAACAAATGCCCGATTCCAAAATGTATAAACAATGATGTAATAATCTCATACCATTTTCCCGATATAAAAGACTCATAATTGAGTGCCCCCATACGAAGCATAATATCTGAATCATAGATTGCACTATAACTGCCATTGATTACAACGATTGCGATAAAATATAACACATTCAATGCCACAATTGTTAAATTAACAGGCGTAGGTGAAAATGTGGTATTCGATGTTCTTTTTCGGTATATTCCCTGCTCTATGTATGTATATAAATCATCGAATTGCTGCGGCTGATTCTCAAACACATAAATTCTTCCTGTGTCTTTTGCAACAAACCACACATTATCTAACTGCTCCACAAACTGCATGGCAGGTTCTTCAAACATCCCATTCTCTACTGCCACCAGATTCAGGATTTTCACTGTTTTATGATATTGAGCTGACACATTGAACACAACCCTTGCATCTGCATCCTGATATCTCTGCGATGTAACATCCGGTCGAAATGTACTAAGTGCCACAACATAGATCACATCACCTGCATCTCTTATCAGTACACTTCCATCCTGTTCACGAAATGGGCGATATCCTTTTTCATACAAAAGCGTTACGATTCGGTTTAACACTCTCCCCGGTTCCTCCCGTCTAATACATCCAACAATTCTTCCGGTTTATGTATGATATAATCCGTACCCATTGACCGCTGTAACTCTTCATCGCGGAACCCCCACGTTACACTGATACATGGTAATCCCGAATTCCTTGCCGTCATAATATCTACATCCGAATCCCCTACATATACAGCTCTTTCCTTGTCACTATGCAATTCCTGCAAGGCTTTGATCACGGAATCCGGCGCCGGTTTTTTGGCTACTGTATCAGATGCACCGATCGCAACCGGAAATAATCCCTCAAAATAATCAACATTCAACCCTTTTACCGCTGCATCAAATTTGTTTGATACGATTGCAATGTGATATCCCCGTTTCAACAATTCTTTTATTACATCCATAATACCATCGTACGGCTTGGTCTTATTATCCATATTCTTACTGTAATGTTGTTTGAATACGTCCAGACATTCTAACTCCTGCTCTTTGGGAATTGCTCCTTCCACAGCCCGTTCAATCAAAACATCCACACCATTCCCCACGAAGTTTCGAACCTCATTTATGGAGCGTTCCTTTAGTCCGAATGCCCGCATTGCGTAATTGGTACTGTCTGCCAAATCCTCCAACGTGTTTAATAATGTTCCATCCAAATCAAAAATAACTGTATCTGTCTTCATTGCTCTGCCTTTCTTTTCCCCTTTGAATTTACATTATCGTTATTCTTTCTCTCCATGACCGAATTGCCGGATAATCACCAACACAAGGAAAGTGACCGAATTGATGTCCAGCCACCTTCCAAAATGATCTCATACACCCCATACTATGTATGCACTAATTCTCAAATACCTTCAATACCTTATCTAATACAGTACCTCTCATGTCGCCTCTTGTCTTCTCATACTGAAGTCCGGACTCCATGATCTCAAGCAATTCCATACGATACTTTGCGTCGATGGAACCCTTTTTGATATACTCCATCAAGATGTCCTTCATTGCCGCAACATCTTCACAGCTCTTCATGCGGTCACACATCTCTTCGTAATTGAATCCGACATTTACACGAAGGTCTTCTTCTTTTCTTCCGCAGATTGCACATTCCTCATCACCTGCTGCATTGATGTAACCACAGTTACATAACCAGGTTGTTCCATCTGACTTATAACGTTCAACGGCATCTTTGCCTCTCTTATCCTTCAGACCTTCTAAACTTCTCTTAGAAAGAGTTACATCAACAGGATCTGCATCCGGAGCAAATACGCCCTTAGCCGTTACATATTTCTTAACATATACCTTGACATCTTTGATCAACGGAATATCTTTCATCGGAAGCTTACATTCTACAAAATCCGCACGAAGCTTTGTTACATTGTTCTTCTCAAATACAAAATCAATTCCCTGTAAAAGTAATTTCTCTTCATAATAGTTTGTAAGTTCAATGTCACACCGCACCGCCTTGATCTCATCCTGATTGTAATTGTAGAACAACGGAGAAATCTTAACAATGTTGTCCTCGCCTGCCAGTGTTACCTCAACCGGTCTTGGCATCAACATGTTATAATAATTGCTTACAAAAATCTTAGATGCTGTAATCTTATGAATCGGCTCTTTTTTGCGAATCTTAACAGCCGTTCCGGAAGCTACCGTACCGATCGTATTATTTGAAAAACCGGTGTAGTTCAATTCTACACCAATAACCGCATTCGCTCCCTTTTTCTTTGCTACCTGTGTTAAATTCTCAACAGCATTCTCACTTGCACTTTCCAACTTATTGGTTACTGTTGTGCTCTCCTGCATTGTCCACTCTGCAAGATTCGAAGATAAATCTTTAAAGAAATTAGAACTAAGTGCAATCTGTCCATTGACAAATCCCAAATATTCTACTACTTCATATCCCTCAAATCCATTACCAGTTGTTAACATAATCTCACCCATCATGTACATCCTCCAAATATTAAAATCTAGAATTGATTATAACACACTTTATTCTATTAACAAAGCATTTTTTATAAATTGTGTAGTTTTTTCTAGGATATTTTGTACAAATGTTACAAATACAAAAAAACTTCAGACAAGAATCATTCTCTGCCCGAAGTCTTTCCTTCTTAATATTACTCTTCTAAAAGAGATTTGGGATTTGAATTGTGGTATTTGTAAAAATAATATTCCAGATCAAAGTATGTCTGCTCGTCACTTTCTCCAACAATACTCCAATTCTGTTCTTTGTCTAAATCAGGGAAATATTTATCCGCCTGATATGCATACTGTATCTTTGTCACATGTGCAGTGTCACAATATTCATACATCATCCGGTAAATGCTTTCTCCACCGATAATGAACACCTGATCACTGTCATATTGTTGCAATTCCTGTAACAGTTCTTCCTTGGAATGTACCACCGTAGCATCCTGCACCTGATAATTCTCATCTCTTGACAAAATAATATTCTTTCGTCCTTTTAATGGAAGTCCGTTCGGAAATTCATCCAATGTCTTTCGTCCTAACACCACAACATTTCCCATTGTTGTCTGACGGAAGAACTTCTGGTCTTCCGGAATTCGCACCAACAACTTATTGCCGTTACCAATTGCCCAATTTTCATCTACCGCTACGATTAACTGCATGTTATCTCTCCTAACTTAATCCCATTCTATATATCCGTAATTCTCGATCAACAAACTATATTCATTCCTACTCTCATTGATCTGTGTATGGAACCTCTACACCGCGATTGGAATATTCTTGATCTGCTCTCCCGCCTGATAATCCTCAATCACAATATCATCGGTTGTAAACTGATAAAAATCTTTGATCTCCGGGTTCAAATGAAACTTTGGTGCCGGATACGTCGGTCTCTTGATCAGTTCCTTTACAATATCGATATGCCTGTCATAAATATGCGCATCCGCAATCACATGTACAAGCTCGCCCGGTTCCATATCACATACCTGTGCCAGCATGTACACAAGTACCGCATACTGTACCACATTCCAGTTGTTCGCAGCCAGAATATCCTGCGACCGCTGATTCAGTATTGCATTCAATGTCAGCTTATCATGCCCCGGTTTCTTCGTTACATTAAATGTCATACTATATGCACACGGGTATAGATTCATCTCATGCAGATCTTCATGCACATAAATATTCGTCATAATCCTTCTGCTGTAAGGATTGTTCTTCAGATCATAGATTACACGATCCACCTGATCCATCATTCCTTCTGCATATTGATGTTTGACACCCATCTGATAGCCATACGCCTTACCAATAGAACCCGTCTCATCTGCCCATTCATCCCAGACATGACTTTTCAGATCATGAATATTGTTCGACTTCTTCTGCCAGATCCATAACATCTCATCTACTGCAGACTTCACATAAGTCTTGCGTAAGGTAAGTGCTGGAAATTCCTTTGACAGATCATATCGATTCACCACACCAAACTGTTTAATCGTATATGCATAACTGCCATCTTCCCATTTGGGTCTTACTTTCTCTCCTTCTGTGCTATATCCATTCTCTATGATATCCGTACACATTTTAATAAATAAATCATCTGCGTAACTCATTCTATACTCCTGTTCTCTATATGTTATATCTTCTATGCACGGTATGAATCAGGCTACATAATCAATCCGATTGCCCGTAGCTGCTTCCTTCTCGAATGCTTTCTGATTCTGACTATACGGGTCTTTACCATATGTCTTCATCAGTGTTGTCGTTGTACCTCCCGAAATATACGCACGTCCACATTCCGGACAAATAGAGGTCTTAAGCGAAACCGTGGTCGACACTAATTCTTTGTTTGATTCATTTCCTTCAGCGATTGCATTAGCCACATGCTCTTTCTCATGTGACATTACCTTAGCATAAGATTCCTCCGGCGAAATCTTCCCCGGCGTCTTAAAGGATACCATCTCGTCCGAACCATCCTGATATCTCCGGTTCTTACACGTCTGACACTCCACCGGTGAAACCTTGCGCGAACTAAATACCGTATTATCAGTATACACCGGTGTTACTGTGTTGACATTGGAAATCGGAATCGCATATCGATTACTCATACCAATTGCATTCATCATAAGATCTCACCTCCGCTCTTTCTACCATTCAAACAAATCAGATATGTATTATTGTACTCGAAAAACACAAAAAGCACAACCCTCACATCCGTTCGTCAAACTATGCACATTTTGACGGCATTGCCCATATTTTAAATATTCTTCACATTTTAATCAAGGGATAAGTATTCTAAAAAGCCATCCAGACCTTTCATGATGTCTTCATACGTTTTGTCAAAATTGCCTGTATACCATGGATCTGCTACATCTCTCTTATCATCCGTAAAATCTAACAGCCGATAGATCTTCTCATCTTTATCTCTGCCACAAATTCTTGCTACATTCCGCAGATTCATAGAATCCATGCAGATCAGATAATCATACTTTGCATAATCCGCTTTGGTAATCTGTACGGCACGTTTTTCTTCACAGGAAATGCCGTGCTCCGCTAACTTCTTCTTAGTTCCCGGATGAACCGGATTGCCAACATCGCCCCAGATCTCTTCCGTACTCGTAGCTGCAGACGCAATATAGAATTGGTCGGCAATGCCGCGTTTGGTTACTATATCTTTTAGTAAAAATTCTGCCATCGGAGAACGACAGATGTTGCCGTGGCAGATGAATAAGACTCTAATCATACGCTTTTTCCTTTATTTTCAAGTGTTTCAGCCATTTTTATACTCTGCTAACTTGGCATATATTGGTATAACATGGCATAGTTTTGTAAGCAAAAGGTGTAAAATAAGGTGTAAAAATATCGCCTTTACACCTCGGTATTTTACACGGTAAATGGATTAGACATTTGCAATTCTTTCAATCTCAGCCTTGGCATCCTCAAACTTAACATGGGTATAAACATTAAGTGTCACACTTATATCAGAGTGCCCCATAAGGTACTGTAAAGCCTTAGGATTCATTCCGGACTTAGCCATGTTTGTACAATAGGTATGACGGCATACATGCGAAGTAATGGTCGGAAGCTGCACCTTATAGATGCCATTGTATTTATCAAGAGCATGCTTGAAATAATGCTCCCAATGAAGCGAATAAGAAATGCTTCCATCCTTATCAAAAAATAAGAAACCACTTCTGCCATCCACCATCGGCTCAATCTTCGGAGGATTACGATTCTCAATAATACGCTTAAAGCATTCCTCTACATCCGCTGACATCGGCAATACTCTTGTTCCGCTGTCAGTCTTGGTTTCCTCAATATAGTATCCATGCTTCCCCTTTTTCTGCAGCTGATGATCTACATTAATTCTGTGATTCTTGAAATCAATGTCTGACAAAGTTAAACCGCAAAACTCAGAGATTCGAAGTCCCGTCTTAAAAAGAATATACATTCCGTCATAATATCGACAGTAATGTGCATCTTCTTTTATAAACTTCATAAACTTTCGTTCTTCCTCTCTGCTGATGGCTTCTCTTTTGATGCTGTCATTGATAACCACATCAACAAGCTGAAATCCAAATGGATTTTTGCGAATCAAATCATCGTCAACTGCTAACTGAAATGCAGGTCGAAGCACTCCACGAATTGTATGAATGGAGCTGTAACTCTTTCCATCCTTCTGCTGAAGCTTAATAAGCCATGCCTTTGCATCTGAGATTTTCACAGTATCAATTCTCTTTCTGCCAAACGGATCCTTCTTAAGAAGATTAATTACTGTTCCATATCCAGCCATTGTAGTAGGTCTTACTCCGTTCTTTACCGAAATATACTTTTCTACAAGTTCAAGCACATTAAGTTTGCCTCCGTTTACAACAATGTGATCAAACTGATCTGCTTCGATTTTCTTTTCCATTTCTCTGAGAGATTCTGTATGTTTCTTTCCCACCAGCATTCTGTCATTATGGTCAAGTCGCCAACTGTAACAATAACGCTCATCCCCATAATTATCTACATACTTATATCTGTACTGTCCGGTGGAAAGCTGAACCTCTCCTGTGTGTAAAATACGTCCTCTGTTATCTCTTCTCTTTTCGCTCATATTCGGTCTCCTTTCTATTTTCCAAGTAAATAAGAAAGGACCATCCCGTGATTGTAATTCTACCATAGGAGGTCCTTAGTGTCACGACATTTGCCGTTTGTGTCATTATATTTTCTGTTGTCATACTACATACGCTGTGCTTAAATATGTTTCAAACTCAGGTCTTTTTATTCTAATCTGAGTTCCAATCTCCATAATATATTCCGCTCCGGCATTTTCTGCTGCAAGCTGTCTTAGCCTCTTCTCACCTATGCCAAAATAAGATGCTGCTTCCTCTATGGTAAGCAGATATTTTTTCCATACCGGGATCGTCTGTGATGATTTCTTTAACGCTTTGTCCGCTTCTGCAAGTTTGCCATTCAGTCTGGCTATTGCATCATAGGCTAACGGAATACATGCAGGTATTGCTTTGGGTGCCATGTTTATTTCTTGCAAAAATAATACTTCTTTCATTTTTAAATTCCTTTCTTTTCTCAATTTATTTTTTCTTATTAAGTTCTTTATAAAAGATTGCAAGCAATGATATCCGTTAGCGAATATCGATTTTGCTTGTTGGGGACGAATTCCCCAATCCCCCCAAACCTCACCTTCGGCTCGGAGCTGCAAAACACTTTTATCAAAATCAACTCCTATAATGAGGTATCACCTTTCTTCTTTTGAATGTCTTGCTCCAGCCGATTCTGCTCTCCAAGAAAATGTTCTACATTCTGTTTTGCAGATAGAAGTTCCATCATCTCTGTTCTTGCAATCTTGAATTCTGAATAGATTTGATTTTTCTCTTTAACCAACTTTTGAAATTCTGCATCCAGTTCCCTGATTGTAGGAATCGGTCCATCATATTTTTTGAATGCATCTTTTGCCGCCTGATATAATGTCAATGGTTCTCGATGTTCTTCAAAAAAGTTGGCATCAAATTTCCTTGTCTTATATTCCATATAGATTTTCCTCGACTTAGAATAATTGAAAATATGCTGACGAAGAGCTTTTATTTCGGCCAAACGTGCTTCAATTTCCTTTTGTCTTGCAGATAAATAATCAAATTTATCAGTTGCTTCTTTTGCTGCTTCGCTCAACTTTTCATAATCTCCAAGGCCTTTTTCACTTAAGAAAATCAAAGTTTTGGAAATAGCCTTTATATTGTGAAGCTTTGCCCAACGCTCATATCCAGGACCTTTATTCTTTGCAATGATGCTCTGAATATCAAGAACGGTATCTACCTTCTTTTCCGTTTTTTGCTCCGCTCTCTTCCCTGCAATCACATTTCTTGGATCATCTGAAACAATATCAATTACTTCACCGGCAATTCTCTTTTCAATATCTTTTTCTGTATATCCGTTTCCAAGTGAGCGAAGTCGCAGGAAATTCTTCTGTTCTTTTCCTTTAACAGAAATATATTTTCCCCGTTTAACTTCATAGCCGTTACCTTCAAGTGCTCTTAAAAATTCATCAAAGCTATCTGGCCTTTTCCTCTCAAAAATCGAATCTATCAGATTGCGGATATCATCTCTTTTGGTTTCTTTTTTCGGATAAGTTGTCCGGTTTTGCCACTCCCCCGGCTTCTTCTCAGGAATAACAGAAAGGCCATGTTCCAAGCAGATAAGATCACTTAATCGCCTTAGCGAAAATGACGACAGGAAGAAATTCTTATACTTATGCTGCGCATCCAGTGTGGTGGAATTGTAAACAATGTGGTTATGGATATGTGCCTTGTCCACATGAGTTGCAACAATAAAAGCATGTTTTCCTTTCGTCCATCGCATCGCCGTTTCGTATCCTATCTGGTTTGCCTCTTCCGGTGTAGTTTCACCGGGCTTAAAGGATTGCCTAATCTGATAAGCAATTACATCCTTTTCTTTTGGATTTCTTCCGGTGTTAACCGCATACTGATTCTTTGTGATTTCAAATTCCAAATCCACGGTACTGGGATCACATTCATAAGATGAAACAAATTGCCCGGCTTCGGTCTTCTCATCATTTTTTGCATAATCAGTTCTTTCCTTTAAGCACTGTCCCATGCTCCTGCTCTTTTGCAGATGCATGGGAATTAATCTCGTCGCCGCCATAGTACCGTTACCTCCTACTGAATCTTTGCCAGTTCAGAAAAAATGCCACGGAGCAGTTTCTGGATTTCTTTCTGACCTGCGGTAAGTTCTTCAACATCACTCTTATAAACAGCTCCGGTTTCATTTGCATGTTTTGCAATCTGATTTATATTGTTGGAATTGATTCTTGCCAGCCTTTGAATCTCCTGTAAATCACCCAAATCAAGCTTTAAGATATATCCATCCATCGCCATTTTTCTTAAATATGCAGAAGGATGGTTGACTCCTGCCTCCTGCATTCTCTCACTGATACGGGCATATTCACTTTCTGTAACCCTGAAATTAATCTGTTTCGTTCTGTATTCCTTCATTTGTCATTTCCTCCTAAACAAGCCCATTCGCATGGTCATTGTTATACATTGCTTGATAATAATTACTGATTGTCAGTGGTGCATTGTAAAGCGCAGCTAACAGATATTGCTTAATGTTTCTAACCTGTGTGGAATTCTCCTTAAGACAGGACAACACATAGGATATATGGCTATAATCCAGCTTCATAAATCTGCTTTTGACTACCTCTAGTGGCTTGTCATCACCAGCAATCCGTATTGTCTTTCTCTTAGAGCAGACCGTATCAAGAATAAGCTCCATTATTTCCGTAATACTTTCTCTGTCATAAGGATTATCATGATAAAGAGCATCTACACAGAGCTGTTCATCAAAATACTGTTTATATGACCGTCTCTCATCCATATCCACATCTTCATCCGCTGATAAGATAGGATTAGTATTATTAATATCAATATAATTTTTATCAGTATTATTACCTGATGATTTTAAGCACTCTGTAGTGCTGATTTTCAGCTCTCCGGAATGATGATTTTCATCACTCTTGAATGCTGAAAACAGATTATCTGCAAAGTTCATAACATAGATAATATCCGGCTTTCCAAGCCCTTGTTTCTTACGTTCAAGCAGTCCCGCTTTTTCTAATTCACGCAATAACTTAGTTGCCTTTTGATGTGCACATCCCAACGCTTCCTGTATGCTTTCTAAAGTGCAGTAGATAAATACCCTGCCGGCTTCATCTTTCCATTCGTTCATTGCTGACAAAGATACCCGGTCTAAAAGAATTCCATATAGAATCTTTGCTTCCGCCGATAAATCTTTGTATTCGTCACTTTGGAAAAATGCTTTTGGTGTTCTATAGAAAGCAAACAACTGCGCTTGATCTCCATAAAATTAATTAAATCGCTTCTTCATCTTTCCTCCTGTTAATATTTCTTTTTGTCGTCTCCCCTCCTCAATTCCTGGCAGGTAACCTCTGGTTTCTTTAGCCCTGTGGACTGTTTTGGACTGTGCCGTTATCACGACCTTGGCTCGCTCACGGTTTTCCGGTCATCGCTTAGCTTCCCCGAATCGGTATTGATTTGGAACGCTCATTTAGTTTTTTTGTTTGTATAGCGATTTTCTCAAAATCAGAGGCCGCATCCCGTATATCCAAAAGGTAGGATTTTTTGCAAAAAAATAAGAATTTCCACGCTTATGGAAATCCTTGTTGATGTGAACTGTTGTTCTGCTGTATAATGTGTCGGTAACCTTTTGTGAGTATAAATGAAAGAAGTGATATAGATGAATTGCAAGCTAACGCTTGGAGAGAAATTAAAAGATTTAAGAACAGCTGCAGGGCTGTCCCTAGTAGAACTTGAAGAAGCTACCGGAATATCAAAATCCGCACTTGGCAGCTATGAAAGTGATGATACCAAGAAGGAAATAACCATTGCACCACTTATTACCTTGGCAAAGTATTATGGAGTAACAACTGACTATCTACTTGGTATGACAGATAATAAAGAACAGCATCTATTTCCGGTTGATGAACTTGGTCTCGATGATGCCACTGTAAAAATACTGAAAAGCGGTGATTTAAATGTCAGGCTTATTTGTGAAATGATTAAGAATCCTGCTTTTGCTAATTTCATGTCTGATATGGAGATTTATGTTGATAATCTAGCTGCTATGCAGATTCATAACATGAACAAATATATTGAATATACCAGAGCAAAACTTCAAGAAAAAGGGACGAATACTAGCGACCACTTCATGAAAACGCTTGAAGCTGCCACTATAAAGGAAGATGACTATTTTGCAAATCTTCTCGGCAACGATATCACCGGAATTGCAAAGGATATTAAAGAAGCTCATAAAAAAGATTCCAATACCGGAAGTGACACAACCGAAGTTGATGAAATCGAAGATGCCTTTGAACAGGTACAGAAGGCTGATAATGCTACACAGGCTCAAATGATTATGTACAGTAAAATGTTCAAAATCAACTTTTCCAAAATGGATCCCCATGAATTCAAGACCTTTACAGATATTCTTCAAAGATATTCAGACGCTTTTAAGGTGCCAAAAGGCAATGGAAGAGGCAAAAGAAAATAGACTTTACTACAACAAAAGGCAGATTAATACCATCTGCCTTTTGTTGTTATATTACTATCTGTGAATGTACATTCTTGTCTTTTCCGGTTCACCATCCCCTTGAACCATACATACGAATTCCCATCCATAACGTTCATAGAAACCAATGTGGTCCGTCACTAAATATAAGGTTGCTACTCCTTTGTTTGCCATATCATCAACTACTTTATTTAGCAGTTTTCCGGCTAATCCCTTTTTACGATGTTCTTCTTCCGTGTATACAGCGCATACATTCGGAGTCAAATCCTTTCTATCATGAAAGTCATTATCTATTACCCCAAGCCCAGCAACTATGTTTTCACCATATAAGCATAACCACCATCCATTCTCTGTCTTACCTGATAAATATGCTTCCATACATTCCAAGTATGCCTCTGTCGGTACGCCCCACTTGCAATGAAACCACTCAGCTGCAATTGGCGCTAATTCTGGCCTTTCTCTTAATATTATAATTTTATATTCGTTCATATATTTGTGTTCTCCAGTCCTATTTTCCTTTCTATAATTTCATAATATCCCTCAAAAACTTCTCGAAGAATTCTTCTTTCTAAATCCACTCTGTGCTCCAGATGCTTAACTAACCCTTCCATTCCTATATAGCCATGCGCTTTGAAGAATGGTGCTCCTTCAAGATATTTTATCATAACAGGAAACCACATCTCATTTCCAGCCTCATCACTTCTCTCTTTTTTTATTATTTCTTCAGCCTCTCTGACATTGTCTACAGAAAGATAAATGATTTTATATTTTTTACCTTTAAGCGTATCCTTTACTCTCCTATAAAAATCCACTATTTCATCGTCATTCATCTGTAAATATAAAATCTGATTCTCAATAATGTTCTGAAAAATAGAGCATTCAAATAATTGATTGTCCTCGCTCCAGCTAGTAAATCTACTTAAAACAATTTCTTCAAATTCTGCCTTAGATTTTAGTCCATTGTATATCTCATACTGCTCCAGTTCTTTATGGAAGTCAGGAATATCTGTGATGATTCGTGTATATGTAATAATATACATTTCACCTTCCTTCACCGTATTCTTTTTTATTTCTCCTGCAAGATTGGCATATTTCTTTATTATTATTTCATATTGCGAATGCGAAACATATGCACACCACGCCAGTTCAACTGGCGAAAAGTCGCCTTCTCTATACGCTTTAAGTTTAGGATTGTCCTGAGTCATTTTTTCAAGCATGGTGGTCTTTCCAGAACCTTGTATTCCTTCAATAAAGTAATTCATATAGCCACAATCTCCCTTCTATAATCTAATAACCTTATTTGCTATTTTTTCTTTAAAAGTCACATCATGCTCTACCAAAAGCATGGTCGGTCTATAAGTTTCAATAAGCTTTTCTATCTGCATTCTTGTAAAAACATCAATGTAATTAAGGGGTTCATCCCATATATATAAGTGTGCTGATGTGAGTAAACTTGCAGCAATCAGAACTTTTTTCTTTTGCCCCTCTGAATACTGTTCCATCGGCTTTACAAACTGGACTCTCTCAAAATCTAATTGTCGAAGAAGTGATAAGAAAAGCGTGTAATCAAGCCCCTGTAATTCACAGTAATCCTTAAGAAAGCCCTTTAAATGGGATGTATCTTGGTTAATGTATGAAATAACTAGATTCTCAGGAACTTCGAGTATTCCTTCCCCTTCATAATTTGCATTCTCTTTAACAATTCCACGATTCATATCAAGAATTGCCTTAATAAGACTTGATTTGCCGGAACCGTTTTCACCATCAATAACTACGCGGTCGCCATTATTAATTTCAAAACTTAATCCATCAAATACATTATTATCTGAATCCTTATATTTAAACGAATAATCTCGCCCAAACAGCAAACGCTCTTTATGATATTTAAGTGGCATTAATTTAAGGTCCGTCACCTCTTCGATGTCATTTAAAAGTCCTTCTTTTTTTTCAATTTCTCTGTCAATCCTACCTTCGTAAGCCTTCACCCGCTTTTGCATTTTCTTGGTTTTGGCACCAATATATCCTCTAGTATCTATAGACCGGTCGTGCTCCTTAATGGGATCAAATCCTATCTTTGTGTTTTCACTTTTCTCTGCCCATCTGCCTGCTCTTTCTGCTGCTACCTCAAGTTTTCCGATTTCTTTAAGATGCTTTTCATTCTCAACACGTGCATTGCTATCAGCTTTTTCCTTATTCTCCCACCACGAGCTAAAGTTACCTGTCTGAACTTCAATTGAAGCGCGATTAAGTACCAACACATGGTCAATACAAGCATCAAGCACATCACGATCATGAGAAACCAAGATAAATCCCTTCTTTTTCTTAAGGTAACTTTTGACTATCTCCCTAGCTTCTTTATCAAGATGATTTGTTGGTTCATCTATCAAAAGGAAATCGTTGCCGCCGGAGAATAATATTGCAAGCATTATCTTCGTTCTTTCGCCAAAACTTAATGTACCAAAAGGTCTGTACAAAAGTTCTGCATCGATAGACAATTCCGGCAATTCACACATAACCCTCCAGATTTCTACTCCAGGCTTCCAGGATTCTATAAGCTCGCCGGCAGTTTTAGTCAGCTCTTCTGAATTAACAATGTACGGAAAGTAGTCAAAAATCGTATTGGTACTAATATTTCCTTCATATTCATATTTCCCAAGAAGCAAATTTAAAAATGTTGTTTTACCCTTTCCGTTTCTTCCGACAAAACCTAACCTCCAGTTGGTATCAATAGAAAAAGAGGTATTCTCAAATACATTATCGAAACTACCTTCATATGCGAAGGTAAGATTATTTACATTAATTTGTGCCATATATTTTCCTCCTTCGCCTGCCCTCAATACATAACAGCATTCATTGTACACGACATGCATAACAAAAGGGGGTCTATCTTGCATACGCAAAATAGACCCGCAAAAATAACTCTATATTTATCCTACGATAAGTATAAAGTGAATTCGGATGCGATAATCTAATTTAAGCGTACACAAACAGCCCGCCATCGGCAGGACTTAAAACTAAATGTGATAACTTAAACTAAACTATCTAATTCTCATTTCTTCACCTTACACTCAATGTGCTCTTTCTTTTTGTTTATTGTCGAAATAATACCATTGTATATGACCAATGTCAATATGCCAATTTGTTTTGGACTATGACTCAAGTTATTCAAATTGCTTTACCTTTTACAATTATTCTTTTGTCTCAATGCTATTAACAACAATGATAATCAGTGTATTAACTTTTCAATCTCAGCAGATACAATATTGAATATGCACGATTATATAAATACTCTATAAACTGTGAATCATTCAATGGTTCTCTTGTGATTTATAAATTCTATTATATTTCTCAACTGCGTGTTTGAAATACTTTTCCCAATGCATAGCAACCATTGGCTTTCCGTCCTTGTCAAAGCAAAGAAATCCCGAATAGCCATCAATCATCGGCTCAACCTTTACCTTTTTCCTATTGTCGATAATTCTTTGAAAACATCCGCAAACATCATCAGATATAGGAATCACTCTTTTGCCTGCATAAGTTTTAGTAGTATCAATATACACTAATGTTCCTGTCTTTTGTAATTGGTGGTCAATATTAACCGTTTTATTTTCCAAATCTACATCTCTCAATGTCAACCCCGTAAATTCAGATATTCTCATACCGGTTTTAAAAAGAATATACATTCCATCATAATATTTTGAATAATGTTTATCATTCCGAACGAATTCAAGAAATAATTTTTCCTCTTTCTTTGTTATTGCTTCTCTCGTTACACTATCATTTACAACCACTGTTGCAAGCTGAAATTCAAATGGATTTTTACGCAAAATGTCATCATCAACTGCCATTTGAAAAGCTGGTCGCAATACACCTCTAATTGAATGAATAGCAGAATAACTCTTACCATCTGCCTGTTGCAATTTAATTAGCCATTCTTTTGCATCTGATAGCCTTACTTTATCAATTCTTTTTGATCCAAATGGATCTTTCACCAGCAAATTAATAACCGTATTATATCCTGCAACCGTTGTATGCTTAACCCCAGTTTTTTGACCAATATATTTCTTCACAAGATTTAACACTGTAAGTCCTGCACCATCAGGTATAATATTATCATCCAAATCTCTTTGCACTAATTTTTCTTGATCCCACAATGCTCCCTTATCTCTTTTTCCTAATGGTGTTGAATCGGTTCTAACCAGCCTCCAACTATATAAATACTTTGTTTTACCGTTGAAATCAATGTATCTATACATATATCGACCATCTTTTAATTGACTCTCTCCTGTGCGAAGAATACGATTTTTACTATCTCGTCTCTTTTCGCTCATAAATAATCTCTCCTTCCATATATACAGAGAGCCTTATATATTCACACTAATCTACATTAGTTTACCATATATAACGCTCAAAATCTATTAAAAACCTATATAATCAGCATTAAACGGCTGTCAACTCTTCATCTACAAATTTTTCAAATAAATTTCTTTTTATGCGTGGTCTTGTACCGTTCCACAAAATGAAATTATCATTTTCGTGTTCATCAATAATTTTTCTAATCTTCTTATCACTCAACCCAAAATATCCCGCTGCCTCTTGAACTGACAATGTATATTTCTCCCAAATGGGTACTTCATATGTATTTCCACAATTGTTTTTTATATATTCTATTCTTCTCACCTCACATACAAATAGGAAGGATACTTCAATACCCTTCCTAACCCTATTGAATCATTTCAACCTTAACTCATTCCGACTCTTCTCGATAGCTTCCTTGAGCAAATCCTCATATTCCTTTTCCAATGCTTCAATATTAGCCTTTGCCTGACCATATTCCTGAATCAGTTTCTTTGACTTCTTATTCAATTCCTTATATTCGTTCATATATTTTTCAGCACTTTCACATCGAGCAAGTAACTTTCTGTTTTCATCTCTTAACTTCTTAATCTCTTTTTCATAGAGTTCTATACTAATTTCAGTTTTACGAAACATATTTCAATTCCTTTCCATAAGAAAAGAGAGTAGTACACTGACTACTCTCTGGTTAATAAGTTGCTTATTTAGTTATATACATAGTTCACAAAACCTCTGTTCTGGATATTATCATTTATAAATATATGCTATCATACTCTTATACGTTGGAGGATTATACTTATGATATTATATGGAGAACACAAACAAGAAATAAATAAAACAATTGACATATTTGTACAATATATAAGCCATATCAATTTATCGGATTATTTTGATATATTTATTACTGATGATATATGTAACGATTTTAAATTATTTGATCATAAGTGTAAAACAACTACAGATATCGGAGGAGTAACTATTCTTCCAACCAGACGTAACGATATAATACATATACTTATTAACAACAGTTCTTTTATAACCGGTGACGCATATACAATAATTTTACATGAACTTGCCCATGTATATGATTTTGTTCAATTTGCATCTTATTATTGTAATAATAAATTATATAAAATAAGAAAACATAAATATTACAAATCATTTATATTGTGGAGTGAGTTTCATGTAAAACAAGTAGATTTTATGTTTCCTGCAATGATTTCTTATGCATTGCAAGGGTTAACAGAAACACAAATTACTCAAGAATTTGCAAAAGATATTGAAACAATATATTATAATGTATGTACACAGAAATATATTAATAAATCAGATATATCAATAAAAGATACAATGTGGTATCTTGGAGAATTGTATATTTGTAATTTATATGGAAATCATATATACTCAATTCCCCAAGATGTAATAAACAAATGTGATTTTATTTCTTATCTGTACAAGATTTTGATAGATTGTCCAAATTTCGAGGAATATCCTTTAGTTGCGAAAAGATTGGATGAGTTTTTATATCACAAGAAGATGTAAAAAATGTTTGTAATGTATGTATCGCATCTTGAGAGAGCACACACTCCCCATATGGGATGCCTAATATATCTTCATCTTTTAATTCCTTTTTCCTCATATGTACCAACCTATCTATATTTATTAATTCCCAGTCTCGAAGTCCTATTGATCTGACCGATCGTTAGGTCTTGAACTGCATTTTGTAGTGTCTTATCTGTTTGCAATGCATGTAACATTGACTTGCCCATCTTTTTTGTTGTGCCTTATGCGAATTATTACCAGATTTTAATGGCTTTTCATGAAGCAATTCACATAATTCTTTGTAATTTTTTACTACCATTCCGACTTGAAGATTTGTTGTATCTACTTCATAGCACGTATTTTGTACAGATGATATAGCTTCCAATTCTCTGTACCAATCCATTTTTAATTCTTCAAGAGATTTAACCCATACATTTTTCAACTGTTCCTTATTCTGAGGTTTGTTGTTTTGGCTTAAAATATCGGCAATATTTATAGCAATAATCTTATCAAGTAAAGGATCTATGTTGCACGCATACTGTTTTAAGACACTTTCTTCTATATCCATATCCTTATATTTATCAGCATTCAGGATAATCTCTTTTGCATATGTGACTACTCTATTTGTATCTTCCTTCACTTCATCAAGTGTTGGTAATTTCGTTATTCTTTCTGCTTCATCCGGTATAACAGATATGTACTCTCTCCCATTTGAAACATAAAAGAATGTTTCTAATATTTTTGCTGTCTGATTTTTGTTGCATGGATTCAGATAATCCATATAGTCTGTTCTTTCTTCTGTAATAATAATGCATTCCTCCAATTCAAATTTAACGTAGGCATAATGCCATTGCTGACACTATGCCTGTCTATCCGTCCAATATAAGTAACCATTATCTTCAATGGTAAATTTCTTATTCGAATAAGGTTTTGGGAAAAATGTTTATCCGTACTGATTTTAGCCAACCTCATACATTGGCAGATCTGCTACTCTCACTGCAAATATATCTCTGTATTATTAATATTCTCCACTTGGAGATTGATTTTTACTGATTTGATTCAGATGTTACATCAAATCCCCTCCAATTCAAATTAAATATTTGATCGACATCCATCTTTAGCCCCCTTGCTATAGCAATCATTGTTGTTTGTGTTGGAATAGTTTGAAAATTAGCAATTTTCTGTAATTGCGAACTACTAACCCCACACATTTTTGCTAGTTTTCTATATGAAATATTTCTATCAAATATAATCTGTTGCAACCGATTTAGTTCTGGCATATATTACACCTACCTTTGCTTACATTATCTATGGTGTTGCTTATATCCGCTTACTGCTTTGCATGATGATTTATGTAAAGTAGATATTCTCCTTTGCTCTCTTCTAACTTTCTGCTACGTTGCTCTTATTCACTTCTACATACGCTCTATAAAACTTCTTTGTCCCTTTATTTGGGTATAAATCTGAAAACTCTGTTACCTTGATTTTGTGATTTCTCTGCAAAATCTTTCCAAACCATTTAATATCATTCTTTGTTCCCATCAATCGAACCTTTAACATCAATCTGCTCCTCAAACAGGGCATACAGTTTCCGGTTATAGGTTGCATATTCCGGATACCTAATCTGTATTGCCTGCCAAAAAATGGTGCATAGGCACAACAGAATAGTTCTTCCACCGTGTACTGCCTACACTCATTGATCTGCTCCTCTGCGTCCTTGTAATCATCCACGCTTGGTGTGGCATTGCAATATAAGTTGAATGCCATTCTGACTACTTTTACGCTTCCGCTAGTCTGCCAGCCTTCATACAAACATTCTGTTTTTACACAGCCTGTCTTAAAATCATAAATGCGGTCCGCATTTCTTCTAGTATCGTTGTTAATACCAAGGCAATAGCAAAGTGCCTTGTGGTACACATCCTGATACCTTACCTCTTTTAATTTCTCGTAGTAGAATTTCTCATGTGCATCGCTGATAAAAATAATGTTTTCTGCACCTAACGCTGTACTGTTCATGTTTTGAACCTCCTTCTTTGAAAATAAAAAGGACTTTACTAATTGTTTTTCACAACTAATAAAGTCCTAAGTTTCATATTCATTTCTAAATTCGTGCTAGGGATTTCTTACTAATTTTTTGTTTTAGTAAATTCTTAGTAAAATGTTCCCATAGAGTCCAAAACATACGATAAATTCAAGGTTTTCAGAGTTTTCGGAAAATAATGCCGTGGCATACGAAAAGTACTCTCGTTTTCATTTTTCACCTCCTAAAATGCCGTGAATTGCCGTGTTTTGGGGACTTTTGCGTACTCGCAAAAATCTACATAAAATCTGCATAATGTGACACACTATGCAAAATAAGGCAAATTAAGGCAAAATGTAATAGTCATTCGTAGTCAACTACAAAGAGCCGGACTACTCTGATTTCCTCCTAATTCCTATCGTTAATAGAATGGGGAGTCGGGGGATCTACCTTTTAACGATAGAACCATAGGGGGTTCGAACCCCCTACATAAAACAGGCGAAGGCATCAAACCTTCGCCCGTGAAATTACAAAAGCATTGATTCCAATTGAGCCTTAATATTCTTTCTTCGTTCACTTAAAAACAACTCAAAATTAGCATAGCTATATTCCATATCTGGAATGTAGTGAATAGTTCTATACTGAATTTTATCAGAATCTGTTTTATGAGTATTAGCAAACCAATCTGCGAAGTCCTGATTCTGCTTTTCAATATTTGGTATTGCAGCCAACAACTGAAGATTGCTCAAATCATTTACATGGTCAATATATGTTTGAACCTTATCTTCTGCTACTCCCTTTTTAATAAGAGACTTCTTTGTAAATACGCTCTTTGGATACATATGGTCAATATGAAATTTATTATTGAAATCCAAAGAAGGATAAAGCAGCATAAGTACTGTGAGAGTTTCTCCCTTTCCATACTGATACTCAAGTAAATTCTCAATATCATCATTTGTAAATACGATGGTTTTACTTGTACCTTTGAGTTTATTAATAATCTCATCAATCGGAAATTCTTTAGTTCCGTTTTCTTCTATAATCGCACGGATAGGGCGGAGAACATTATCCGGCTGTCCACTAAATGCTCTCTTTAACAATGACATAATAAGCCACTTCTTAATCTTTTCTCTATTAGTTGCGGCCGATGTGGATGTATCAAAGTTATCCGGCATTCCAATCTTCATAAGATAATATGCAATCGGAATAACGGCATTATTCGATTTCAAGCTATCCCTATTAAAACCGAATGAAGATACCAACTGGAATGCCTGATATAAAGCCTTCTTTATTGTCTTCCAGTTATTTTCAATCTTGGACATATTTTCTTTATTGAAATTATCCACCTTAAATGCTATATCAGAAAAACCTGTTAACACTAAAGCACTCTTAAGCACAAAGTCTTTATTTACATTGAAGCCACCACCAATTGCATTTATATTATCTACACAATCATTAATTTCTTCCCTTGCGTCCAAATTATCCCACTGCGCTGTTGCAATTGAAAGTAACAAGTCAGAATAGCTTAATACTGTACCACCGCTATTTACACGGATAAATATATTCAACACCTTATCCAATTCATCTGATTTTACCTTATAGTAACTGATGCTTGGTTGAGTATGAATAACCTTGAAAAGCTGTGATAGTGTATTATTTGCAAACTGACCTTGTTCTTGAGAATAAACTCCTGAAAAGACAATGTTCTGCATAAGATAATTCATAACATCTCCAAGTTCCTTCATATTCAAAATATCTCCTACAAGGAACCAGTAATGTGTACCATCATTTTGGCACTCATCATCCGTAAGGAACTTGAATTCAAACTTATCACTGCTTTCAGTCTTTGGCTCAACAATATTCAAGTAAAGTTTTCTTTCTGGGAATGCGTCATCGTTCTTCCACTGTTTATGTGGCATCTTATATGAGTAGGATCCCTTTAGTCCAACATAAATAGAAGTGAGTCTTTGTTGGCCATCCAAAACAGCCATCACATTTTCACTACCCTTTAAATCTATCTTTGAATTATGTCTGCACTTCTTTTCGTGGTACTTCTGAAGAAAACTATAAAACTCATACAGATTATGCTGCCCATTAGAAAGCTCCCAAAACAAAAAAGCTCCTATAGGATAATCCTGCATAATACTGTCAAACAATCTTTCTATCTGTGAAGTTCCCCACACATATTCTCTTTGAATTGCTGGAAGAACATATTTATTTACCGAAATATCTTGTATTACTTCAGCTATTGTAAGCGGAGATTCATAAGGCATAGAACGCCACATCCTTTCTCATTTTGTATATAAAATCCCTAAATTTTATCATAGCATAACACCCGTGTTTTTTCTACAGAAAAAATGACCCCAGCAGCATATTTCCACCGAGGTCATCGTCCTAATTTCTTATTAAATTGCCTTGAACATCTTCTGGCTTATCGGCTTTTCGCCTGTTACCTTTTCGACTTCCTTCTTGGCTACCTCAAGTTCTTCAAGCCTGATCATTTCATCCTTGGCGTCATCAAATCCAAGGTGCGTGTAAACATTCATTGTTACCGAAATGTCCGAATGCCCATAAGGTACTGCAGGGTCTTGGGGTTCATTCTTGCTCTCGCCATATTGCTACAGTATGTATGCCTACAAACATGAGGAGTGATGTTCGGCATCTGTACCTTGAAAATGTCATTGTATCTCTTGACTGCGTGATTGAATCTGTGTTCCCAATGCATGGCTACTTCCGGCATTCCATTCTTATCTCTGAAAAGAAATCCGGCATAACCCTGAACCATTATCTCGGGAAAGTCTGTTGGTCTGTCTTCAATGATTGCCCGAAGCATTTGGAAAACTTCATCTATCATTGAAAGTTTTCTTGTTCCGGCATTAGTCTTGGTAGGCTCGATAATGTACTCGCCCCAGGAAGTTCTCTGCAACTGATAACATCTAATATTGCTATTATCTTCACTCGGACAGTCGTACTCTCCTTTTGAAGGTGAACCAGTTCTGTGGATCCAATATGGATAATGCCCCAAATCAATCTCAGTAGTTTCCGAGCCATCAAAAGCCTTTTGTGAAATCAGATTCTCTACAAGTCCTGCGTGAAGATATTCTTCCGGCACCTTCTTAAGCCATGCCTTCTTGGAATTATTCCTAGAAATCATTTCCAGACGGTATCCGTCTTTTATATATGTTCTCTTATTCGGTCTAAAACTTTCATCACTGTATGAATCATTTTGTGATGCATACTGTCCTATACGAAACAGGTAATTATTCCCGTTTTCCTGACCGATTCCTGCAATTCTGTTTGTAAGTGCAATTGCAGAGATTGTTCCATTCGCTTGTGAAGTAGCAAAATCCCATACAAACTTATATCCACCATCGATACGTTTACGTTCTGTTCCGTTTCCACGATTTCCCTTTGAAGAGCATCGTACTGCTCCTGTGAAATATCTCCATTTGCAAGTGCAGTATTCGCTTGTTCGGCTGCTGTCTTAAGTGTTTCCAACTTCTGTTTTGTTTCATCAACAGCCTGTGCCAGGAGTTTTTCCTTCTGTGCAAGAAGTTCCGTATTACCCGGATCCATTTTCAATAATTTCTCGACATCCTTAAGAGCCGTCTGTGTGGATTTGATTTCTCCGTTCAGACCCTTAAGGGCAGTCTGCAATTTGGTGGTATCCCCACCAATCTCAACAGTAATACCCTGTATTCTACTTGCCATAGGTTTCCTCCTCTCTCCTAAATTTAGGCATAAAAAATGCCCGGATTTCTCCGAGCATGAAAAAAGCACTCACATTTCTGTAAGTGCTTTTCAAGGATATGTAATGATGTGATGTTACCCTCTTATCGCTTGGGGTGTGCGGAAAGGAGGTGATAAATATGAAAAACTTTATGATTCGACTGTTGAAACTGGTGGAGTAAAATTAAAGCTAACCTTTCCTTCTTGGTCGAGGTCAACATTGAATGCGTATCCCTTATCCATAGACTTTACACATAAATCGTATAATGCCCATATTCCTAAAGCAATGCATCCATACTTGCCACCCTTTTTTACAAGACCATATGCCTCTTTGCTAAAATTCATAGCTGTTGTTGTCTTAATAACATTATTCATCTTTCTTACCACCTTAATTTTTTATTTCACATCATGTACCTCCATTTCCTTGACATGTTAATTATATCATTTTCTATCCGTTTTTTATACCATAAAATAAGCATAATAACATACTCTATTTCTCCCTTTTTGCTACTTTAACAACACTAATTACTTAAAATCTATCAAAGTCTTCCTGTGTTGCCAATTTCTTATATCCTTTATAATCATCATTCCCGTTCTCTGCGTACATATCGTTCACAAGACCAATCGTAAGAAGATCAAGGTCACGAATGCTTATGCCAAGCTGTACGCATCGTAGAAGAAATAAAGGTGTTGTCATCGGGCGGTCAGTTGGGCGAAGTTTTTTTAGATTCCACTTCCGTCTGTACATTCAGACCCCACAATTCAATGATGGAAGGTAGTACCTGGCAGATAGAAAAGGTATTGAATTCATCAAGCCACTCTTCCGGAGTGTCCGGGATATTCGGGTCTGCGTGTTTGGCCATTACATAAGCAATGTTCTCAAACATCTCAAGGGAGAACAAATCTAGATTTGAGTTCTCCTCATCCCCCTCTCCCACAGCCTTCTCCAAGGAACGAAGGTCTTTGTAAATGTCACGGTTAAATTTAATTCTGTAAATTCTTGGAATGGCTGCAGATGCCTTAAAAGGCACCTGCTTACCATCAATCTCTACTTTTCTCACGATACTCATGATTCTACCCCACTTTCTGTATTTGTAGTGGTGGATGTCATATAAACTGCTTTATACCAATCCTGGTAAACAGCATCCGTTGTGTCATCCCCAGTCTTCGCCTTTACAAAACCGTTTGCAAGCGGTGTTGCCTTAAGGGAAAGGGTCTCTGTCTGCACTTCGATTTCATCCTCATTTGTCTGGGATTCGATGGAAGGACGGCTTGCAGCACACTTGTAAAGGACATGACGGATTTTCTTGATATCCCCGTCAAATTCAAACAGCAGTGCAAAATTAGCAGTCTCCACATTTGCATTCTCCACAAGCACCTTATTGTCATCCAGTTGTTCTTTGAGTACATCCACACGGAATGACTCCGGCACCATTGCAATCTCAAGGTCACCCTCATAACCCATATTGTTGCTGATGGTATAATAGGCATACCCGTCTGCATAGAAGTTACTCGGCTCGCCATTTGCATCAAGGCCGATTGACACAGCACCCGGAATCGGTACGGGAGTGCCATAGGAAACATTGCCCACCTCGTCAATATTCAGCAGAGCATAGTGTACATTTTTAAGGTTGTACTTTACCTTGTTCTTCTTATTAGCTATCATTAATTCCTCCTTATACTCCTTATACTGGCATTGCAAATTCAAAAGCTATTTCATAGAGTTTTTTCATCCTCTATCCATACCTCGTTCCTTGCATAAAAAATGCCGTAGCTGTCAAGCTCGGCTGTTACTTTCTGTTCCAATATCGGATTCTTAAAATCCGTATACAGTTCTATCCTTACTCTGCTTGGCAGGCTGATTCCCATCTGTGCAGATAATTCCTGTACACTCATAGTTGTTTT
>OLNZ01000421.1_pt1 | contig 43061 bp, 49 predicted proteins | sample 1672981 | NCBI WGS metagenome assembly OLNZ01 (sample SAMEA3136743, study PRJEB25190) | human gut metagenome | biome: human gut; feature: human-associated habitat; material: faeces | place: Austria | collected 2013 | reverse complement strand
CCTGCGCGGGGGAGATCATGAAATATTTTATCCCGCTTCCGATACCGGGCAGTATTTATGGTTTGATTCTGATGTTTGTGCTTCTTCTTTTGAGAGTGATCAAAGTAGAACACGTAAAAGAAACAGGAGAATTTCTGATTGAAATTATGCCGCTGATGTTTATTCCGGCAGGAGTGGGACTGATCACATCCTGGGAGCAGCTGCAGTCTTTCATGGTGCCGCTTCTGGTGATCACAGTCGTGTCTACATTTGTAGTTATGATCGTGACTGGAAAAGTGACAGACTTCTTAATTTTGAGAATAGGGAAAGGAGAAAAGAAGTAGTATGGACAATCTGATCTTAAGTTCAGCAACAGTAGGTATCGTGATCAGTCTTCTGGCCTACGAAATCGGTCTTGCAGCGCAGCGCAAATGGAAATTGGCAGTATTGAATCCACTGCTGATCTCTATTGCACTTGTGATCGTATTTCTGGTAGTGTTCCATGTGGATTATGAAAGCTACAATATGAGTGCAAAATATCTGAGTTATCTGCTGACACCTGCAACAGTCAGTCTGGCGATTCCATTGTATCTGCAGCTTGATCTGTTGAAAAAAAATATCGGAGCGATACTGGGAGGCGTGATCTCAGGTGTGATCGCAAGCCTTGGAACTGTGCTTGTAATGTCTGTTGTGTTTGGACTGAGCCATAAAGAATATGTAACTATGCTTCCGAAATCCATTACAACGGCAATCGGAATGGGAGTATCAGAGGAACTTGGCGGATATGTGACGATCTCTGTTGCCGTGATCATTATTACAGGTGTTCTGGGAAATATGTCAGCAGAATTTATCTGTAAGCTTTTCCGTATTAAGAGCCCGATTTCCAGAGGCCTTGCAATCGGCACGGCATCCCATGCAGTAGGAACTGCGAGAGCAATGGAACTGGGTGAAGTCGAGGGAGCAATGAGCAGTCTTGCTATCGTTGTGTGCGGTCTGTGCACAGTAATCGGAGCATCCATCTTTTCCTATCTGTGGTAAACGGAAATAAAAAATATAAAAAGTTGACGATTCATCCCGAAACCACGGATGGTCGTCAACTTTTTTTTCTGTTCTAAAAGAGTTATATGTATCTCTCCTGCAACTGGCTGTCATACATTTGCTTAGACCCTATAGTTTTGCGCCACCGGATTTCCCCGGCTATGCCTTTTTTTAAAATAAATATAGTCTTTTATTGCATAAACGATAATATGTAGTATTGTATATTTGAATCCATTCCATGTTTTATTCAGCATTGATACTGAGTGGCTGTTCCTGATTATTTAACATTCCCATTTTTATAAGTAATGATATTGCATCACCCATGCCTGCTACATAGGACATGTCTGCGTATCGTTCATCCCTTGATTCCAGGCATGCAATATAATCATCTACGACTCTTCTGATTACATAAGGTATTTTCAGACTGCTGTAGCGTTCTTCCAGATAATCCAGATCACCGTTGTCCTGCTGAATATACTCATCCGATTCAAATATTTTCTGTCTCCTTTCTCCCATCATTTTTTCGATGTAGTTTGCAATTACAGCTTCGTTTTTGTTTTCCAATTTTTAATCCTCCGTTTGTGCAATAACTATAGGTTTCGCCATTATTCTATAATTCAGAAAGGTATATCGTCAATATGATTCGTCAGACAATTTCTTAGATTTTTCGACAAATCATAGAATCTTCTTTGGTAGATTTTATGTTATTTTTAAAGCATTTCCGATGGTTTTTGTGTGTTTTGATTTTTTATAAAAACAGAGTCGTTTTTTGCTAAGAATTTTCTTTACTTTTCTGTAGTTTTCGAATAATATTGTAGATATATGCATATCAGAATATGAATAAATATGCATTCCATTTCAGAAGGGAGAGGAACTTATGACAACTTCACACATCTGCATCATGATAGCAATCATTGTTTATCTGGGTGCAATGATCTATGTCGGCTACCTCTGTTCCAAGAAAAATAATGACACATCCGATTTTTATCTGGGTGGACGTAAACTTGGACCATTGGTTACGGCAATGAGTGCAGAGGCTTCCGATATGAGCAGCTGGCTTTTGATGGGACTTCCGGGTCTGGCTTATCTGTCTGGAATCGCTGATGCCGGATGGACTGCAATCGGACTTGCAATTGGAACGTATCTTAACTGGAAGATCGTTGCAAAGAGAATTCGTCTCTACACACATGTAGCAGGCAATTCGATTACATTGCCATCATTCTTCAGCAACCGTTTCAGAGACAACAGACATCTGTTACAGTCGATCGGAGCTATTTTTATCGTTATTTTCTTTATTCCGTATACGGCTTCCGGATTCGCAGCCTGTGGAAAACTTTTCTCCAGCCTTTTTGGAGTAAAATATCTCACCGCAATGATCATCAGTGCCCTTGTTATAGTTGGATATACGACTCTCGGAGGATTTCTTGCCGCATCAACAACGGACTTTATCCAGAGCATCATCATGTCTATTGCACTGATCATCGTATTTTGTTTTGGGGTATCTATAGCAGGAGGTCCTTCAGCGGTTATTGATCATGCGAAATCACTGCCGGGTTATCTGACCATGATGACAACTTATGATCCTGTAAGTGGAACGGAGTCTGCATATCCTGTTATAAATATTGTTTCCATGATGGCCTGGGGACTTGGCTATTTTGGTATGCCGCATATTCTTCTTCGATTTATGGCAATTGAAGATGAAAAGAAACTTTCCTTATCAAGAAGAGTAGCTACTACATGGGTAGTGATCTCACTTGCTGTAGCAGTACTGATCGGTGTGATCGGCCTTGGAATGACAGAAGCAGGCAAACTTGAAATGCTTCAGGGATCTAATTCAGAAACGATCATTGTTAAGATTGCAGATCTTTTGAGTACATATGGCGTTCTTCCGGCACTGCTTGGTGGTACGATCCTTGCGGGAATCCTTGCATCTACCATGTCTACTGCAGATTCACAGCTTCTGGCAGCTTCTTCAGCAGTATCTTCTGACCTTCTCGGAAGTATCCTGAAGAAAAAAGCTGACAAGAAGGAGAGTATGGTTGCTGACCGTGTTACATTGCTTTTGATCGCAGTCGTAGCGGTTATCATTGCACGTAATCCGGACAGCTCAGTATTTAACATCGTATCTTTTGCGTGGGCTGGATTTGGTGCTGTATTTGGACCGGTTGTATTGTTTGCTTTGTTCTGGAAACGTACGAACTGGCAGGGTGCACTGGCAGGAATGATTTCTGGTGGTGTTATGGTATTTGTATGGAAATATCTGGTTCGACCGAATGTGTCTTTCTTGAATTTCTATGAATTACTTCCGGCTTTCCTGGTATCCTGCGCGATGATCGTGCTGGTAAGTCTTGCGACTAAGGCACCTTCCAAAGAAATCACGGATGAATTTGAACTGGTTCAGAAAAGAATGGCTGAATAAATATAGTCGATGAAATAGTATAAAAAGAAAAGCTGGTGATTATCCGAATATGGATAATCATCAGCTTTTTTAGATGTTCCAAAATGGACCTGAGGGGAATCGAACCCCTGTCCAGAGTCTGAAACCCTTGATTTTACAGGCTTTTCAGAGCCGAGTAATCAAAAAGTAATCAAAATAGTAATCAGAACATATGTACGAATAAAATAAGGAGGAAATCCGCATATATGATAAAAGCTTTAACATAAGCTCATGGACGTAGATGAATCTATGGTTCGTGGGCTTATTTTAGTGCTTTTATTTGTCCCTATACGCGAAAATACATCTAATCCACATAATCTTTACACTTCCTGCATTAAAATCCTTCAAAACTTAAATTAGAGCCTTACAGGGGCATGATTTACAACAATATTAACGTGAAAAATGAAACTGCAATTTCATCAGAAAAAAAGGAGTAAAAAATGAATAAAGTATACGATAAAACTGAATTTTTGAAGTACATGAACAAGCGGGCAAAAGAACTGTATTCGTCAAGTGAATTGAACTATTGGGATTGTTATTATGCCTTGCAGACCATGAATCGTTGCATCGCAGAAATCCTTGAGAACGGGGACTCTGTAAATATCTATAAATGGTGGGATATCAAGCCCAAATTATTTAAATCGATTAAGAGATATTCTCCATTATTGGATATGGAGTATGAAGTGCCTGAGAGATACTATCCTAGTTTAGTACCGCATGCAAAGCTCAAACAGGCTTGCACAAAATTTGGTGAGCGGTTGGCAGCAGGAGAATTTGACATAGAGGATGAAGATGAAGACGAGGAGGAATGCGATGAGTGAAAGTCAAATATGCCAAAAGTGCGGAACGTCCCGTCCAATAGGACAGTTTCAATTGATGAAGCCAAAGGATTCTAAGCCATACCGTTTGAAAACCTGTAATAAATGCCGTCATGCAAGAAAAGTAGAATTGAAAAATAAATTGAGTGATGATATAGAGATTCTTACTGTTCGCCAGTATAAGACCATTCCGCCACAAAGAATCTTAGATGTCCAGGAATACGGGATTGATTTAAAGGAAGAGGATGAAATCTTTGTAAGGATGATTGAGTACAAAGACTTTTGGATATCAAATTATGGCAGAGCTGTGAAGAAAAATGGCAATAGATATAATTTATTGAAGGGGAAGATTGATAAGTGGGGGCATCTATCTTACGCAGTTAAGAAGGAAATCTATAAAAATGGGGAGTGGACATATTATAAAACGGGATTAACTGTGGATTATGCAGTGATGAATGAATTTATAGTTAATCCAGATGTGAAAAATAATATAAAATGTTGGCATCGAGGTGGTAACGTATCCGATAATTATTACAAGCATTTATATCCATTAAATCAGGATCAGTACAGAATTGTTAATAAACACTTTACAGAAACAGGCGAGGACTCAGATGAGTTCATTTTAAGGATCATGAATGACATCCTTTTGAAACCTGACGATTGGGGAAAGTGCTATTATGAATTAAGAATATGCGGTGTTGGATATGTAGGTAGTGCATCAGCTAATATACATAGTGTTGCATATCAGCGGTGGAAGGATATGTTGTATAGGTGCTATAGTGGAAGATATGAAGAGTACGAGGGCTGTACGGTTTGTGAGGAATGGCACAATTTCAGTAATTTTGAAGTCTGGTACAATTTGCATTTACACGGAAGTGATCCAGTAGATTTAGACAAGGATATTCTTTATAAAGGGAATAAACTGTATAGTGACGAAACCTGCTGCCTAGTTCCACATTGCATTAATACGTTATTTTTAATGGGAAGAGCAAGACGGGGAAAGTATCCGATAGGTGTTTATTATGATGCAAGTCACAAGAAATTTAGAATTAGTGCAAATTTTTATGGAAAACAACGGAAAATAGGAAATTTTAATACAGCGGAGGAAGCGTTTGAGGAATATAAAAAGCACAAAGAAGGTTTTATAAGAGAACTTGCCAAAGAATATAAAGGGAAAATTAGAGATTGTATATATAATGCAATGTTAAATTGGAAGGTTGCGATTACAGACTAGGGTATATCAGAAATGGTGTACCCTATTTTTTTACGTTTTGAGGAATGTTAATGCATGGGGAGGCTGTGCAAATGTCGAACTTTGTCGATAAAGTTTTAATGATAAATATAGAGTATTTTCTGCTTGCATATTTACTTTTATGTGCCGTGAGAGTATAATTCGTTATAATGAAACTGTGAAATATCTGTGAAATGTATGTAAAATTGAATATGGCAAAGCCGGAGAAATCTGGTGACGCAAAACTACAGGGTCTAAGCGAATGTATGACAGCCAGTTGCAACAAGAAACAGAGAGAATGGTAAATGCATCACTTTCCTAGAAATGTAGGAGAGTGGTGCTTTTATTATAGTAAAATTATGGGGGTAAATGTATGAAGTTAAAGAAAGTATTATCTATAATATTATCTTCGGCAATGATTGTGTCAGTAGCACCAGTAGAATCATTTGCTGCTGATTTGGATGTAGCAGTAGAAGAATTTTCTGATGAGACAGATGAGCCTGTAGTAATTGAAAATGAAGATGAAGCTTTAAGTGATGAATCAGCAGAAGTGGAAATTCAGGATGAAGATGAGCAGGAGGATGTAGAGGATGCTAATTTTAATGAGTCACAAAATGATATAGAAGAATTTGATGATGGGGCAGATGTAGGTGTGGATTTTTCTGCTGAGACTTATAGTTTAGGAAAAAAAAGTCTTAATGACAATACTGAATATGAAATGATTGACTCCGATAATGATGGAATTGATGAAACATTAATAATTTCTGGTAATGGAGATATGCCAGATTATAATGCTAGTGCTGATATACCTTGGACACCGTATGCTAATAGTGTTACAAAAGTTATTGTTGAAGATGGTGTTACTAATGTTGGAAAAATTGCTTTTTATAATATGAAAAGTATAAAATCAGCCGATTTGGGAAAAGATGTTATCAAAATAGGAAATGGCGCATTCGAAAAGTGTACAAAATTAGAAAAAGTAACAATGGGTGATAATGTAACGGATATTGATACGGATGCGTTTCGTGAATGTTCAAGTTTATCTGATATAAGAATGTCAGAAAATTTGGTTAATATTGGGTGGTATGCATTTTATAATTGTAAGTCATTATCCAGATTATATTTACCTGCAACATTGAAAACAATAGGTCTTCAAGCTTTTTTGTGGCATAATAAGGATAGACAAAAGATATATGTTCTCCCACTTGATTATCTTCATTATTCAGGTACAGCTAGTGATTGGAGTAAGATAGAGGGAAAATCATGGACGGTAGCGGATGAAAAATATGTTATGTCGGGAGTACATTATGTTGCGTATCATCAAAGTAGTGCGACATGTACAAGTGATGGATTTGATGGATATTGGAGTTGTGGATCATGTAGCGGTGTAGCATATTCAGATCCTAATTGTAGAAAAAAATTAGATAAAATCCCAACGGTTCCAGCACTAGGACATGATTTGGACAGCAATGGAATAGTAACAAAAGAGGCTACTTGCGCTAAAGAAGGAATTATAGAATATAAGTGTAAACGAGATGGTTGTGATTATGCAGAAACGCAGGTGATTCCTAAAACAAACAATCATATTTATGACACACCAATATATAGTTGGAATACGGATAATACTCAGTGTACGGCTACACAAATATGTACTGTATGCAATGAAGGTATTAATGAGACTGCTAATTCACAGAAAGAAGTACTTGAGAACCCAACGTGTAATCATGAGGGAAAAGTACAATATACAGTGAGCTTTAAAAATAGTCAATATCAGCAACAGACGAAAGAAGAAATTATTGCTCCATTAAATCATTCGAATACAGAAATAAGGTATGCAAGAAGTGCTACTTGTGAAAGTTCTGGTTATACAGGAGATGTATATTGTAAAGACTGTGGAATATTTTTATCAGAAGGAAGCATTATCAAGGCAAAAGGACATCTTTGGGATGAGGGAGTTATTAAGAAAAATTCCAACTGTATCGAAAATGGAGAAAAAATTTATACTTGCTTTAGATGCAATGAAACCAGAACTGAAAAGCTTGAAAAAACTGATCATAAATGGAACGAAAAAGAAACAATAGATTTGAAACCAACATGTACAACTTCTGGAAGAAAGAGCATTCATTGTAGTGTTTGTGATGAAATAGAAGATGATTCACAGCAGATAATACCAGCACTAGGTCATAATTGGAGTGAGGGAGTTGTAGAGAAGAAAGCAACCTGTACAGAGAAAGGTATGCAGATTGTTACTTGTTTACGATGTGGAAAAGAAAAAGAAGAAGAAATTCCGGCAACCGGACATAAAGAAGTCAAAGATACGGCAGTGGCAGCGACATGTGAGAAAGATGGCATGACGGAAGGAAGTCATTGTTCAGTTTGTGGCAAGATATTAACAGAGCAGAAAACAATTAAAGCAACAGGACACAGCTGGGATGCAGGAAAGATCACGAAAGAAGCAACATGCGAAGAAGCTGGAGTGAAAATTTACACATGTACAACCTGCAGCTCAACAAAGACAGAAGATATCAAAGCCCTTGGACACAAAGAAATCAAGGATGCAGCAGTAGCAGCAACATGTGAGAAAGATGGATTAACAGAAGGAAGTCATTGTTTAGTTTGCAATAAAGTTTTAACAGAACAGAAGAAGGTTTCTGCAACAGGACATAAGTTCAGTTCCTGGAAAACTACCAGCCAGGCAACTGTATTTTCACCAGAGCAGCAGTCACGTTCTTGCAGTGTATGCGGAAAGAGTGAAAACCGGGAAATAGGAAGCAAATTGCAGAAAACTATGACAGTAACTGCAACATCATTACCACTGAAAACCAAACAGAAAACAACTGTATTGAGAGTATCCGGTCTTGCTGTTGGTGATTCAATCATTTCCTGGAAATCAAGTAACACAAAGGTTGCGAAGGTATCTGGCAGAGCTAATGGAACCAGCACAATTACAGCTGGAAATAAGAAAGGTACAGCAAAGATCACAATTACATTAAAGAGCGGCTTGCAGAAGGTTGTAAAGGTAACTGTTCAGAAGAGTACTGTAAAGACGAAAAAGATTACAGGTGTATCTAAGAGCCTGAAATTGAATAAAAAACAAAGAGCTGTACTGCGTCCGGTGATTGCTCCACTGACCAGTAAACAGAAAATCACTTACAAATCCAGCAACTCAAAAGTTGCAAGTGTAAACTCTAAAGGTCAGATCACAGCAAAGAAGAAAGGTACAGCAGTTATCACTGTTAAGTCTGGAAGTAAGACTGTGAAATGTAAGGTTAGCGTGAAGTAGTTCGGTATTTTGAAAATGAGCGTCTACTGCAAGCGGAACACATGCCAGGGGTACAGATAAAAACGCATTTTTTCAACATGTAATATACCCCCTATCTTGTGTCCCTGCCTCGTCTGGTGGTGACTTCCAGACAGGATTAACCGCTGATTTTCCCTTATATATTCACGAGGAAAAGCACCCTAAATTCTGTCTTAGAATCTGCGGTCTATCAAGTTTACAGGTTCCGTATTATGGGCTGAAATAGTACTGCAATACAGGTAAATATATAAGACAAAATGGGGGACGAAATTTCATCCCCCTTAATAAAAACAGACATGCAAATGGCTAGAGGTTTAATCCCCTAGCCGTTTTTTACACTTGTGCCAATATGTAATTGACAGCCTTTTCTGCTTTGCTACTTGCGGAGACGATAAACTTGTTGTCGCTCCGTAATACCTGCAACCAGTTCTGGATGTATGCGGTTGAGTTTCTGAAGGTTTTCGGTGTCTCAATTCCGGCAATGCTCATCAAGGTAGCACTTCCGATCTCTGCTACAAGTTCCTCTTTGCTGTAGTTCTCTGATCCGAAAGATGCGACTGCTCCTGTCTGCAATCTGTTGAGTCGGGTCTTGTGTCCTGAACTATGAACTAACTCATGATAGGTAGTTGAGTAGTATTCATTTATCATGCTGTACTGTTCCTTTAAAGGTACGACAACTGTATCATTTGTAGGGCTGTAATATGCCTTGTTGCTCTTGCATTCCACAAACTTAAGATGCTCACGTTTGATGTAGTCTGTTATAATCTGGTCACCTGCTTCAATCGGTTCAACTTCATCGTTGAGCTGTTCAGGTGCAAGTGGTTCAACTCCGTCTACCTGTGAGATGTGAAAGACATTATAGTATCTAAGCAACGGTATCTTTTTGATCTCGATTTCTCCTGTATCTGGATTAGTTTCTTTCGATTCGAAGATTTTCCAAAATACCACAATCTCAGATTTTGCTCCCTTGCGGACATGACCGCCTAAATCCTGCCACTGTTTAAAGGTTGCATATTCTCCGCGATGCTGTAAGAGCATCTGATTTAATAAACTATAAGGTCTTTTGGTGATGCGGTTATAAGCACCATCTCTAACCCCTGTCCACGGTTTCTGCCACGGGATTTGTCCTTTTTCAAGTTCTGCGATTATTCTATCCGTCACCATGTCGTAAACATTAGCCTTTGTCATTTGCGTACCCTCCTGTGTTTTGTTCTATAATGATAGTACACTAAAGAGTACTTAAATACAATATTAAAAGTACACAAAAATATACTAAAATATTTGTATACTATTGTGTACTAAAATATCAATCCTTTGGTGGTACGTATTCGAGTATATCGTTCGGTTGGCAGTCAAGGATTTCGCACAGATACATAATTGTGTCAACAGATACATTACTGTCTTTATTTAACCTATTAATAATAGTAGGGGATATATTATATTTTTCTCTGAGTTCTCTTTTTTTTACATTTTTTTCATTCATTAAATCTCTTAATTTCTGATAACTAATTGATCCTTTGTATTGTTTTTCACGCTCGCCCATATTTAAACCTCCTTATATAAATATAGTACACGATTGTGTTTTTAGTGTCAACAAGTGTTATGAATACAATGTTGTACACTTTAGTATACTATTAACAAAAAGTAAAGTATACTTTTGTGTACAATGCCAATTGAAATTAAGTACATAATAGTGTACTATAATCTCAACAACAAAAACAAAGCACAAGCAACCGGACAGCCGAAAGATTCCAATACTTGAATCCATATACCTGTGAGACAGATAGTCAATAGTCACGAAGATGGTTCAAGGGTTGCTACTAAAGAAGAATCTCAGGAGGAAAAACATATGTGTAGAACAATGAATGAACTTGAAAAAGTAGTAGCTGATTATAGAAGCTTAAAGGCATTAAAAGAAGATCTTGACGCACAGATCAAAGATATCGAGCGTGAGATTATCGGTTACATGGATGCGAACGAAAAACTCACAGAAACAGGAAAGGACTTCACAGTTAAACTTTCCACCTGCGAAAGAAGAACACTCGATAGCAAGCGACTTGAGGCAGACCTTGGAAGTCTCGCAGAGTACCAGAGAGTTTCCCAGTACAGAAGATTATACGTTCAATAAATCCCTTATCCTTCCGGTGGCGGTCAACCGGAGAAAGGATAAAACAATGTTATACAGAGTTTTCTTTAATGCATCCAATGCCAGTTATGCCAGATGCTTCACAGATAAAAAGGAAGCTGAACATTTCTATAATGACCTTTTACATGCAGGATGTTACCGAAATGTAGCATTTCAGGAGGGATGAGAATGTATACCACATACGAAAGTCCATTTGCAGGACGCACATTTACAGAACACCAAATGCAAAACATCTACCAGTTAATGATAGACAAAAATGAATATCCGACTTATGAAGGTTGGATATATGACATGACCAGATCAGGAGTGTACGAAGAAATCTAGTGGTCACAGCCACTTAAAACAGGGCTTTAAGCTGTGAGCGTTGACCGTCAACGGGCGGTCAGGTAGTCAAAAAGACAGGAGGACAAAAGACATGTTGAATATCTTTAAGAAGAAACAGCACATCGACAAGCAGACAGATTCAGAGATTGAAGCAATCAAAGCCGATATGCAGAGAGCATCTGAACAGCATGAAGCAAGCAGACAGCAGATCCTTAAAAATCTGGAACTGATAAACAGCATCTTATAAATCTTATTCCCTTGCGGTAGGTGGTCAGACCGTAGGAAGGACAAGAACATGATTAAATCAACAGTTATTAAATTATTTATCTCTACACTGGTAGCAACTACACCAGTCCTGACAACAGCATACACAAGTACAGGTATCTATTATGCCGATAGTCAGACGGTCGTTGATGCTTCCGGTGAGGAATGGGGATACGATACAGAACTTGAAGATAATACACCTGTAATCATTACATTTGATTCACAGAATACAGACAGCAGATACGATGATGTCATCACAAGTGTGACTGCAATTAACGAATAGGAGGATTAGAACTATGATGTACGATGAATTTTTAGCACTGGGCGGTGAAAGAGTAAAGCATATCACTTTTATCGAATATGCCACATTCGTAGAACCTTTATTTGAAGAAATGAACATCTGGAAGGAGGTATTTATTGAGCGGTTACTGCCATTGCTCGATGAGATTGAAGCATCTACTGTAAATGATGTGATCAACAAAATGCCGATTGAAGTAAAGGCGAATATCTTGGCAGGAGAGCCATACATGAACGAGTATATTCAGCGTGTAGCACTTGAGGCAAGAAAGCTCATTTACCAGAAGATGAGGCTCGAAGAACTTGTATCTGTTGAATGTTAATAAACAAAAGAGAAGAGGAGAAAAGAGCATGAAAGCAAAGGTTATTAATACAGTAGAAGTTAAAGAGGTTGGAACTATTAATATGGAGAACATTTCTTCAACAGATGGACAGCTCACTGTACACATTCCGGTTATCTCAGCCAGTAAGGAACTCGAAGAATTACTTGACAGTTTACAGGCGGATTTCATGGCAAAGCATCCCGAAGTTGATGAACTGGATGTGTGCTTTGATGTCCGTGTAATCTACAGCTTTGGCGGATATGTTACAGGTATCAATTCTGATTTCGTTCTTGATATTTATGTCTGGAAGGACGGTAACGAGGATGTTGTTGAAGAATATGACGAGATTCCGCTTTATATGGGCGAAGAGGGAGCGAAACAGATTAAGCAGGTAATTTGGAATGCACTTGGCAAGATGTTAATGAGCATCTAAATGATTCAGCTGTGCTATCGGCAGAACGGGCAGGAGGAAGAACATGTTAAAAGAGATGTTGGATGCTCTGATGGAGGTCTGGCTTGAGAAAGACCTGACACCGGAAGCAGAGACGGAATACCAGAAACTCACAACTATGTTAGAGGAAAAAGGGCTGAACGAAAAAGATGTTGCATTAACGCAAGAACAAGTAATGGCATTTAGTGTGGTTGTACAGGATGATGCATTTAGAGCAGGATTCCAGATTTGTCTGGACTTGATCAATGGTCGCTTAAAGTAGGAGGAAAAGCAGATGCAGAGAAGAGCGGAAACAGTTATGACCTATGAAGACTGGTGTAAGGCACATCGGAGAACGTTGAAGAAGATGGTAAAAGATACCGTTACTACGTGGGCGCAATGGGCAGCAGTTGTATTAATTACAGTAGGTCTTCCGGTTGGAATGGTCGCACATTGGCTGTTGATCGGGTATTGAGAGGAGGAATTGTGATGCGCGATAAAATCATAGATGCAATATTTGACGCGTGGTGTGATGGTGAAGATAACGCGGAAATCAGAGAGAAAAGGGACGATGTAGAAAAAGAAATTAATTTGTTAGGGCTGAGTAAAAAGGAAAAGAAAGACATGAGAGAATCGGTATCTGATCTCTTGTGTACAGCGGAAGAACGAGCGTTTAAGGATGGTTTACATTTGGGTATTGATATGATGACAGGGCGGATGCTTAGTAAGTACTGACGGAGGTAGCAGGAGAAATGGACACAGTAAATACATTTGTTGTTGAGACTGGTAAAGAAAATCAGGTGCGGATTGGAAAAAGTATCATCATGCAGCCAGAAGTACATTTTAATGGCAAGGGCATTAAGTGGTTTGATGACGGTCAGTTAATTAAGAAAGAGAAGGAATAGGATATGCAAGCAGAAAAGAAATATTACAATCCATGTAAACTTGCTTTATCCGGCAGAGAATACAAAGTGCTGAGAAGTTATAAGGATGGACGGAAGAAGATACAATTTGATGACTTCTTTGGTGAAATTGTTATAGCTTATCCTGATGAGCTTGATGGGACATATAAGGGTATATGTGAAAAGATGTGGAAAGAGGAAAAAGACAGGATTGCCAGAGCTAATGGATGGATTTAGGAGGAAGAGAGATGGAAAAAATAATAGTGAATGCCAGTACTTCACAAAGGAAGAGCTGAATACTTTGTCATTAGGCTTATTGAGTTTGATCAATGGAGTAAATACGGCATTAGACAATACTTATGATGCAGAATCTATTGACGCGTTGAAGAGAGCAAGAGAAAAATACACAGAATTGGATCAGAAAGTTTGTAGGTTGTTGTGAATGAAAGAGGGGGCTAAACATGGCAGAAATTGTTTTGACAAATGGTGAATATTATATTGCAATTGGTAATAATAATGCATTGTCAAAAACACAAGATATAAATGAAGCGACTAGATTTATTTCTAACGAAGTAGCACGGTACGTGAAGGCTACGCATGAAAAGCGATGCAAGGGATATCATCCAATGAATCTGAATCCTAATAAGGACAGGAGAAAATATTCTGCTGATGTAAAAAGAATGGTCTATCTGAGGAATAATGGACGCTGTGCAATCTGCGGAAAAAGAGTGGATTTAAACAAGTGTAACTTGGATCATCGGATTCCCATATCAAAAGGTGGTATTGACGCAGTGGAGAATCTGGATTGCGTACATGTCAAGTGCAACTACATTAAAGCAGATTTGATGCCGGATGAACTGGAAAAGGGAATAAAAGATATCTTTCTGTACCAGATGGAAAAGAATAGAGGTCACAAGTTGCGGTGTAGGATTGCAAAAGCCGTGTTAAGGAAAATTTGTTGAGTTCCAAAAACTGTACAGATTAGCAACTTTCCTTTATTTACGCGGTTTCTGGGATGAGAGGAAATCATTAATTATAATATTGGAACTTTAGCGAAAGAAAATAGGAACTTTTAGGAGCAAGCCATGAATAAGAAAACAGTCGCATTGACAGCGGAACAGTATGAGAAAATTATTAAGACGATGATATCTGGTTTTAATGATACAGATCAGAATGTGGTCAAACCTAATAAGAGAATTGCGACAGCTCTGACTTTAGAAGCAAATCTGGGGTTGCGTATTGGTGATATACTAAAATTGAGATTGTCGGACATTGTGCGCGATGGTGGCAGATACCGCCTAGATATCATAGAACAGAAGACAGGGAAGAAGCGAGAGTTTACGGTTCCGTTGGAAATTTATGTGTATATTCAGAATTACGCACTGGAAAATAATATCAAGGCTACTGCGAAACTATTTGACATATCGGAGAGAGCTGTTAATAAGCATCTGCAAAAGGTGTGTACGTATCTTGGATTTAGTGGCATTGGTTCGCACAGTTTCCGTAAGTTTTTCGCAACCAGTATTTACAACAATAATAAGCACGACATCAATCTTGTACGTATTTTATTGCAACACTCATCTATTGCGGTTACTCAGAGGTATATTGGAATTCAATCAGAAGAGATAGAAGAGGCATTACAGAAACACGTACATTTAATATAGAAAGAAAATTCTAATGAGGTGCAAAAATGATGATGGTAACAGAAAGAAATCCATTAACAGAAGAAAAATGCAACAGGATTATCAACACTCTGTTGGATGATTTTAACGGAAGCAAAAAGATGATAAACCATAGCAGACAAGTTGCTCTTGTATTAGAATTGTCCGCAAGTTCAGGGCTTCGGATCGGCGAAGTGTTGAGTCTTAGCTTTGCGGATTTTAGTTGTGGCGAGGATGATGAATATTATGTAAATTATGCAGATCAGAAGATGAGATGCAAGACCATGGCAGCAGTTCCAAGTGCATGCTATAGGGATATTTATAGATACGTGATGAAATGCAAGGTGGCAACACTGGGTAAATTATTTGATGTTGATATGCGGACAATCAGAAGGTATTTAATAAAAGCATGTGAGAAATTAGATTATCGCGGAATTCGGACGTACCATTTTCGCAAATTGTACTTTAGTATCAAATGCGTTCGGTAATTCCTGCTAAAACGGTAGGAATTTAACTATAAACATACTATTAGTAGGAATATAATGCTGAAAACCTGATTTTTCCAATGTTTTTTGAATAGTCCGAAATGTGAGCCGAGTGAAAAGACTTGCAAACGGAAAAGTGTGACGTTGTAAAACTGTGGAATTATTGGGCTTTTCCGATGGGTAGGGCGAAAGGAAGAATGTGTTGTTTAGATGGAAAAGAGAAGAACGTTCTGTTCGATGATGATTTTGAATCAGTTTGCATAATGCTGTATATGGTATATAAAACTAATGTCAAACACAATATATAGCATCACTTCTCGCAAATACCTGTACAAAATGTTCTTGATATAATAGAAAATAGCTGATATACTATATAATAGAAGAAATACTTATGGAAGACGGATAAATATGAAAGATTACATTCGATATTACAGGCAATAGAGACAACGGAGATTGTATTGACATTGATCTATTTACTCTGTATGAGATGGAGTGTATTAGCGAGAAGGAGTGATTATATGCCACTGTTAAAAGAAGACCTTTACACTATAGATGATATTTACGCTCTGCCGGATGGTGAAAGGGCTGAACTGATTGATGGACATATTTACTACATGGCTCCACCAAGCCGAAAACATCAGGATATATCTGGAGAATTGTATGCAGACATTAAAGCTTATATTCGTTCACATGGCGGAAAATGCAAAGTCTATGCAGCTCCATTTGCAGTTCACCTTGACGAAAAAACAGATACCTATGTAGAGCCGGATATATCAGTCATCTGTGATCCTAATAAACTGGACGACAAAGGATGCAAAGGTGCGCCGGACTGGATCATTGAGATTGTTTCACCGTCTAGCAAGAAGATGGATTATCTGATTAAGCTAAGAAAATATTCTGCTTGTGGAGTAAAGGAATACTGGATTATTGATCCAGAGAAGGACAGAATCATTGTGTACAACTTTACAGGAGATGAAAGTATTAACGAGTATACATTGAAAGATGCTGTTAAGGCGGGGATTTACGAAGATTTGATTATTGATTTTGGCGGCATGGATATATAAGGGAAAAGGGAGTAAATATGAAAAAGAAAATAGGGATCTGGGCTGTATTAATAATGTGTTTATTAGCAGTTTGTCCGGCAAAAGTAAAGGCAGAATGCCAACATCAATGGTACGAATATTATGAATTACCAGGTGATTCGCATGTGGAAAAAGGCTGTTTAAAAGTTAGAACGTGTACTGTATGTGGCAAAAGATCGGAAACTATTGAAAATTCTCACGAATGGGGGGAATGGGAAGTATTATTTAGTCCTGACTGTCAAACAGAGGGAGAAGAAATAAAACTATGTAAAAGATGTCAAGCGCGTCAAAGCAGATCATTACCAAAAGACTCTCATCCATGGGGCGATTGGGAATGTCTCAGAAGACCAACTGCATTTCAGACTGGATATTATAGAAGAGCTTGTGAATGGTGTGGTACTGAGGACTATAAGACAGTAGCTAAATTATCAAGCGTAAAAACAACATCTAAACTACAAAATGAAGTCAAAAAAAGTGCATCTGCATTTTTGGCAGCAGCAAAGAAATATGATGTAAAGAAAATAAATAACTGTTTTGCTAAAAGACAGAAGAGTTTGTTTATTGAGAAAAGATATATTGCGTCATTTATCAGAAAAAGCAACAAGAAATATATGCGGTATGTAATCACTTCGATTAAGATGAAAGGCAAGAAAAATGCGACAGTAACCGTATCATGTCGATATCAGGATGCATATGATATATTCTGGAAGAGTTTTAGAGATAGTGTTAATTATGTTATAAAAACAGGCAAAAGTTCCTCATCGATATTGGATAAGTATCAATATAACAGAGTTGTCAAGTATGACAAGAAATATAAGAAGCAGTTTGCGACTAAAAATTTTAACATCAATATGAAAAAGATTGGTAAGAAATGGAAAATTACATCATTTACGAAGAGTATGAAGGATGCAATCCATTGTAATTATCAATCAGCATATGACGATTATTTTTAAGATGTGAAAAGCAGAAGCCCTCGGGATTATTCCTGGGGGCTTTTTGTGATATATGATTTCAATAATGCGGCATATTCTGAAAAGAACTGTTTGCGCTTTTCTTGTGGAATCTTATTAAATGGAGCAGACATGATTGCAACTGTAAGACCGAGATCTTCATGCATATTTTTGAGAAAAACTTCTAATCTCTCAATAGTATAAATCATATTTTGATCGCGCAAAGCATCAAATCCACTATTTATTTCATCTTTTATAGAAACATACTGGCGATCATAGTCAGTTGGCTGAACATCATAGAGAGTAAAAGATTCATTCTTTTCTGTTTTCTCTTTAATATTTTGGCAAATAAGCTTATTACGTTCTTTAATAGTTAAAAAACCATTGGATTTTAAAAGAGCTTTGGATTTGTCTTGTGATTCTAATATTGAAAATCCTTCTGATAAGAATAGATTAAACAAAATGCCCTGCATGTATATATAACTTATAGTACGTACCTTTTTGGTTAAAATATTATCGAGAAAAGTTGAAGGTAAATGAAACCTAATTGTAGTTTGTACATAATAACCCTTCGCAGTAGGGGTAATATTTGTTTCTAACTTATTTTCTGGAAGCAAATCACTATCAGATATAGAATCTAATGCTCTATTTTGATTTATGATGTCAACAAATTGTTGAGGTGTATAATTGAGTTCGTTCAATGTAGAAGAAATGAACTCTATAAGTGAGTCGGAAATTGGAAACTTTCTGATTTCATAATCAAATTGATGAATCCATTGCTCGTGTTTTAATTCGTCCTTGCTCATATGAAGTGCGTTGTCATCAATCAAATCATCTATGAATTTTATATACTCATCGTCTGATAAATCTGTGATTTTTCTAAAAATTTTATTAAGTAAAGAAAAATCCATTTCCTTTATTTTACCATTTTCAACTTGAGAAATATAAGAAGCGCCCTTCCCTAATTCTTTGGAAAGCTCATCGCCTCTTTTTTTCTTTGATTTTCTTAAAGTACGTATGGTGGAACGTAGGTTTTCCGTTAACTCTATGGTTGGCATAATAATTTCTCCTTTAAAGTGGTTATATTATATCAGATAATTATTTAAAAGTCAATATATCTATAAATAATAATTATCATAATAATAATTAAATAATTATTATAAAAATGTTGACATCTACAGAAAGGTGTGTTAGTATGTATACTATCAAATGAAGGAGTAGAACAAATATGAGAACACGAAGTAGACCAGATAAAAAAAGAAGCCCCAGAGTTCCTACACACTGAGACTTCTGATGAAACGAGTTTCCTACACTCGCTTCTATGTAACGGTACAGACTCACCGAAGAGAATCTATACTTTTCCTTGAACAAGTCAAGTATACCATCAAAATCCTTACGATGCAAGATTCTTCAGGCAAGTCTGCCGAAATTTCCAATTAACAATTGAAGACCGCAGTTTTAATGTGACACCTGCTGCCACTTTTATTTTCGTACCATGAAAATTGAATATGGAGGACTGCCAATGTGCGGAGTGATTGATTCAGACTGAGAAGTCTATTTATTTTTAATGTTGAGTGAACAGCTAATAGAAACAAGAGTAAAGATTTTAACAGTAGACAGAACATTACGCACTAAGAAGGCGATGATTATAAATGGAATTAACACGAAAGGACTTTGTGTATCTAAAGATTCTTTACAAAAAAGGATGCACAAGTTTCTTCCACAGCATGACTCTCGTAGAGATTATGGATGTCACGAAGACAAAGAGGGCATCCACATATCGAAATCTACAGAGGTTGCTCAAGAGCGGATACATAGATAAAGCATGTAAATCCGGACAAGCTGACACGTACATGCTTCTACCAAAGGGCATTGAAGTAGTAGAAAGAGAGGCTGATAAACATGTTGAAGGATGAAATTGCAGTGATTGGCGCAGGATTGGCTGGTGAGACAGTTGGCATTGAGTTCCAACGGAGAAATTACCTCACGTATTTGATAAACGGGTCGGTACAGGACAATAAGAGTTTACCGGATGCGAAGAATCTTCTGGTTTTGGAGGGATATGATGGTCTTAGTGGTGAGAGATCACTTGCCTATGAAGCCCTGAAAAGGAATCGAAGGATTTTAAAGAAGATTGCTGAGATAGATAAGAAAATCATCATCTGCATCGCGTCAGGTGGTGGCTCGACCGGATCGGGAACGCTTCCTTATATTAGTGAGATAGCAGCAAGTAACCCAGACAAGATTGTCGTTGCAGTCTTGCTAATGCCACGACCAGACGAAGCGATTCAGAAACGATTGAACGCATATAACGCAGCTAAAGAGTTGATGGAAGTTGAAGGTCTGGGCGCGATAATCTTTGTAGACAACAGTGCCTATGATGACCTGAATAAGATTAACATGACTTTGGTAAATATGTTGGATGCATTCTTTACAGACTCTTCTTATTCCAGCGGATCAAACTTCGATGATTCAGAAAAGATGAAGATGTTGAAAGACAATGGAGCGTTCGTCCTGGCGATGTTATCGGACAAAAATGCTGAAGGAAAACACGTTACCACACAAGATATGCTCTCTGCACTGACAGCGAAAAATATCTTTCTTCCTATTAATGATGACGGGGTAGTTAACAATATCGGGATTATCAATCAGAGCAAGAACAAACTTGATGAGCATGAGATTGTAAAGGCAATCGGAACACCCGAGAACATTTTCACTGGAGCAAATGGCAACGTGAACATCGCGTGTGCATCTGGAATGTCATATCCGATTGAGTACATTCAGAAATTAGGCAAAGAAGCCATCACGGAGCAAAAAAGTAGGATGGAGAAACGCAAATCATTATCTTTGTTAGACGATTTAGAGGATGTTGATGAGCCTGTTATACCGGAAGCAAAGAAAAAATCCAAACGAAAACAGATCAGCTTCGATATGTTGCAGGAATTAGATTGAACAGAAAGTAACAGCAATGAAACGAAAAGTAACAGAGAAATATTAAATATGGAATAAAAAATATAAAGGAGATATCAATTATGATGAGAGAAATGACAGTACAGGAATTTGCACAGGAAGTAAAAAATATGGCAATGGAGATTATGCCAGAAGAATTTGAGGGTGTTATGGCAGAAATGTCACAAGCGCGTGTTCGCTACGATGAGGAAGACGAAGAACTTATCTTCTACACAGGTGACTACAATCATGGTGGGAATGCTTCCATGACAATTAAGACAGAAGTGGTTGAAAGCATATATAAGGATGAAGACGGATATCATTTTACTTTAAATAATGATGTGACATTTTCTGTTTCAGAGACACCTGTGTTAAGGGGAGATTTAAATGATTTACTCGACAAGCCTAGCCATCATCAGTGTGAATTAGCACGAGTATTAACAAAGAGTACGGCTGAAGACAAACAGATTACAGACGATATTCTTTCTATAAAAAAATCTGTTTGGTATATCATTTGTAAAAATTTAGACAAAGTTTTGACAGAGCATGCAGAAGCATTCGGAAAAGGGCATGATCAGATGATTAAAGATTTTAGAAAAGTAGCAGGTATGAATCGGGTAGACGAAGCATCAGTATATATCGCATATATGAGCTGGAAGCACAGTAAAAAGGTAGAAAAGTAATCACGATTACAATGGTACACTGCATTGAAAAATGTGGTGTACCGCAAAGGGGAGAAACAGCTATGAGGACACCAAAAGAGTATACCAATAACATAAAAAATCACATCATTACAAAACAGATGTTGTTGGATTGCCTGTACAGTTCCAATAAAAGAGCTAAGAACTGGCGAGACAAAGAGAGAGAATATAGACATTCTTATGATTACTACGGCAATGAAGAAAAGGCGCGGGAACAAAAGAATGCTTATTATGAGCAGAAAGACATTATGCTGTCGATTTTGCATCCGGTTTGTATTCATAAAGAACTTCTGGGGTACGAGAGACGACGTATCTATGACTACGAGGATGAATATGAAAAATATTTTGGTCAATATGTCTGGGAGAATTGCTATTACGACCGCGAGGAACAGCGGACGGTCTATTTTGGCGACATTGAATTAAAGAATTATCCGCGATATAACTACTACCTCTTTTATGATGTCGGGGGAAATCATACGTTTCACATTCCTATAGACAGCGATGAGCTTGAGTTATACGGATTAAAGGTGATAGAAATAGGTCATCTGGAAACTCATGGATATGACGTATCAGACCTGATATCAAATCAGTTTGTGAAAAAGGTAATCAATCTGATCCAGTCAGAGAATTATGAATATGTGGCATAGAAATAACAGATGTGAAATAGAAAGGAACAGCTAATTATGACAGAGCAGAAGAAATTAACAGGGAAATGCAAGTTTTTTGACCCAGAAAAGGGTTGGGGATTCATCACCAATGATGACGGAACAGAGGTGTTTGTCCATTACACAGACATTTTAATGGATGGACGAAAAGAATTACATCCAGGGCAACGAGTAGAGCATGATGTTGTAACCTGTGATGATGGCAGAATCAAAGCAGCAAATGTGACCGTGATCGAAGAACAGAAGCCGGACATTGGACATGCATGTGTTGCGGTGCTAACTCCTGATGGCATGAAACCTGTACTTTAGAGGAAACTGGCACATTGCTTCGGTGGTGTGTCAACTTATAGGAATATTTCAGCGGTCAATACCGTAAATGAGAGGAGAGAAATGATGAAGAAAAATACAACACCAGTAAAATTAAGGGATGCTCTTAATAATAAGAAGTTGTCCGTGACATCAGTCAAAGTCTTTATAGACGATATTGCAAGGGATTACTCACCCGATCAGTTCGCAGAAGACCTGGAATTTTTATGCGAATCGGGTTACATGGCGAACATGATTGACTTCAAATTCGAGATCACAAGTGAAGGTGTGACTGTAGATATCGGGCGAATGTGTCCTTGTGACAGCTATATCGTGATTAAAATGAGCATTGCGGATTCTGAGGATCATCAAAAAATCAAGGAAATGCTTGCATATGAGCCGGAAGAATCGGATTAAACGGAGAATTGGTACATAAAGCAATACGGGAATCGAACCCGTACTGATGGAAAGGGGAATGCAAATGACGAAAGAAAAAGTAGAAATGTACATTGTGCGGTCATTAGCGATGGCAAATTGGCTGTGTAATCACGGGTTTAAGATATTAAAAGTGGAGGATTCTGAAAAAGATCCGAAATTTAAGGTATTCTTTTTTGAGGACACATCGTCTCTACATCACGTTATGGTGAAGTACCGCAAAGGAGCGTGAGTAAATGGCGAATGGCAACGAAAGAAAAAGAATCTCCGATATTATCACTGAAGAAGAAATAATGAAATGGCAGCCTGGCGATAACATTCTTATTTCAGCACCAATGGGTTCAGGAAAGAGTTATTTTTGTAAGAATATTCTTTATGAGGTAGCAAAGGGACTTAAGGGAAAGATTCTCATGTTGCTACATAGAGCGAATTGTGTAGAACAGTTTAAGAATGAAATTGAGCAGGATGCAAAGGAAGACATTATTGACATCAGGACATATCAGTCAATTGAACAGAGAGAACTGCGTAGATCAAGGAATCAGATTCAGCTTGCAAATTACATGTATGCGGTTTCAGATGAATTTCATTATTACTTCAATGATAGTAGTTTCAATAATAAAACAGCGGTTTCTTTTAAGAAAATCGTGAATGATGCTTCAACAGTTCATGTATTTATGTCAGCTACAGGAGATCACATGAGTAAATACATGAAGAAATATATTCATGAACATGGCTTGAAAGAGCCAATAGAGTATAAACTTCCAGATGATTTTTCTTTTATGAATGAATTGATATTTTTTTATAAAGATGAGTCGATGGAAGAACTGATAAAAACCAAAATAAATACTGGCGAAAAAGGAATATTCTTTATCCAATCGGCAGAAAAAGCTTATAAGCTTTATAAGAAATATTCAAAAAATTGTCTATTTAACTGTAGTTCCAGTAATAAAAAATATTATCAGTACGTAGATAAAGAAAAAATATCTGAATTGCTAGAGAGGCAACAATTTGATGAAGATATACTAATTACAACATCATGCTTTGATGCAGGAATCAATATCATAGATAGAAATTTGAAATATATGGTTATTGATTTGGTAGATATTTGTTCTTTGATTCAATGCATGGGAAGAAAACGTATACAGGATGTAGATGATAAGCTGAGTATATACATACATGCTATTAATAATCAGAAGTTAGCGGGACTGAAAAGAAGTACTGATTTGAAAATAAAAATGGCTGATGTCTATATTGAAAGTGGTTATTCTATAGAGAAGCTGTTGAAAGAATATCCGATGCAGAATGATATGAATAATATCCTGTATGATGAAATTGTACTGGCGCAAGATGAAAGTATATCATACAAAAAAGTTGTAAATGAACTTATGTATTTTAAGAAAAAAGAAGATATTGAAGAATATGACTTAATGATCAATATGGGAAAATTCGGATATTGTATGTTCCTAGCAAAGAAATTCGGATTTTATGATAAGAAAACAGAAAGGTATACTTACACGATGATGAAAGAAGAACATGAATTAGAAGATTACTTAGAGCGGCTTGTAAATGAAGGAACAGTGTTTTTGCGAGCCAAGGACAGATCAGAATTGATAAGTAAAATCAATGCAAAACAAAATGGAAAATTATTAAAAAAGTGGCAGACGTTGAATCAGATTCTGGAAGAAAGAGAAATTGATTATAGAATCAAAGAATTTGAGACAACGAGGTATATTCAAGATGTTTCCGGTAATAAGAAAAAGAAAAAATTTAAACGAGCATGGAAAGTTGTAAAATTCTAAAAATCGCTTTTTCACCCCCCGTTAAGTCCTTTTCTAGTTGCATGTGAGACACATAACCCCCTTTTTTAGGTGTATACCTTATTATAAGCTTATCACCCAAATAAGGGGGTCAAAAAACAAAACCAATGGCAATGCGCAGCCTTGGCGGAGCATTGCCGATACATTCTCATTTATTTCTTACAGGCATATTGATTTGAAAAATCGGCATGCGCATGCATCCTCAACCTTCTGTCATGAATAAAAGTAGAACAGAGTTTCCAGTAAAGAAGAAAAGCACATATAGATAGAAATACATTTATATATTCCCACTATAAGACAAAGTATGTGGTCGATTCATAATATCGGTAAATCTGTTATGCTGTATTGGCTGTTCCAGTCTGAGAATATAAATGGTGCTGCGCACCTTATTCCCTTCGGGATTTCCCATTAAAGTTAAAATGTATATTCATATTTATAAGAAATTAAAATTAATATTTATATTTATATCGCGGAACCTCAGTGGAGCGCATGGTGAGCAATGCGATTAGGTGATAAATCAGTAAATATTATTCATAAATCAATGTATTTGCATCTCTGTTCTACTGTACAGGCATATCAAGGTTGAGAATATAAAAGGCACTACGTGCCCGATTCCCGTTGGGAATGTCCAGTAAAGAAATGGGAAATTGATTGAAAAATCAGGCATGCGCATGCATTGATAGTGTACTGTCTTGAACTAAAGTAGAACAGGAATACCAATAAAGAAAAACATATATCTATATATGGGCAAGAACAGAGATAAGAAATATAAATAAATTTATTATTTTTGCCTTTACAGGAATGAATATAATTTCATTTTATTTTATGAAAATGTGAATGCATATAAAATAAGATACCATGTGTATAGCATTCATTGAGCGTGAAGTATTGCTACATCATCGGAGATGACATAATATATTAAATTTTGATTTTACTGGAATGAACATATTTTATAAAGAAAAAGGAGAACTACTATATGAACGGGCTTATAAGCAACGAGATTAAAGAAATTGAAACCAATATCATCAGACTGAAACGCGAAACAGCCGAAAATATTATCCAGATTGGACTTGAATTGAGTAGGGCAAAAGATAAATTATCCCATGGAGAATGGGGTGATTGGCTAAGAGACAAAGTGGATTTTTCTCAGAGAACGGCATCTACTTATATGAATATTGCAAAAGCGTTTAGTTCAAATTCGCAAGCGATTTCCAATTTGAGTGTGACAAAATTAGGAATGCTACTTGATGTGCCGGAAGATAAAAGAGAAAATTTTATCGAAGAACATAACGTAAAGGATATGTCCACAAGAGAGCTGAAATCAGTTATTAAAAGTGCTTCAGATGATAATAGTGGCGAAAGCTGTATTGACTATATAAGGGACGGAGAGTCAGTGTACATAGATGTAGATTGTTTAAATCCATTACCGGATCATGATAAATACTTCTATGGAAGAAAAGGGAAGGAATGGATTGAGTTTCTTAATTCGGTAGAGGAATATGGGATTTGTCAACCAATTATTATCGCAAGAGACAACACTATTATATCTGGACATGAAAGAGTTAGAGCATGTAAGGATCTGGGAATATCGAAAATAAAGGCATATTATGCAGCACAGGAAAGGAAACTGAGAAAAGATTGCAAGGACGATGATGAATTAAAATTAAAACTGTTTATCACATCGAATTTTACAGGCAGATCTACAGATATGTACATCGCTGAGTACTGGATGGATCAGTTATTTGGTACATCGTATGGGGATGGAAGTGGTGACATTTCTCATTATCTCACTGATGAGGTCATAGATAAACTGAATCACAATCGAAACGTCATGTTAAAAATTCGAGAAGTTGTTTATAAGAGGCAAAATGACGAAATTACAGATGCTCAGATGGATGAAGAAGTCGCAAGATTAAGAAAAGAATATGTATAGGAAGATATTATGAAGAAGCAAAAATCTTCGGCGAAAAAAAGCCCCTACCTTTAACGACAACATGGCTCAAACGTAGGAAAATCAAGGGTTTCAAAAACAGTTTAGCACTTTTGATGTCCGAATATCCGACAGCGTGGTGATGTAGGTGGTTCTTCTAAGAAAGTTGGAAAGAGAATTAAGGAATTGGAAAGAATTTATGGAATTCAAAATGGCGGAGATCGAAAATCAGAACCGAATTCTTCGGAACTGAAAAAATCTCAATCAGATCTTGCAGAACAAATGGGTATCTCTGTTGATACACTTCAGAATTATAAACTTCTTGCTGATATGATCCCAGAGCTTTCTGATTTAGTAGATACTGGGATTGTCACGAAGACTACAGCGTTGGATTTTAGAAAAAAGTTGATTTAAGTGGATGATTTTGGAGAATTACATGATGTGAAGCTGAATAAAGCAGAAATAGCAAAATATTTTGATTTACTTTACTAGACTAAAGTTGAAACTCCAATAAACACTGGACTTTTACAATAAAAAAGCCGATGAAACTAGGATTTCAAAAGGCAAAAAGTAAACAAAGTTTGATTAAAACATTGGATAATGGTTTTTCTTTTTTAAAATCATGAAATAAATCAACTAAAATTCCTGAAATTGTAGCAACTAAAATAGAGAAAATAAGAGAATAAAACATATACATGCCTCCAATTTAATAAGACTTGAATATCTTATCATTTGTAAAGTAAGAAGTAAAGGATAGGTGATGATACTATGAAAGCAAATTCTACAATTAGAATTAAAAGTATACAGGCGAATCGCGTGTACCAAGTAAATAACGGATATACGTACAAAGATTCTAAAGGTAAAATCCATGACTGCAAGTTGACATTTGGAGAAGCGGTTATCAATGATGGTATCTTTTTACAGTACATGATGAAACATGGAATGAAAGTGAAACAAGGCAGCAGTCAGGACTTCATTGTACTAAAGTTCAAATTCAATGTTCAGGCAGATGATGAGCATGGAGACGAAATTTCAACCTCTGAACTGAGAAAGATGTATTACGAGAATGGTTGTGAGATTATTTATCATACTTACGATAAGAAGACGGGCGAGGTGATTTCATCAAAGACCATTAAATATCGCATGTTGTACAGGACACCGGGAAAAGCAAAAGAAGGAAGTTGCATCTTCATTAGAGAAGATCTTTTGAAGCCAGCAAGGAAGTATTTGACGATGAACCTGTACAAGAAGATGCCTGACGAAGGTGCAAAAATTGTTGAGATGTCGGCTTACAGTACGCTGATCACCGCATCTGCCGCCGATTATATTCACATTCCTTTAGACAATATTCTGATTGTAGAGGACAAAAAAATAGCAACGGAGCTTCCTGCATTAGCAGTCAAGGTCGATGATGAAAAGCACTGTTTTGTACAGGAATATGACAAATATCCAATTGAGAACACTTTGTGGGATGGTATGGGACTTATTGATGAATCAATATTCCCTGATAATATGGATGGTTTCATCTACTGTCGTAGTCACTTCTTTAAGTCTTGTCTGTTTCGGGGCAATATCCAACAATATTTTAAAGATTACTATAAAACTGAATATGAGACAGCAACCGTGAAGGATATGTTTGGCAATGTTATGAAGCTATCTGATATCAAGGTGATTGTGACTGATAACTCTATTAAGTGGTTGAAATTCAAAGAGTTGATGGGTGAGACACCAAGGAAAGCATACGAATACTACAAAAAATTCATGGCGAAAGATGGTGAACAATTTGCAATCGTGAAGAGCGCACACACAAGCAAGTATGGAAACCTACAGCGTAGCTCATACCAGATTAATAACAGTCTTCCAACTACCAATCCAGAAGTATTGAGACGGATCGCACAGACAAGCATTGATTACTACGATGACATGATTAAAAATACAGATGCTTTTATCAATCATTTACGGATGAATAAGTCGTGCTACAGTATAGATAGAATACTCGTTGCTCTATATGAGTGGAATCCAGACATTCAGTATACTGAATTTTTCAAGGAAAAGAAGAGTGACATCCTCTGTAAATTTAAAAGAAAACGCTTGATGATGGGTAAGTTACTACAAGAGGGCGATAACCTCACTATCTGTGGTAATCCTATAAGTTTGTTAATGATGGTTACGGAACAGGACTATCTGAATGAAGGATGTTTTAAAAGTCGTAGAGATGGGATTGAATGCTACACCACAAGATTTGCTGATGGCGAGTGCCTGGCAGGATTCAGAAGTCCTCATAATTCGCCTAACAATATTGTTCATCTCATTAATAAGTACAGTGATATGATTCAGGAATACTTTCCGAAGCTGGGCGACAATGTGATTATTATTAATGGGATTGGTACGGATGTGCAGTCAAGATTAAATGGACAGGATCTTGACAGTGATAGTTGCTTCGTAACGAATCAACCAGATATTGTTGCGTTGGCGAAGAAAGCATATATGGAATACCATACTATCGTTAATGAGATTCCACTAAAAGGAAACAGCGTATATCGTAAGGATATGACTTCTTATGCCTTGATGGATAACAAGATTGCTGCAGGTCAAGATGACGTTGGCAGTAGTAGCAATGTGGCACAATTAGCTCTAAGCTATTATTATGACTTAATGTACCATACAGACAAGCAGAATAAGGAATTAAGGGATGTATTCGTTATATGTTCTGTATTGGCACAGGTGGCGATTGACTCTGCAAAAAGAAGTTTTGATGTATCTGTGAGTGATGAGCTGAGAAGATTGAAGAAGGTTGCTCAAGACATTAATACGGCTAATAATGAATTGTGCGCACGAACAGAGAAGGTTAGATATCCAGTCTTTTATGCAGAAATCCAATGTGAAAAGCAGAAGAAAAAGGTTGAAAGACTAAAACGTCAGAATAAATTGAATAAAGAAGTTGCGGAGCTGTCTGGTGAAGAGTACAAAGAAGAACTTCTGAGTGTAATGGATGAAAGTAAAAGGGCAAAATATAAGTGTCCAATGGAGATACTTTCTAGTTATGTTAATTATGATGTACTTGACACGCGAGTAAGTAAAGAGTATCAGCGAAAAACAATTTACATTAGAGATGTATTTAAGTTTCCTACCCAAGACATGAAGAAGATGAAAAATTATGGCATAGTTCTAAAGATAGCGAAAACTTTTGATTCGAGAATGAGTAAGTTGGATGCTAATGAAAAGAATTACCCCGAAATGGCATCATTTACATTCGAAGATTTTCTTACAAAGATTCAGCATTTACAAATAGACCAGTCTCTTATGCGATTCTTGATTAGCGCAGCGTTTAATGGTGAATCACATATGCAAAATCGACTGTTGGAGATGCTTTATGGCTATGACAGCGAACTATTTTTAACGTGCTTTTTTAGCAAAAATGACGAAAATGCCCCTGCCAAACATACTTAAAACCATGGATTTTCCTATGCTTTTTAATCTTTTCCTAAGAGAGAGGATGAAAGGATCGTAGGCTTAGTATATCCTCTCCAATCGTTACCGTGGAAAGCTACCCTTTCCAAAAACAGCTGCGGTTTGATCCAAAACAGATCGTGGCTGTTTCGCTGATATTATCGGCAAATGCCATTTAATATATGTTCTATTCCCATCTGTTTAGATCAGTTTAATATACGTCAGAAAATTATAACTCTGGTGTATATTTTAAACAAATTTTTTGTAATGAAAAATCGTATATCTTAAATTTTATATTAAGCAAAGGAGTAAACGCATGACACAGGAAGAACTAAGAGAATTATACAATCAGAGGCTTGTAAGAGAAAAGCAGACTTATATTGCAAAGGTAACGCATATCAGTCAGAGCTATTTATCACAATTTCGCAAAGGAAAAGTAGAGTTATTTCCACGATATTTCGAAAGCTTAAAAGCCTATCTTACGGGCGAAAATTCTTAAATTCACGGCGATTCAGCCAACATTTCACAATAATAAAGGAAAAAACATGAGTAAATCATTTACAAGTTGGGGAGCATTAAAGGCTGCTCTGCAACAGGAATTAACTGCTGCCATGACAGAGACTATAGATAAGTCTTTTCAGGATGCACAGAAAAATGTCAATGAATTCTATGCATCTAGTGGGGGCAGGTATCAACGAACAGGACAGCTTGGAAATAGTCCAGAAGCAGAAACGGGTGGCGATAGCGTCACAGGCATAGTTCGTTTGAATACAGGAGTCTATTATAATCCAGCAGGTAGAGACACTCAAACCATTTTTGGATATGCGGAGAATGGAGGGCTTCTGGGTAATGGAGGATTTTGGAGCAGGACGGAAGAAGATATTCAGAAAAATATACAAGAATCGTTTGGCAAGCGATTTAAATAAAAAATCATATAAAAATATTGTAGTATACGGAAATTTCTTCCAAAGTATGATATAATACAAAAAGATATTATACATCGAGGAGAAATTACAATGAGTTGTGTTAAATTAGAAGATTTGAAACATCAATATCCATATGTTAAATTACATGTTAATGATAAAGATAAAGTAATACAGGAAGAATTGGAATCCTTATTTACTTACATAAATGACCATGTTGGTAAAGAATATACAAGTATATACAAAAATGGAAAAGCTTTTAAGGCTATACGAGAAACTGCTAATAGAATAACGGGACGAAATGATATTAAGATACGAAAAAGAGAAGTTGCTTCGTTAATCAGAATTTATGTTAAAAAATTTCCCTTAAGTAACCATGGTGAATATTATATTAAAATACCGTATAAATTAGATTACATTTTTAGAGCAATTTTTGAAATAGTGTCTCGGATTGAAATGGAAAATCCGTTGCCAAAGGATTTGGAAGCTGTTCTTGGTAAAATTAGAAGAGATGTATTTTATTTAAAACAAAGTCAACTTTATGAAACTGATATTAAAAATTTCATGAATAAAAAAGAATACGATGAGAATAAAATATATAAGGCCTTATATAATGATATTTTTACTATGAATGCGTCATTAAGCCAAAAATTCTAGGAGAAAATATATTGAACTCATTTAAAAATTTTGAAAGATTAAGATATAGAATATCTAATGATATGGAACGGCTTCTAGGTGATAAAGAATCTAGGGCAGATGATATTAAAAAGGAATTGTCAAATACAATTTTTGCTACTGTTTTTTCTGCGTTTATTACTAAAATGGCATTTTCAGATAATGTGACGGAATTTAGCATAAAAAATGTAGTATTTAATATTATAATGTTTGTGGCAGTTTATGTTGCATCATATTTGGGATATAACAAAATTATAGAGAAAATAACTCGATATGCATTACAACGAAAAATTCATGAAACTAATCCAACAATGAGAGATTCTATAGAAATACAAAAAGATTTTGATAATATTGCATGCGATAGTATTATTGTAGCAAAGGAATTTCAAGAAGAATTTATTGCATCAAAGGATAATTTAAAAAAGTTTTATTATTTTGAAGTATTGCATTATATAGAAGTGGCATCTGAAAAAACAAAGAAATTAGTAGAAAATAAAAGTTGTATCAGATCTGCTGATAATGAGTTTGGTGTTGATATATTTCGAATAAAAAATGCAGTTGAATTGATGGAGGAGTCGATGGCATTTTTGAATGATAATTTTGAAAATGTATGTAAAAACGATAAAGATAAAAAATTAATTGAATTTCGTTTGAAACAGGTATGCAAATTAATAGAAAAAATAAAGGGAATATGATTTATATGTAGGAGACTATCTCAACAGTTAGTCTCTTTTATTATGCCTAAATTTAGAATAAAGTAATCATAAATAAGGAGGTTTTAAATGTCAGATTTCGAAGTAAAAGTCACAGCTGACCTTGACACCACTCAATTAGAATCAAAACTTAATGATTTGCAAAATAAGAAAATGACCATCCAAGCAAATGTTAAGGATGGCGGTATAAGTAATCTAAATAATCAGATGCAACAGGCGCAGAATAAAGTAAATGATCTTTCTGCAAGTTTCAAAGGAATTGCATCTGCCAAGATAAAAGTTGATGCTCTTAATTTCCTAAAACAGCAGACAGAAAGTGCGGTTCAATCTGTCACTGATCTTAATCAAGCTATGACATTGGTTTCTATGACCATGAGTAATATGTCAAACTCTTCTCTAAATTCTTTAAAACAACAATCCCTTGATTTAGCTAAAGATTTAAGCACATACACGAAAAATGTAACAGATGCAATTGCCATTTATGCAAATGAAAATGAATCTGTATCTTCTATGCTTGCAAAGGCACAACCGACAGTTTTACTTTCTGCTGCATCAGGTATGAAGGCTTCTTCATCTGCGGATGCTATTCAGGGTATTTTGAATCAGTTCGACCTTTCAGAAGACCAGGCTATGCATGTGGCGGATACAGTTGAAAAATTAAGTTCTGAAATTGCACTGGATTTCTCAAAAGGCTGTGACACAATCTCTCAGTCAATTGCAACTTCTGGTTCTGTTGTAAATGAAGCAGGTATGAGCTTTGAGAAATATGCAGCTCTTGTGTCAACTACCGCAGAGACAACTAGGCAGTCTGGATCTCAAATTGGTAATGCATTTAAGACGATTTTCTCCAGAATCTCTCGTAGCAAGGATGGACAAACGACAGATGCTGAAAAGTCTAATGCAGAAAAAGCCTTTAATAGTGTTGGTGTCTCAGTTCGTGGTGTAGATGGTGATTTGCGTGACGTAAGTGACACATTAGATGATCTCAATAAAGTATGGGGTACACTCAATAAATCACAGAAATCATACGTAGCAGAACAGGCAGCGGGTGTTCGACAGAAGAATATCTTCGTAGCTGCGATGAATAACTATAATAAAGCTTTACAATTAGAACAGGACGCACTTGATTCTGATGGAACTGCTATGGAGATAAACGATAAGCGTGCAGATTCTATTAATGGACGTATAGAAAAATTGTCCGCCACAATGACAAAACTTTATTCCGATGCACTACCGGAAGATGCTATAGAAGGAATTCTTGATTTTGCGACAGCGATTGCACAAGTAGTAGACAATCTTGGATTGTTCCAAGGGGCATTATCTTCTTTAGGTGTAATCGGTGGGGCAAAAATAATTAGCACAATCGCGTCCAATTGGACAGGACTACTTTCTGCTTTAACGTCCCCTGTAGGAATCGCTTCTTTAGCAACTGGTGGAGCTGTTGCTGCGATAACTGCATATAAACAATCTGTACAAGAAATGATGGAGTCAGCAAAACAGGCAGGTTCTGAGTGGGAAGAAAGCCAAACTAATCTACAGGGACAGATTGATAAAATCACAGAACTTCGTGAGGCATTGTCAGAAGGTACATTGACAGAACAGGAAGCAGCAGACGCAAAAAGTGAGCTGTTGAGCATTCAGGAATCTCTGACAGATTCTTATGGGGATCAGGTTCAGGGTATTGACCTCATCAATGGAAGTCTGGAACAGCAGATCGAACTTCTGGATAAAGTCTCACAAAAGCAATCCGAAAACTTCTTAAATGAAAATAAGAAGGGCATTGATAAAGCAACAAAAGAGATGGAGAAGAACCGGCATAATTATCTTGGACAGTTCTATGATAACGGTTCTGATGAGTCTGAAGCATTAAAGGCATCTGTACAGAAACTTCAGAAGACTTACGGTGATGAAGTTATCAAGTTGGAGAAGGGCACTGACGGTATCACCATGAATGTAGCAATCGATGCGGATGCGACTACTGCGAAAGATGCACTCAATGATTTCATGACCGAAGTTTCGGATATCGAGAAACAGTACGGAGAATCGGATACACTGGAACTGTTATCAGATAATGCAGCAGCAGGACTCACAGATGTAAATGACGTTCTGGAAGAATATCAGAGCTTATATGAACAGGCTCAGAAAGCAGAAATGAAGTCTGACAAGACCTTATTCAGTGCAGATGGGAAAGAACAGACTGCTGCAAAGTGGATATCAGACTATGCAAAAGCTGTACAGGAGTACAATGATGCTGTTTCAGATGGTGATGATACGAAGATAAAGGAAGCTGCGACATCCTTCAATACACTGGATTCCACGATGCAGGAACTTTCTAAAGGCAGTATGTCCGAATATGCAGATCAGGTGCAGGAAGTACGAGATCAGCTGAATGAGACTGCGATTGCAAATGATAAGTTTACGAAAGCTGTCAAGGGCAGTGATTCTTCCGATTTTGGAAAGACAGTCTCTGATAGTGTCAATGCGTTAAAAGAGTTGAATCTGACTGATACAGATTTTAAGTATGCTTTTGAGACAGACGGTATTCAAGATGGCGAGGATGCAATCAATTCTCTTGTAGATACAGCCGTACAGTGTGGTGTGATTTCTGATACATCCAGTGAACAAGTAGGAAATCTTGTAAATATGCTTGTACAGCTTGGAGTCATTTCTTCTAGTACAGGCTCAGAACTTGACACGGTATCAGATTCTGCATCAAATTTATCGTCACAGATTGAGAACGTGAACACAGCTTTATCCGGGATAGAGAAAGCCAATTCTTTATTGAATTCCCAGAGTACCGGACAGTCCATATCCATAGATGATTTCAATTCTGATGAGCTTGCAGATTATACCTCTGCACTGGAATATAATAATGGTGCATTGCAGCTGAATGCAGAGAAGGTCAAAGAACTCCAAAAAGCAAAAGCAGAAGAAGCAATCCAGACGAATGACAATCAGAAGTTGGAAAAGCAGAATCAGTACATGGAGAACATTGCTCAGATCGAGCAGCTTCAGGAAGAACTTAGAGGTCTGGCAGATGCAAAGAGTGATAATGCCCAGAGCATTCAGGATAACATAGATGCACTCTTGTCTGAGAATGACAGTATCGTGAACCAGTGCAATCAGCTTGACCTGTTATCTGCATCTCTGAGGGAAGCAACCGGAGCATACCAGAACTGGCTGGATAAACAGAACGCATCAGAGTCCGGTGATATGTTTGATGATGTTATGGGAGCAATGCAACACATTGATGATACCCTTAAGAATACAGACTCAGAGTATTATGGTAGAACTGGAAGAGAAGATTACAAGGCAGCAGTAGATTTTATTGTGCCAGATACTATAGATCACGAGGATGCAGAGGCTGTTTCTTCGTACATAGATAGTATTGATCATTTCTTTAACCATGATTCTGATGGCAATAGGACTGGACTTGATATTGCAGAAGTTTGTGCAAAAGCCACTAAAGCTGGATTGATGGAATTAGATGAAGCTAGTGGGGAATATAAGATTGCTGGTCAAAGAACTATACAAGATTTCGTAGATGGTTTAAATTTATCAAAGCCTGTTATGGAGAGCTTTTTCGGTGAAATGTCTGAGTTCGGTGGAAAGTGGGACTGGAGTGACGAAGCAATCAAGACGCTTGGTGACCTTGGCATGGCAGCAGGTGAAGCCAAATCCAGAATTGAAGAAATGTCTGGTGATACCGGCATGAACATCCAGATTGATGTATCTGATATTGATAACACGGAAGATAAAATAACCACTCTGGATAATACAATACAGCAGATGCAGGATTATAAAGGCACGGTTGAAGTTGATTCTTCGCAGGTGGATGATGCGAATGCAGTCATTCAATATTGTGTGACACAGAAACAGATGTTGGAACAACCGGCAGTCATGTCTGTGGATGCATCACAGGTGGATGGCGAGATCGGGAATGCATTATCTCTGTTACAGCAGTTTCAACAGGCTCAGAATAATGTAGAGCTTCAGGCAGCAGTCGGGGCAGATACCTCAGAAGCACAAGGTCAGGTTGACAGTCTTGTCAGTGAGATTCAGGGATTGAGTCCAGAGATACAGGCAAAGCTGAACATTGACACGACTTCAGCAGATACCATCACGGCATCCTTACAGGGACTGACACCGGAGATCATGGTACAGGCAGGAGTCGATTCTTCTTTAGTGGATGCATGGGCTTCTGAAGAAAAAAAATCTGAGGGTAAAGTCAACTGGACAAATGAGACAGGTGCGGTCGATGCGTGGGCTGCACAGATGCATACATCCAATGGACAGGTCACATGGACGAATGATGTCAGTCAGGTGAAGACAAGTTTTACTGCAACAGGAACTGTTCACTGGACGAACACAACACCACCTTCAGGCGCAAAATCAAGTGGTGCGAATAGCGTAAACGGTACTGCGCATGTAAATGGTACAGCACATTATAATCATATCACTGGACGTGCTTATACTAATGGAAATTGGGCTACTAAAACTGGCGGAACTACACTTGTCGGGGAATTAGGACGAGAGATTGTGGTCACAAGCGATGGTACATGGCATACAGTAGGAGATAATGGTGCAGAGTTTACTAATATTCCGGCTGGAAGTATTGTCTTCAACCACAAGCAGACAGAAGCATTACTTGAACGCGGCTTTGTGGCAGGTAGAGGAAAAGCTATGGCAGGTGGTACTGCCATGGTCACTGGTGGTATCTCTGTAAAACAGGCAAATATTGCATCAGGCAGAACGACTTATAGCGGTTCCAAGTCAAATGATAAAACCACCAAAGCAGTCGATAAAGCCGCGAAAGATGTATCCAAAGCAGCCAAAAATTCTAGTAAATGGACAGACCCGTGGAAGAATGTAAAAGACTGGTTTGAGCGTGTTGTTACCAAACTTCAGGGTATCATTGATCTAAATAAGGCAAAATCTGATAACACTTATGATTATAACAAACAGAACAGTTATGCTAATAGCTCCATTTCAACCACCGAAACTTTAATCAGCAAGTATCGGCAAGCCGAGAAGATGTATACGAAGAAATCCGACCAGTATGCGAAAAAAATCGGCTTATCTTCCAAGCTGAAGAAGAAAGTCCAGAATGGCACTGTTAATATAGAGAGTCTTTCCGCGGTCAATAAACAGAAAGTTGATGCATACCAGAAATGGTACGACAAAATCCTGAACTGTAAAAAGCAGATTGAGGAACTGAAGACCAAGGAAAAGGAACTATATAAGCAGAAACTGGACAACATCACGACCCGTTATGATGCCCTGATTGGTGTATATTCCAAAGCGAATGATTCTCTTGACGGTTTGAATTCCTGGCGCGAAGAGATTGGTGCATCACAGGCGGTTGGCTCTGATTATTATAATGCAGTTCAGCAAAAAGTAGCCAATGGCAACCAGATGCGGACTTATTATAAGGATGAGATTTCCGCCCTGACTAAAGAATATGGTAATATTGTTAAAAAATATGGTGCTGATTCTACATTTGCAAAGGAAACTCTTTCTCAGATTGAAGAACTGAAAAATACATTCTATGAGAATGAGAAGACAACTGCCGAAAACACGAATAAGCTTGCCGAGCTGAACATGACTATGGCGGAGAATGAAGTAGATAAATACACCCGTGTGTCCGATGCTCTCTCCTCTTACCGTGATTTTAAGGAGAAAAACAGCTATAAGCATAGTGATTACGGAAACGTAACGGAGAATGATTATGTAGAGGCAATGAAAGTCAACGACAAGACTATTCTTGCATATCAACATCAGAAAGACCTCATTCTGACCGAAATGGCGAAAGTAAGTGTCGATTCTCCGAAATATCAGGAATATGCGAAGCAGCTTGCGGATGTTAATAAGAACATCTTAGAAGCAAACAATGATACCGCGGACTTGAAGAAATCTCTCGTAGAACTTCGGTTCAAACCGCTTGAAGATGCAAGGGATACGATTGAACTTCTTGTAACAGACCTTGACAATCTCCGCGACATGATGGATTCCGATACATTTATGAATGATGACGGTTCCATGACCAAACAGGGACTTGCCAATATTGCATTGCTGAATAAAGCTTCCGAATCCACAAAACAGCAGCTTGCGAATGATAAAGCACAATTGGAAACTATTCAGCAAATGTATGATAACGATCTGCTTACTGAAGATCAGTACAAACAGTACATCAAAGATATCAACAGTGATATCCAGAAATCATCCAAAGCAATCTATTCTTATCAGCAGAGTTTGATGCAGGTATATCTTGACCAGATTTCCAAAGAGAACGATTATCTACAGGAAAATATCAATAAACGAAAAACAGCTCTTACTGCGAAAAAAGATTATTATGATTACGATAAAACGCTTAAGAGCAAAAACAAAGATATTGATGCTATAAAAGCACAGATTGCAGCCCTCCAGGGCACGACAAATGCGGCTGCCAAAGCCCGTCTTGAACAGCTCAAAGCCGACCTAAAAGACAAGGAAGATGACCTTGCCGATACAAAATATCAGCATCAGATCGAGATGGAAGAAAAGGGTTACGAAAACCTGTCGGATCAGGCAAACGATACGTTGGATAAGACTACTCAGGAGGTAAAATCCAACTCTGATTTACAGAAGTCTATCATCGACAACATGCTCAAAGAGACGCAGAAATCTTATGCCGATGCTTATGAGCAGATTGAGGAAATCATAAAGAATACAGGATACTCCGTTTCTGAATCCTTTGACGAGATTATCGCAAAAGCGAAACTGACCAGCGAAGAAGTAAAGAAGGTAAGTCCTTCGGTCACTGCTTCTGGCGAAGGTGTTGACAATCAGCGTACTGATAAGAATCAGGCAGACCAGTATACTAAGAATGCAGCTAATTCTTCCAGTACTGGGGCAAATGCTACAAAAGATTACAGTAATGCTAATCCAAGCGCAAATGATCTTTCTGAATCGGGAACATCTGGACAGCAAAATGCACAGCTAAAAAATACCGTGAATAATGCTAAAAATGTTGTATCTGAAAGCATGAAAGAATACAATGCGAAAAAGTCTGCATTACAACAATGGTATAACGGGGTTGGTGGCGATGTAGACAAAACAAAGTTAAAAGAGAAACATCATGATTTCTATACTTATTTTTGGAAAAAAGGTAAGAATGTCCGGCAAAAGGATTTTGAAGAAGTGGCGAGAATCCTTGGACATAATTACATCATCAAACAACCATACAGCAAATGGAAGAAATCATGGAAAGATAAAATCTTCAACGAGCTTAAAGGCTATGGATTCTCCAATGGTGGTGTTATCAATAGTGTAATTCCGATGGATAGCAACTCTATTTATGGCGAATATCTGAGCCGAAGTGATGACACAGGAATGATTTTTGCGCGTCCTGGTGAGTCTGTGATGACTGAAAAATTCACGGAGCTGTTGAAACCGTCTCTTGCGACAATGGATCAGTTCACGAAGTTGGCAAATCCACAGGGAATTCTGCCAAATCCACAGATGACAAATCAAGATATCACATTCAGCCCGAATATTGAAATTAATGTTGATAGTATCAGTAACGACATGGATTTGAAACATCTTGGTAAGGAGTTGACTGATGTTATGTATCCAATGTTTACAAAGCGGATGCGAAAAGACTTGAGCAGATCAAGCGGTAAAAATAGATAAATAAAATATCATTATAGGAGTCGGGATCTCCGGCTCCTTCTAAAAGAAAGTCTAAAATCTAAATTCTAAAAAAACCCAATTAAAAAATGAAACAAAATGGAGTGATTCTTATTAATAGGAATATATTATTAACAAATAAGGCGGAAAATGATTCTGATGCCTTGTTGAAGTATCTTCAAGAAAATGATATTGTTGATTTATCATATATGCGGAATCAAATGAAAATGATTGAACGCAAAAAAAATTTAAATCAACACTCATATAAAATATGGCAAGGTTCAGATGGATATTGGAGAACTTATATACCAGAAGAAGGTGCGGAACGAAAACTAATAAAAAAGAAGCAAAAAGAAAAACTTGAAGATGCAATCATAGAAAATTATAAACTTAGAAGAAATAATACATTTGCATGGTGGTTTGATTCTTGGAAGCAAAAACAAATTAGTTTTGCTGTTTCAGATAACACGATCGCAAGATATGAACGTGATTATAGAAGATTTTTTGAAGGATCTGATTTCGAAAAAATGGACATTAGAACAATGAATGAAGAAGACATTACTGCATTTATGGTTCAAACTGTTAAGAAAAAGAACCTGAAAGAAAAAGCAGGAAATGCATTGTGGGGGTACGTATCAGGAGTTTACAAACATGCCCGTGTTAAAAAATTCATTCAAGAAAATCCCTGTGAATATGTAGAGAAAAAATCCTATAGTAGATTTTTTAATCGAGATTATAAAAGTATTGAAGAAAGAACTGTTAATGATAATGATTTGGAAAAATTAATACAGGAATTACATAACAGTCAAATTAAAAAGCCACAATATATACCTAGTTATGCGGTGGAACTTGCAATATACACAGGCATGAGAGTCGGTGAAATATCAGGTTTGCGTTGGGAAAATATTTTCGGAGATAAGGGATATATTCTAATTAATACTTCAGAAAAATTTAATGAAAAAAAGAAAATCTGGTATACAGAGGGAACAAAAACAGGAAAAGAGAGAAGGTTTCCTTTATCAGATGAAATAATTTCTTTATTAGAAAGAACGAAAAAAGCTGAAATGAAGTATGGATATGTTGGAGAATTTGTATTTCAAAATGAAAAGGGTCGTGTGAATACACGTTCTATATCACATTGCATTAGATATCGTTGTAAGAAAGCTGGCATAGAAGAGAAATGCATTCATGCAGTAAGGAGAACCTTTAATTCAAAAATGAAGATGGCAGGTGCTTCGTCAGCAGTTGCAGCATCTCTTTTAGGACATAGTGAACGAATCAATGAAAATAATTATACATATGATATTTCACAGATGGAGTATAAACGAGAAATTGTTTCTGAAATAAGTAAGATTGGTGTAGCTAAATGATTACCAGAGTAATCAAGAGTAATCAGAACAAATGTTCACGCTAAGCTCTGAAACCCTTGATTTTGCTGGCTTTTTAAGATGTTCCAAAATGGACCTGAGGGGAATCGAACCCCTGTCCGAAAGCCTATCCCTTGCGGTATCTCCCATCACAGTCGCTGATTTGACATTCCCTCGGCAGCACGCCCACCGACAGGCTTACTGCTTCAGTAGCTTCATGATACATCTACCGGGGCAAAGCTTACCCGGCAAGGTTTCTCACATAGTCGACACCAGATTCCTGATGTGTGAGTGCATCAGGACTGATGAGCAGCACTTAGGCTGCTAACGCGTACTGTTCGTCTGCGTTTATATTTAGTTTCCCGGTTGGTACGCAGTCCAGGAGTCTGCGGATGGCTGCCTCAACTTCAAAGCCCCCGTCGAAACCAGTACAAGCCCTGATCAGGTTCGGAAAGATCCGATATTACTGGTAAACAGACGATGCTTGTGTTTCTGACTTTTTCTATTATATGAAACTGTATATAGAGTTGTCAAGGGAAGAACTTGGTTTTTATAACCTTTTTATAAAATACTGAAAAAAACTTGACAGTGATAGTTAGAAGATGTAAACTCACGATAGATATAACGAACGGAAGTTACTCGAAACAAATAGTAAGACAAAACAAACTGAACGGATCAGGAGGAACGAAAATGGAAGCACTGCGAGAGAAAATATATGATCATACATCAGATCCTGCTCAGGAATCCTTCCGTAATCAGCAGTATCAGAGAAGCAGCATGCAGCGGAGTGCTATTGTTGACAGACTTCGCCGGGAAGGCTGCAGGATTACAAAACAGAGAAAGATCATACTGGATATTATTTTGCAGGAAGAATGTACCTGTTGTAAGGAAATATATTTTCTGGCATCTAAAAAGGATCCAAATATTGGAATGGCGACAGTATACAGAATGATCAATCTTCTGGAAGAAATCGGTGCCCTGAAAAGGAAAAGCGCTTATCGCATCTGCGATGAACAGGGACAGGTACCTGTCTGCTGTGTACAACTGGATGATCAGACAAATATCCGGCTGGATAATGAAAAACTTTGCAAGATCATTGAAAAAGGAATGGAATCCTGCGGATATCTTCAGTCAAGGAGAGTACGACGCGTATCCGTTGAAAATAGCAACTAATGGACGCCCGGAAGAAAATACGCAAAAACCAGAAGTAAATTACTCTGTTTTTAGATGATAATGAGAAAATTTATCACTTTTGCAAGTTAGTCTGGACTTTTGTTTTGGAGATTTTATAATATGTGTAATGTTAAAAAAGAGATATACAGGAGGATATTACAATGATCAAACTTGATAAGAAACACAGCGGAGTATTCGCGGCAGGAGTATTATTCGGAACAGCAGGAATCAAACTTCTTTCCAGCAAAGATGCAAAAAAAGTTTATACGAACTGTACAGCAGCTGTTCTTCGTGCAAAAGACTGCGTAATGAAAACTGTATCCAAGGTTCAGGAGAACGCAGAAGATATTTATGCAGAAGCACAGCAGATCAACGAAGATCGCGCAGCAGCTGAGGAAGCATTTGAAGATACTGCTGAAGAAGAAACATTTAAAGAAACAGAAGAAACTGCAGCAGAAGAGGAATAAGAACAAAGCACCTGCGGAGAGAAACTGCAGGTGTTTTTCATAACTAAAGGTGATGACAATATGAGATTTAAAATAGAACATGAAATCAGAGGCAGAGTCAGACTTCATATCTGTCAGAAACGAATGACATGCAGACAGGCAGATCAGTTGGAAT
>OLNZ01000415.1_pt1 | contig 43517 bp, 36 predicted proteins | sample 1672981 | NCBI WGS metagenome assembly OLNZ01 (sample SAMEA3136743, study PRJEB25190) | human gut metagenome | biome: human gut; feature: human-associated habitat; material: faeces | place: Austria | collected 2013 | reverse complement strand
TCTTTCAGCGCTTCCATTAATTGCTCATAAATACGCTCACTGGTAATTACATGGTCAATAATAGCTCCGTCACCGGCATTTAAGATATCCAATGCCTTTTGGCAAAGCAGGTGAGATATTTCAAAAACATCGTCCTCATAAACAGGCTGATGGACCGTCATATCCAAAAAGTCATCAATAGAGACGACCCGATACTCTTCCCTTTTGGTGTCCCTCATGCGCTGCCTTAATGCCCTTGCCAATGTGGATTTTCCGCTGCTGGATGCACCATTCAATAAAATAACGTTCAAAGACATAGCCCTTCCCCTTTACGGATTTCATTATACCTCCAGGCCATGAAATTTTCAAGCCGTCCACCCTTCCGTATTCCGCTTTCCGGTGTGGACCGCTCAAAAGCTGAAAAAAGCTGTGAAATACAAAATTTCACAGCTTTTTTGGTGGACCTGAAGGGATTCGAACCCTCGACCTCTCGGATGCGAACCGAACGCTCTCCCAGCTGAGCTACAAGCCCATGTTGCAGGGCGTCGCACGCCCTGCTCATCTATTATACACATTCTGCGCCAGAATGCAAGCTTTTTCTTACCTGCCCGGAAAAATTCACCCTATTCCGGAAGCTCTCCCTCCCCGCTGCCCATTTCCACCTCGGCCCAGTCGGACAGGGATTCCAGCACCGGCAGCAGCCGCAGGCAGCGCTCCGTGGGGCTGTACTCCACCCGCACCGGCACCTCGGGATATGCCTGCCGCCGCACCAGCCCGTCCCGCTCCAGCTCCCGCAGAGCCGCCGCCAGCACCGTGTTGCTGATGCCGTCCAGCTTTCCCCGCAGGGTGTTGTAGCGGATGCTCCCGGCATTGGCCACGGAGCACAGGATCTGCACCTTCCACTTGCCGCCGATGCGGCTCATGGCCCAGTGCAGCGGACATTTCTCCATACAGGGGCAGTCGTAATGGGACATGGTAAGCTCCTCCTGACCTGGTCAGTTCTTTCTGCGTGCTTGCTTTTTTCCGGGACTGTGCTACTATTGTATCAGATAAGGAAAAAGGAGTAAATAGCAAATGCACATTTATCTTCAGGGCCTGACCATGGGCCTTGCGTATGTGGCCCCCATCGGCCTGCAAAATCTGTTCGTCATCAACAGCGCCCTGACCCAGAAGCGGACTCGGGTCTATCTCACCGCCCTGATCGTGATCCTGTGGGACGTGTCCCTGGGTATTGCCTGCTTCCTGGGCGCCGGCGCCCTGATGGAGGCCTTACCCTGGCTTCAGAAGGTCATCCTGGGCCTGGGCAGCCTCATCGTCATCTGGATCGGCGTGGGGCTGCTGCGATCCAAGGCCTCCCTGGAGGGCGGCAAGGACGTGAACGTGCCCCTTTGGCGTCTGTTCACCACCGCCTTTGTGGTGACCTGGATGAATCCCCAGGCCCTCATCGACGGCACCATGATGCTGGGGGCCTTCCGGGCCAGCCTGCCCCAGGGCGGCGATCTGCCCTTCATCTTCGGCTTCGGCAGCGCCTCCGTCCTGTGGTTCCTGACCCTGTCCACGGTGGTATCCCTGCTGGGAGGCCGGTTCAACGAGAAGGTCCTGAACATCATCAACAAGGTCTGCGGCGCGGTGATCATCTTCTATGGCTGCAAGCTGCTGTGGAGCTTTGTGAAGCTCATGGGTTGGCTTTGATCCGCCGGGACGAGGCAATATACAGGGGGATAGCTGCCAGCTGCGCCGCCACCGAATGCCCCACAAACACGAAAATGGCAAATGGGGGCGGACAGCACGATAAACGCCATGGCCTGGGACATTTTCTTTTTCTTACCGCGCATAATGGCTTCCTCCCTGCCGGCTGCTTTTCTCACAGCCCATGATACCCCAGCCTCCCGGTTTGTCAAGGCCCCGGCGCAAAAAAGGAGCCGCCCTGCAAGCAGAGCGGCCCAAGCGGGTGGGATATTGGAAAGCTTCCGATATTTATGATACGCCATTTTGCCTGCCGTGTAAATAGGAACCTTTGTCACATCTGGTCGAACGACAAAAAAATCTTAAATTTTTGTGAATCTCTGCCAAAAATGCCCGTGCCTACTTTTCAAGGCCCGGGCATTATGTTATAATGCGGATAAGGATAAGGGGAACCATCTCCCCGACCCTTGCCCCGAAAGGGATACCTGCGAAAGGAGCAACCAACTATGAAGTTCACATTTACCTGCAAGAAGATCGCCCTGAACGACTCCATCAAGGACTATGCCGAAAAGAAAATCAGCAAGCTGGATCGGTATTTCCCGGAGGAAGCGGACGCATTTGTGACCTTCGCCGTAGAGAAGAAAAACCGCTGTGTGGTGGAGCTGACCATCCGCGCCGCCAACGGCACGCTGTTCCGCGCCCAGGAGGAGGACCCCGACGGCGACATGCGGGGCGCCATTGACGAGGCCGTTGCCTTTATCGACCGCCGTATCCGCAAGAACAAGACCCGTCTGGCCCGGAATCTGCGGCCCGACGCCCTGGCGTCCACCGTTCCTGCCGAGTTTGACGTGGTGGAGGAGCCGGAATTCGACGTGGTGCGCACCAAGCGCTTCGCCGTGAAGCCCATGACCACCGAGGAGGCCATTCTGCAGATGAACCTGCTGGATCACACCTTCTATGTGTTCCGGAACATGGACACCTCCGCCGTGTGCGTGGTGTATCGCCGCAACAACGGCGGCTACGGCCTCATCGAGACCCAGGACTGATTTGTGTATATACTGCGGGGGCGGACACGAGTCCGCCCCCGTTTTTTGACCGCCAGAATGCCATCGCCCACCTGAAGGAGGTGGGCGATGGCATTCTGAGTGTGGAGAGAAACGGTAATGAGGAAGCTCAGATTTGTGTGTCAGGACGCGGACTCGTTGTCGTTGACAGCGGCGGCGGCAGCCTGCTTCTTGGCCTTCCTGCTGGCGATCACCGTCTTGATGACCGGAGAGAACAGAGACACAACGGCCAGGATGATGAACACGCAGCTGATGGGCCGGGTAAAGAAGGTGCCCACGTCGCCATTGGACAGGATCAGGGCCCGGCGGAAGTTCTTTTCGATCATTCCGCCCAGAATCACACCCAGAATGATGGGCGGCAGGGCGAAGTCCAGCTTCTGCAGCACATAGCCCACAATACCGGCAATGATCATCATGTACACGTCGTTGATGCTGCGGTTGCAGGCGTAGGTGCCCACGAAGCAGAAGGTGAAGATCAGGGGCAGCAGGATCTTCTGGGGGATATCCAGCACCCGGGACCACAGCCGGATACCGGCAAAGCCCAGGAGACCCATCAGAAGGTTCGCCACAAACAGACCCACGAACAGCATATACACGCTGTCCTTATGCTCGGTGAACAGCAGCGGGCCGGGGGCCAGGCCCAGCATGGTCAGGGAGCCCAGCATGACCGCCGTACCGGCGTCGCCGGGAATGCCCAGAGACAGCAGCGGGACAAAGGCGCCGCCGGAGATGGCGTTGTTGCCGCTCTCACAGGCCGCCAGACCCTCAGGAGAGCCGTGGCCGAACTCCTCCTTGTGCTTGGACCAGGACTTGGCCTGGCTGTAGCTGACCCAGGAGGCGATATCGCCGCCGGTGCCGGGCACCGCGCCGATGAAGGTGCCGATGATGGAGGAGCGGATCAGCGTGAGGAAGATCCGCTTCAGATCGGACTTGGAGGGGAAAACGTGCTCGATCTTCATCCTGTTTTTCTCCGCCTTGTAGCCCTTGGCCATCTCCTCAATGGTGTTCAGGCCCTGAGAGAAGGCGAACAGGCCGATCAGCAGAGGGATGAAGCTGATGCCGCCCATCAGGTACACAGATCCGAAGGTAAAGCGGTTCACGCCGCCCATGCCGTCGACGCCGATGGTGGCCAGCAGCAGGCCGATGACGCCGCCGATGACACCCTTGATGACGGATTTGCCCGTCAGGCCTGCCACAATGCTGATGCCGAACACGGCCAGCGCAAAGTATTCCTGTGCGCTGAACTTCAGGGCTACCTTAGCCAGCAGGGGGGCGAAGATGCACAGGCAGATGGCGCTGAACAGACCGCCGAACAGAGAGGCCAGGGTGGAGATGCCCAGGGCACGGCCGGGCTGACCCAGCTTGTTGGCCATGGGATAGCCATCCAGAGCCGTGGCAGCGGAGGCGGATGTGCCCGGGGTGTTCAGCAGGATGGCGGAAATGGAGCCGCCGTAAATGCCGCCGCAGAACACACCCAGCAGCATGTACATGCCGCCCATGCCGGAAAAGCTCAGGGTAAAGGGAAGAAGGATCGAGAGGCCCATGACTGTAGACAGGCCAGGCAGAGCGCCGATGACGATACCCGCGAACGTGCCGATAAACACGGCCAGCAGATTCATGGGCAGAAAGACGTTCTGAATCGCAGCCAATACATATTCCACAGCAAGCACCTCACTTAAACAGGATACCCTGCGGCAGTCTGACACGCAGGCCGAACTTGAACAGTGCGTACACAGCGGCCGTAGCGATAACGCCTACCAGGATGGCACGAAGCCACTTTCTCTCACCCAGCACCCACATAACGGAGGGGATGAAGATCACGGACGCCAGGATGAAGCCGCCGAAGTGCAGGACCACGCAGTACACTGCAAAGATCAGCAGCATCCAGTAAATACCCTTCATTTCAGGGGCTTTCAGATTGATAGGAGCTTCATTATTGTCGCGGTAAGCCTTGCTGACAAAGCCTTCAATAACCATGCCGATGGACAGCACCGCCAGCAGCACCGCCAGGCAGCGGGGCCAGATAGCGGAGCCCGGGTCCTGGCCAATGGTATTTGCACCGATGGGGTGCGCGTACTCAGCCGTGGAAACAAAGACGAAAGCGCTGATTGCAAAGAATACCGCCGCAGCTCCGATGTTCCATTTTTTCATAATTCAGATTCTCGCAGCTCGGAGGTGGTGGATAGGGGTCAGTTCAGGGTGATACCGGTGCACAGCTCGGCATACTTGGCGTCGTCGGCCTTCAGCATGTCGTTCAGAGCGGTGCCGGTGAGCTCAACAGGCTCCATGCCCAGGTTGCGGATGGCAGCCTTGTACTCGTCGCTGGCAACAGCCTTGGCAAAGATATCGCTCAGATAGTCGATCTTGGCCTGATCGGTGCCGGCAGGAGCGCAGACAACAACCCAGCCGCGGAAGTTGGTGTCGCTGTTCATGGTCTCGGAAACGGTGGGGATGTCGGGATAGCTTTCCATACGCTCGTCAGCCAGGAAGCCCAGCATCTTCAGGGTACCGGCCTCCACCTGGCTCTTGGCAGGCTGCATCTGGGTGAAGGAGGCGTCCAGATGACCGCCGGCCATAGCGGCCACCACGTCGGCGGAGCCGTCGTAGGAAACATGGTTCAGGGTGATGCCGAAGTCACGCTCGAAAGCGATGGCAGCCAGATGGGTGGCGGTGCCCACGCCGGAGTTGCCCACGGTGACCTCACCGGGATGGGCCTTGCAGTAAGCCACGAACTCCTCCACGGAGTCATACTTGCCGTTGTTGGCGGCAACCAGCAGGCCGTAGGGGTCAGCCATGGTGGCAGCCAGGGGGACGAAGGAATCCAGACCCAGCTGGGTCTTGCCCTCGTACTTCATCATCAGCAGGTCCACAGCGATGGGGCCAAGGGTGTAGCCGTCGTTGTCGGATGCTGCGGTGGCGGACATACCGATCAGGCCGCCGGCGCCGGTCTGGTTCTCAGGCATGAAGCTCACGCCGCTGGGCAGATACTTGCTGGCAGCGTCCAGCAGGGCGCGCACGGACATGTCGGTGGGACCACCGGCGGAGTAGGGAACGATCACGGTGATGTTTTCCTTGGGATAATCTGCCTTGTCACCGTCGCCGTTACCGGAGTTGCTGCAGCCGGCCAGGGCCAGGATGGCCAGGGACGCCAGAAGCATTGCGACAAATCTCTTCATTTGGTTTTTCATTTTCGTCCTCCTAAAATGTAATATGAACATTTTGACAGCGTTCGTTTCTGAAAAACTATCAAAATATCACACAATATTTTTGCGGAACTCCCCTGCCCCGCTTGACTTCGCGTCCATTTCCTAACATCTTCTATATTTAGATTTTATAAAGGATGTCTGGAAATGTCAAGGGAAATGTGATGCAATTACCAAAGACCAGCGCAATGAACAAAAAAACTTGTCTAATTTGTTCAATGTGCACTTGCGTATGTTAAAAAATGCGCATTCTGGGCCACAAACATAGTGATAAGGCGAAAATAATAACACATCCTGAGAAAAAATGGTATTTCAGAACATTTTTCTCTCAGGATGTGTTACATATGATCAAACGAAATGAACAATTTTCCCCGCGTCCCGTGCCGCCAATGATACGCCGGGCGGTCACGGGCAGGGGGCATGGATGGTTCATCAGCCGTTTACGGCGTCGGATGCAATGAGGGCCTCGGCCTCTTCTTCCGTAAGGCCCAGCTTCTCCATAAACACCTCTTTGCTGTGCTGGCCCAGCAGCGGGGCCGGTGTGAAGGTGTCGATCTTGTGGTTGGTGAGCTTGATCTGGTTGCCGGTGAGCTTCATACGGCCGGCCTTGGGGTGGTCCACCTCCACGAACATTTCGCGGGCGCCGGCGATATGGGGATCCTTCACCACCCGGTCGATGGTGTTGATGGGCGCGGCAGGAATCCCCTTGTCCAGCATGGCCTGCACCGCGTCGTCGATGGTCCAATCCTTCAGCCAGTCCTCGATAATGGGCTTGAGGTCGGCATGGTGCAGCACGCGGTCGTTGTTGGAGGTGAAGCGGGGATCCGTCTTCAGCTCGGGCTTGCCCATCAGATCGCACAGCAGACCATACAGCTTGTCGTTGCCTGCGCCGATGACCAGCATGCCGTCCTTGGCCTGGAAGGAGTCATAGGGATACAGGGCCTCATAGCGGTTGCCGATGCGCTGAGGGATCTTGCCGGTGGCCAGATAGATGATGTTGATGATCTCCAGAGAGGAAACCATGGAGTCCACCAGGGCCACGTCCACCTTCTCGCCCTCGCCGGTCTTCAGGCGGTTGATATAGGCCGCCAGGATGCCCACGCAGCAGCTGATGCCGCCCATGACGTCGGCAATGGCGGTGCCGGTGCGGGTGGGGGCGCTGTCGGGCCAGCCGGTGGTGCTCATCAGGCCGCTGATGGCCTGACCCACAATGTCATAGCCTGCCCGCTCATGGTAGGGGCCGTAGTGGCCGAAGCCGGAGACGGAGGCATAGATGATGGCAGGATTGATCTTGCGCAGCTCCTCATAGCCCAGGCCCAGGCGGTCCATAACGCCGGGACGGTAATTCTCCAGAACCACGTCGCTCTGGGCCACCAGCTTGCGGAACACCTCTTTACCGGCCTGGCTCTTGAGGTTCAGGACGATGCCGCGCTTGTTGCGGTTGAGGTTCATATAATAGGCGCTTTCGCCGTTGACAATGGGGAAGTTGCTGCGGGCGTCATCGCCCTTGCCTGGACGCTCGATCTTGATGACCTCGGCGCCCAGATCCGCCAGCATCATGCCGCAGTACGGGGCGGCAAGCACGCGGGACAGATCCAGCACCTTCATGCCGGACAGCAGACCTTTATGCTCCATAGTGTGTACTCCTTTTTTTGCGCAGGTGCGCCAGTCAGATTTGCTTGATTCAGATGCGGGCCACGCCGGACTTGCGGGCAGCCTCGGCCACGGCCTTGGCCACGGCGGGACCCACCCGGGGGTCAAAGGCAGCGGGGATGATATAGTCCTCGGACAGCTCGTCGCCCACCAGGCCCGCCAGAGCCTCGGCGGCGGCCATCTTCATCTCCTCGTTGATGTCGCTGGCGCGGACGTCGAACGCACCCCGGAAGATGCCGGGGAAGGCCAGAACGTTGTTGATCTGGTTGGGATAGTCGCTGCGGCCGGTGGAAACCACCCTGGCCCCGCCCGCCTTGGCGTCGTCGGGGAAGATCTCCGGCGTGGGGTTGGCGCAGGCAAAGATGATGGCGTCCTTGTTCATGGTCCTGACCATTTCGGTGGTGACGGTGCCGGGAGCGGACACGCCGATGAACACGTCTGCGCCCACCAGCATATCGGCCAGGGAACCGTCCTTGCGGCCCAGGTTCGTGACCTGCGCCATCTCCTCCTTGATCCAGTTCAGGCCCTGGCGGCCGGCATAGATAGCGCCACTGCGGTCGCACATGGTGATATCCTTGAAGCCCGCGGACAGCAGCAGCTTGGTAATGGCAATGGCGGCAGCGCCGGCGCCGGAGGTGACGATCTTCACGTCCTCCTTCTTCTTGCCCACCACCTTCAGGGCGTTGGTCAGACCTGCCAGGGTGATGACGGCGGTGCCGTGCTGGTCATCGTGGAAAATGGGAATGTCGCACTTTTCCTTCAGCTTGCGCTCGATCTCGAAGCAGCGGGGAGCGGCAATGTCCTCCAGATTGATGCCGCCGAAGGAGCCGGAGATGTTGTGCACAGTCTCCACAAACTCGTCCACGTTCTTGGTCTTGACGCAGAGAGGGAAGGCATCCACGCCGCCAAAGGACTTGAACAGCACGCACTTACCCTCCATCACGGGCATACCGGCCTCGGGGCCGATGTCGCCCAGGCCCAGAACGGCGCTGCCGTCGGTGATGACGGCGCACAGATTGTGGCGGCGGGTCAGCTCATAGCTCTTTTCGATGTCCTTCTGGATCTCCAGGCAGGGCTGGGCCACGCCGGGGGTATAGGCCAGGGACAGGTCGTCCTTGGTCTTGACGGGCACGGTGGCCACCACCTCGATCTTACCCTTCCACTCGCCGTGGAGTCTCAGGGATTCCTTTGCGTAATCCATAGTATAATTCCTTTCTTATTGTTCGTCCATGGCATGGGGCAGAGTGGACCCGCCGTAGGGCATTACCAGCACGGAGGCGTCGGGGCCCAGCTTTTGGAAGGCGTAGTCCAGAGCGCTCTGCACATCGGAATAGGGAGTGAGGAAAATGGACCGGACGAAATCGGGCTCCATTTCGCTGACCAGGCAGATCTCCGCATTCTGCAGAACCATGGCAATGGCGGCGGCCTTGTGGCCGCCCAGCTGAAAGTCCCGGCCGATGCGCTCCACCATGCTCTCGGGAGAGGGCATGGTGGTCATCCACTCCTGGAAGGTCGTGCCGCCCAGACCCTCCCGGCAGGAGCCCACCAGGATCACCACGCCGCCCTTGGCGACGGCATGCTTGGCGTTGTCCAAAGCCTTCTGGGTCTGGTAAAGGTTCAGGTCCTTGGGCGCGCCGCCCTGGGACACGATGACGATATCCGCACGGTGGTCGATGTCCTTGCGGTAGAGCCTGTCCAGAAAGCGGCAGCCCTCCCGGTGGGCCAGGGTCACATCACCGGCCACGGCGCAGACGATCTGCTTGTGCTCATCCAGCACCACGTTGAGGATATAATCCACCCCGCACATGGCGGCGGCCTCCTCAATGTCCCGGCGCAGGGGGTTGCCCTCCAGATTTCCGGCGCAGGCGCTCTCCCGAACCATCATGGAGTGATTGGACTGGATCGCGCTGGGAGTGGAGACGCCGGGCATAATGGCCTTGGCGCCGCCGGAATATCCGGCAAAGTAGTGATATTCGATGTTGCCCAGGCAAATGCGCCGGTCCGCCTCGGCCACCACCCGGGTGATGTCCACCGGTGTACCGGCAGAGGTGACGCCCAGATGCACCACATCCGCGGGGTCGCTGTCCACGCAGCGGATCTGTGCCCAGGCCTGTTCACCGGCCAGATGGCGCATTTCCTCCGGGGTCTGGGCGCGGTGGCTGCCCAGTGCGAAAACCAGGGTGATATCCTCCGGCCTGGCCCCGCCGGCATACAGCTCGTCCAGCAGGGCAGGCATGACGGTATAGGTGGGCATGGGCCGGGTGATATCGCTGGTAATAATGGCGATCTTCTCGCCGGGGTGGATGACCTCCCGCAGCAGAGGAGCGCCAATGGGGGAGGAGAGGGCCCTGCGGACCTCTCGCTCCCCGGTAAGCGCATGGGGGACTGGGTTGGGAGTCAGAACACCCTGAAGATTCCGTTCAGGGACGGTAAAGCGCTGTACGCCGTTACCGAAACCAACTTCAAGTTCCATCCAGAGCCTCTCCTGTTGTTCAGCCCCAGATCTCTTCGTCCGTGGGCATGGTGGAGCCGGGACGAACCTTGGCCACACGGCTGACGTTGAACAGGTGGCGCCAGCTCAGGTTCTCGCTGATGGAGTTGTTGCCCCAGCTGCCGCAGCCCAGGGTAGTGGTGGCGGACAGGCTGTTGAAGAAGCTGCCGCCGTTGTTGGTGGAGCAGATCTGGTTGATCAGGAACCGGGATACCGGCAGGGTCTCGGCAGCGTAATCAATGTGGGCGTCGTTATAGGAGTGGATGCAGACGCTGTGGCCCTTGCCTTCCACGTTCAGGTTGGCGTTGGCGATGGCCACGGCCTCTTCCCAGGTGTTGTAGCGGTAGGCAGCGATGCAGGGGCACATCTTCTCCTTGGAGAAGGGCTCACCGGCGCCGGCCTTCTCCACCTTCACCAGCAGGACCACGGTGTCGGCGGGAACGGTCAGACCGGCCATCTTGGCGATGTGCTGCGCGCTCTGGCCCACGGCGTCCTTGTTCATCTTGCCGCCGGGGAAGATCACGTTGCGGACGGCGTCGATCTCCTCGGGCTTCTCCACATAGTAAGCGCCGTTCTTCTGGAAGGTCTTGACCATGTCGTCATACATGGCGGCGGGGGTGATGGCGGTCTGCTCGCCGGAGCAGATGATGCCGTTATCGAACTTGCGTCCGGCAACGATCATGGGAACGACCTTCTCCAGGTCCACGTCGTCGTCGATGATGCACTGGACGTTGCCGCCGCCCACGCCGTAGGCGGGCTTGCCGGAGGCATACGCGGCCTTGACCATGCCGGCGCCGCCGGTGGAGATGCACACGTCGCACTGCTTCATGATCTCGCCGGAGATCTCGATGGTGGGCTCCGCCACGCACTGCAGCAGATCAGCGGGAGCACCCAGCTTCACGATGGCCTCCTGCATCAGCTCGCAGGCCCGGGTGGAGCACTTCTTGGACCGGGGGTGAGGCCCAACGATGATGGCATTGCGGCCCTTCAGGGCGAACATGGCGTTGCACATGGGGGTGACGATGGGGTTGGTGGTGGGGGTGATGGCACCCACAACGCCCATGGGCTTGGCCACCTCGGTCAGGCCCAGCTCAGGCAGCTGGCGGATGATACCAACGCTCTTGCCGCCCTTCATGTCGCTCCATATCACGCGGGCCTTACCCTTGTTCTTGTTGACCTTGTCCTCATAAACGCCCATGCCGGTCTCGTCCACGGCCATGCGGGCCAGAGGCTCGGCGTTGTCAAAGATGGCCTTGGCCATGGCCTTGCACAGGGCATCCACCTGCTCCTGGGTGTAGTTCTCGATAACGGCCTGGGCAACGCGTGCCTTCTCAACCAGTTCGCTTACATACTTGGCAGCTTCCATTGTAATGTACCTCCATAAAATTTTTATATAAGTGCAATGATAAACGGGTATCGCCTATTTTGCCGGGAAAAACCGGGTCCTTTACAGGCCCAGGCGCTCGATGCGCAGCTCCTCCTCGCGGGTGAAGTTGCTCTTGGGCGTGTAGCCGGGCAGAGGCATCAGCTTCTCATGGATGGCGTCGATGAACCAGTGCTCATTGGGGAAGAACTGCTCCTCCATTTCGGGGCAGGGAGTGATCCAGTTGCGGGCGCCCAGCACCACGGCAGGAGCGTCCAGATCGTCGAAGGCCAGCTCGTTGATATGGGTGGCCATGTCGTTGATGATGCTGCCGCGGACGCAGGCGTCGGAGGCCAGGATGATCCTGCCGGTCTTTTTCACGGAGGCCAGGACCTTCTCATAGTTGAAGGGCACCACGCTGCGGGCATCGATGACCTCAGCCTCCAGGCCGAACTGCTCCTTCAGAATGTCGGCAGCCTTCAGGGCCTTGTACAGGGTGGGGCCGATGGTCAGGATGGTGATATCCTTGCCCTGACGCTTGATGTCGGGCTCACCGAAGGGGATCTCATAGGACTCGGTGGGCACGCCCTCCAGGTGGAACTCCTCGCCCTTGTCGTACATGGGCTGGCTCTCCATGAAGATCACGGGGTCGGTGCCGTTCAGGGCGGTGGTCATCATGCCCTTGGCGTCATAGGGGGTGATGGGGTACACAACCTTCAGGCCGGGCACATGGGCGGGCAGAGCGGTCCAGTCCTGAGAATGCTGAGCGCCGTACTTGCGGCCCACGGAAACCCGCAGGACCATAGGCAGCTTCAGCTGGCCGGCGGACATAGCCTGCCACTTGGCCATCTGGTTGAAGATCTCGTCGCCGGCGCGGCCCATGAAGTCGCAGTACATCAGCTCGGTGACGCTGCGGCCGCCGCACATGCCGTAACCAACGGCGCTGGCCACGATGCAGGACTCGGAGATGGGGGAGTTGAACAGACGGTTGAAGGGGATGGAATCGCTGAGGCCCTGATACACGCCGAAGGCGCCGCCCCATTCGCGGACATCCTCACCGTAGGAGACCAGGGTGGGATCCTCGTAATACTTGTCGATAATGGCCTCGAAGATGGCGTCACGGATGGTATACTGCTTCAGCTTGGACACGGGCTTGCCGTCCACAACGGCGGCGCGCTCCTTCTTGGCGATCTTCTGGACCCGGGGGTTCTCGGACTTGGGCGTCAGCACGAAGGGAGTGCCCTGGGCCATGCTGACCTGGTGACCGTTGTTGAAGGTGAAGCGGGAGATGGCATCGGGATCCTTGATAAAGTCCAGACGGGGGGAGATCTCCAGATCCTTGGACAGCTTCATGACCTCGGTGATGCGGGTCTTGATGTCCTCGTTGATCTTGTCGATGTCGGCATCGGTGGCCACACCGGCCTCAATGAGCTGCTTGCGGAACAGCAGGATGCAGTCGTTCTGCTCCCAGGACTCGATCTCCTCCTTGGAGCGATAGGCATTCTGGTCGGAGGTGGAGTGGCCGCCCAGACGATAGGTCAGCACGTCCAGCAGCACGGGACCCTTGTTCTCCTTGATAAGCTGCAGCTTGCGGCGATAGGCGTCGATAACGGCCAGGGGGTTCACGCCGTCCACGCGCTCGGCATTCATCTGGTTCTCGGTGATGCCGGCGCCCACCCGGGCCAGCTGGCCATAGGCCATGGTCTCGCCGTTGGTGCGGCCGCCCATGCCGTAGCCGTTGTCCATGAAGTTGAAGATCACAGGCAGGCCGCCCTTGTACTCGTCGGGCCACAGGGTCTTCAGCTGATCCATGGCGGAGAAGTTCAGCGCCTCCCACACGGGGCCGCAGCCCAGGGAGCCGTCGCCGCCGTTGGCGATGACCACGCCGGGCGCCTTCATATTCTTCTTATACAGAGCAGCGCCGGCGGCGATGCAGGGGGAGCCGCCCACGATGGCGTTGTTGGGATAAATGCCGAAGGGCAGGAAGAACAGGTGCATGGAGTTGCCCAGGCCCCGGGCAAAGCCGTTCTCGCGGCCGAACAGCTCGCAGGTCAGGCCGTACAGGAAGAAGACGATGGCCTGCTCCTTGACGCTCTTTTCGGGCAGGTGCTTCTTCACCACCTCATAGGGCTTGCCGTCGAAGGTGGTCTCCATGATGTGGAGCAGCTCCTCGTCGGACATCTTGGTGATGGCGGACAGGCCCTTGGCCAGCACCTCGCCGTGGCTGCGGTGGGTGCCGAAGATAAAGTCATTGCTGTCCAGCAGATAGCTCTGGCCAACGGCCGCAGACTCCTCGCCGGTGTACAGGTGGGCGGGGCCGGTGTAGGTATACTCCACGCCGTTGTAGGCCTTGGTCAGGCGGACGGACTTCAGCATGGACTCAAACTCGCGGATATACTCCATATCGCGATAGATACGCAGCATATCTTCCTTGGTGAAGCTGTCACCCTTCAGCTCGTCGGCCACGGTCTTCTGATACTTGCAGACGTCGATATCCTGGAAGTGGATCTCGCCGGGGGCACGCAGCTGTTTGGGATCATAGAATTGTGCTTTGGACATGGTGCAACACTCCTATATTTCTAAATAAAAGTATATCGGTTGGAACGGGTGAAATCAGAGCTTCACGGCGAAGGCCGCCTCGCGGATGATCTCGCTGACAGAGGGGTGGGGATACACGATCTCCCGGATGGCGTCCACGGTCATCTCCTTCTCGATCATCACGGCACAGGCCAGGATGAACTCGGAGGCATAATTGCTCATGACGTGCGCGCCCACCAGGGTGCGGTATTTCTTGTCGAACACGAACTTGGCGATGCCCACAGGGCCCTCGTTCTCGGCCACATAGCGGCCGGCATAGGCCATGGGCAGCTTCACGGTAACGGCGTCGATGCCGGCGGCCTTGGCCTGCTCCTCGGTCATGCCCACGCAGGCCACCTCGGGGTTGGTGTACAGCACGCTGGGGATGGCCTTGTAGCGCATCCGGTCCTTCTTGCCCAGGATGGTGTTCACGGCCACCTCACCCATGCGGTAGGCGGAATGGGCCAGCATGGAGGTGCCGTTGCAGTCACCCACGGCATAGACGTTGACGGCGTTGGTGCGGCAGCACTCGTCCACCTTGATGGCGCCGCGCTCCACCACCAGGTTCAGGTTCTCCACGCCGCAGGTGTCCGCCACGGGCTTGCGGCCGATGGCCAGCAGCACCTTGTCGCACAGGACCTTCTCCTCCCTGCCGTCCTTCTCGTACACGACGCCGTCGGCGTCGATGCGGACCACCTTGGACTTCAGGCAGAACTTCATGCCGTCCTTCTCATAGCCCTTCTGCAGCAGGGCGGAGATCTCATCGTCGATGGGCCCGGCGATCTTGGGCATCATCTCGATGACGGTGGTCTCGCAGCCCACCACGCCGTAGTAGGCGGCCAGCTCCAGGCCGATAACGCCGCCGCCGATGACGGCCAGGCGCCGGGGCAGCTCCTTCAGTGCCAGAGCCTCGCGGTTGGTCATCACGAAGCCGGAGGCCAGGCCCTCCTTCACCCCGGGGATGGGGGGGACGAAGGCCCGGGAGCCGGTGGCAATGATCAGGTTCTTGCCGGTGTAGACCTTACCGTCGGCCTCCACCTGGATGCCCTCGTCGCCGCGGCCGCGGATCATGCCGGAGGCATTGACCACCTCCACGTGGCTGGCCTTCATGGCCGCGCCCACGCCGGAGACCAGGGTGTGGATGACCTTTTCCTTGCGGGCCACCACGGCGGGCTGGTCCACATGGGACCCCTGGCACACCACGCCGAACTTGCGGCCGTACTCGGTGGTATAGTGATAGATCTTTGCGGAATTCAGCAGGACCTTGCTGGGGATGCAGCCCTCGTTGAGGCAGGTGCCGCCCAGGGCGCGCTGCTCGATCAGCAGGGTCTTCAGACCGGCCTGACCGGCGCGCTCTGCGGCCACATAGCCGCCGGGGCCGCCGCCCAGGACAATAACGTCATAGCTCATGGTGATATTTCCTCCAAATCAAATCTGGCAGCGTGTGCCGCGTCCTTATTTCGCCAGCAGCAGGTCGAAGTTGGCAATGTTGTTGGCCAGGGCCTGCAGGAAGCGGGAAGCGGGAGCGCCGTCCAAAGCGCGGTGGTCATAGGTCAGGGACAGGTTCATGGTGGGATAGAACTCAGGCTGACCATTCTTCATCCGGATACGGGTCTCGATGTTGCACACGCCCAGGATACCCGTCTGAGGAGGATTGATGATGGGGGTGAAGGTGGTCACGCCGAAGGCGCCCAGGTTGGACACGGTGAAGGAAGCGCCGGTGAGCTTATCGGGAGAGATGGAGCCGCTGCGGCACTCGGCGGCCAGCTCCTTCATCTTCAGGCTGATCTCGGCCAGGCTCATCTCGTCAGCGTGCATGATGGTGGGCACCAGCAGGCCCCGGTCGGTATCCACGGCCACGCCGATATTGGCGTGCTTGAACAGCTTCATCTCATTGTCGCTGTAGTGGGCGTTCAGGGCGGGGAAATCCAGGATGGTCCGGGACACGGCGAAGATCACCATGTCGTTGAGGCTGATGCCGGGCAGACCGGCCTTTTCGCCCTGGGCCTTGATGCGGGCCCGCAGCTTCTGCATGGCGGTGACGTCCGCGAAGCTGTTGTGGGTCAGCTGGGCCATGTTGGACAGGGAGTCGTGCATGTTCCGGGCGATGAGCTTGCGCAGGTGGGTGTTCTTGACGGTCTCAAACTCCGCCTCGGCGGCAGGAGCGGCGGCAGCGACAGGAGCCGCGGCAGTCTCCGCTGCGGGAGCGGCGGCCTTGGTGCCCAGATCGGCGGTGGTAACGGCACCGCTGAGACCGGTACCGGCCTCGCTGCCGGTGGCATAGGGACGGGCGGCGTCGGTGATGAAGGGCCCGGTCAGCGCCATAGCGGCGATGTCCCGCTCGATGATGCGGCCATTGGGGCCGGTGCCCTTGGCGTAACGGATGTCGATGCCCTTTTCCTCGGCCATTCTGCGGGCCCGGGGAGAAATGCGGATGGCTTCGCCATGGTTGACCATGGTGGGAGCCGCGGCAGCCGCGGCAGAGGCGGCCGCAGGAGCGGCAGCAGCCGCAGGGGCAGCCTCAGCAGCGGGAGCGGCCTTGCCGCCCAGGGAGAAGGGCTCGCCGGGCTTGCCCACCACGCAGACGATCTCCTTGACGGCGATCTCGTCGCCCTCCTCGCCGATGCACTTGAGGACGGTGCCGTCCTGCTCGCTCTCCACGTCGAAGGTGGCCTTGCCGGTCTCGATGGCAAACAGATAGTCGCCGGTCTTGACGGTGTCGCCTTCCTTGACATACCACTTGCTCAGGATGGCGCTGTCCTCGGACAGGCCCTTCTGGGGCATGCGGACAAACAGCACGTTGCCGGAGGGCGCAGTCTCGGCGGCAGGAGCAGCAGGAGCCGCAGGAGCAGCAGCAGGAGCCGCCGCAGGGGCGGCAGCGGTGGGGGCATCGTCCGTCTGGAAGCTCTCGCCGGGCTGACCCACCACGCACACCAGCGCCTTCACAGGGACCTCGTCCCCCTCCTCACCGATGCACTTGAGGACGGTGCCGTCCTCCTCGCTCTCCACGTCGAAGGTGGCCTTGCCGGTCTCGATGGCGAACACAAAGTCGCCCTTTTTCACGGTATCGCCTTCCTTGACATACCATTTGCTCAGGATGGCGCTGTCCTCGGACAGGCCCTTCTGAGGCATACGAATCAATGAAGCCATAGTAGCGCGTTCCTCCTTTTACGCCTTGAAATCGTCCTCGATCTCCTGATAGGCGGCGGTGAAGTTGTTGAAGAAGCCCACGAACGGGGGATAGGAGAACAGGTCCTCCCAGGTCAGCAGACCCTCCTCGGGATCGGAGTAAGCCTGGTTGAACACCTTGCTCTGCTTCAGGACCTCCATGTACTTCTCCTCGGTGGGCTGGTCAATGATGGAAGCCAGCGGAGTGGGGTTGGCGTCGAATTCCTCCACCTTGCCGGTGACGGTGGTGATCAGGAAGGGCGCGCCGTCCACAGGAGCCATGGAGTTCTGGATGTGCCAGGGGCCGCGGACAGCGGCGGACATAATGGACAGGTTCTTATAGCCGCGCTGGGCCAGCATGCGATAGGACTTGCGCATAACGGCCTCGGAACCGTGGCGGGCGATGACCTTGGCGTCTGCCACGCCCTTGGACTCCAGCTCGGCGGCGATCTTGTCGTCCAGCTGGCCGGCCATCAGCACCAGATACTCCTGGTCGCGGCCCTTGCTCAGCAGCTCGGCGAAGGCCATGTGCTGGGTGATGGAGAAGTTCAGGGTCATGCACAGGCGATAGCCTTCCTCCAGCAGCACCTTCACGGCGGGCAGGGATGCCTCAACGGCAGGCAGCTTGTACACCACGTTGGGCTTGTCCATGTTCAGCTCCTTGGCCATGGCCCGGTTCCAGAAGTGGACCTGGTCGATCATGGCCTGGGTGTTGCGGATCTCGCGGGGGTCGACCTGCAGGCACACAAAGCCGTACTGGCCGTTGGTGGCCTCATAAATGGGAGCCAGGGCCCGGGCGCTGATGGCGCAGACCTTGGTGAACATCTGGGATGCCATGTCGGCGGTGGAGGCGCCGGGATTCTCGCGCTTGATCTGCTCCACCAGGGAAGCGTACTTCTCGGGGAAGTCCTTCTTATAGCCCTGGATCTTGCAGGGGTTGCTGGTGCACCAGCGGGCGCCGCGGCGCAGGGAGTGATCCAGGCCGGAAGCGTAGTCATGGCCCCAGACGGTGTTCAGCTTGCCCTGGCGGTACAGGTCGCCCATCTTGCGCATGGAGCTGTTGGCGATGGACTCGATCTCCTGGTGGGCAGCCTTGACGGCCTCGCCGCAGCCAAAGCCCTCGGCAAAGGCCAGCAGGTCCTCGGAGGCGGCCACGCGGGTGTCGTCGTCCACCAGCTTTGTCAGGGTCCAATCGGCCAGGGCAGAGCGCAGATCAATGGCGATCTCCACGGCGGTCTGCACATAGGCGTCCTTATTCTGAAGATCATCGGCAACCAGGGCCTTCAGTTCTTCCTTCAGAGAGAAGATGCTGTCATGGAAGCTGCTGACAGAGTCAGGGAACAGGATCGGACGGCGCTTCAGGGTTGCATACTCACTCATGATGAATTCTCCTTTTCAAATATGGTTCTATATTGAATAAAGGTATGACTGGTTCGATCCGGCCGGGCCGGAGCACAGGCGCGTTCATTTTGTTAAGAAATAAACATTTTCACATCGTTATAAAACATTTTCAAACGCCTTGGAACACTCTTTTATCATAATTTGATTTTAGCAATGAAGTGTCTCAGAGTCAACATGGAGTATTCGCTAAAAAAATGAAAATGCTTTTGTTAAATGTGCATAATAAATTTGTAAATAAAATGTTCGGACATTTTTCAGACGCAAAATAACATGAAATTTGCTTCATTCGAACAAAGCGGCGTATCCTGACAGAACTCGCCGGAACGGAACCGCCGGGCAGATTTGGGAGCCGACCCCTGGATGCCCGGTATTTTGCCGAAAAAAATATGCAATTTTCATATAGGCGAACAATCAAACGGTTTCTTGCCTTTTTTTCTTGACAAAATAACGTCAATGGAATAAAATAACAAATGAACATTTCGCCCTGTTTCTCGGGTCTTGTCCGAACGGGCGTCTGTTGGGATAGAAAGAATGTCCGCGAGGTCCGGCGCAGCAGCCGTTTCTCCGGAGGCAGGAGTGCAACAATCATGAAAAACGAACGACGAAGCCAGATCAAGGCTTATATTTCCGAACACAAGAGCGCCCGCATTGAGGATCTGGCCAAGCAGAATCCCGATGTGTCCCTGATGACTCTGCGCCGCGACCTGGCTGCGCTGGAGGAGGAGGGCTTCCTGGTCCGCGTCCGCGGCGGCGCCTACATCAACAGCACCCCCCCTGCCACCCAGGCAGAGGACCTTTACAGCCGGCGCGAGATCTCCAACGTAGAGGCCAAGACCATCATCTGCGAGAAGGCGCTGCCCTTTCTGGAGGAAAAGCGCTCCATCTTCTTCGATGCGGGCACCACGCTGATGACCCTGGTGCGCAGGATCCCCGATCAGGATCTGGTGGTGTTCACCTCCGCCCCCAACATCGCCATGGAGATCGTCATGCGCACCACCATGCCCCAGGTGTCTCTGCTGGGCGGCAGCCTGTCCCGCAATACCATCTCCTGTTCCGGGCATCTGACCCTGGAATACCTGCGCTCCATCAATATCGACGTGGCGTTCATGGCCACCTCCGGCTATTCGGTGGAAAATGGCTTTTCGTCCGGCAACCCCTATGAGGCCAGCATCAAAACCGAGATCGTCCGCAAGGCGCACAAGGTCATCATGCTGATGAGCAGCGACAAGGTGGGCCGCAATCTGCCCTATACCTTCGCCCGCATGGAGGATATCGACGTGCTGATCTGCGAACAGGAACCGGAGCCCGACGTGATGGCCGCCGCCCGCCAGGGTGGTGTCACCGTGCTGTAAGCGCACATATGCAATCAAATCAAGCAGCCGCCCCTGTGCAGGGGCGGCTGCTTTTCTGTGTCTTTATCACAAAAACAGATCAAATATTCTGGTATATATAACAGTATTTTGAGCTATTTATTGTTTCTTCTTGCAAAGAAGATGCGATGATGTTATTTTTGTGTTAGAAAAGGCGGCCAGACCCCGCCACCGGCATTTTTTATGGAAAAGGAGAGCACACATCATGAAAACCTATGAAAGCCCGCTGCAGGAGGCGGCGGAGCGCTTCCCCCAGACGCTGCTTTGGAACGACTCCTGCGGCGTGGCGGATCTGAATCTGGCCCTGCGTCACGGCGCCACCGGCGCCACCTCCAACCCCGTCATCGTGGGCAACGTTCTGCGCAAGGAGATGGCCGATTGGAAGGATCGGCTCAATGCCCTGATCCATGTGGAAATGCCCGACGCCACGGATGAGGAGATCTGCTGGGCCCTGTCCAAGGAGGCCGCCCTGAAGGGCTCCAACATGCTGCTGCCCATGTTCCGGGAGAGCGGCGGCGTCAAGGGCTGGCAGGCCATGCAGGTAAACCCCCGCTTCTACCGCAGCACGGAAAAGACCGTGGCCCACGCCGCCGAGCTGTCCGCGCTGAATGAGAACATTCTCATCAAGATGCCCGTGTCCACCGCCGACATTCCCGCTCTGGAGGAGTGCGCCTATCGGGGCATCTCCGTCAACGGTACCGTCTGCTTCGGCATCCCCCAGGCCGTGGCCGTGGCCGAGGCCGTGGAGCGCGGCCTGAAGCGCCGGGAGGCCGAGGGCAAGCCCATTGACAACGTGCATTGCAGCTGCACCATCATGACCGGCCGCCTGGACGACTATATGAAGGCCCTGGTGGCTGAGCGGGAGGTGCCCATCACCCAGGAATATCTGGATTGCTGCGGCGAGGCCCTGTTCAAGAAGGTCTACAAGCTGTACAAGCAGCGGGGCTATCGCCTGAAGCTGCTGGTGGCCAACAACAACAGCCACTTCCTGTGGAGCCGTTTCCTGGGCGGCGATATTCTGATGACCATCAACCCCCTGTGGTGGCGGCGGATGAACGGCGCCAGGCTGCCCATCCACGAAACCATCAACGAAGAGGTCCCCCAGTACATCGTGGACGAGCTGCTGGACAAGCTGCCGGAGTATCGGGCCGTTTACTTTGAAGACGGCCTGCAGGTCTCCGAGTTCAACCAGTACGGCGCCTTCAAGCGCACCATGAATGAGTTCTTCACCGGCTACGCCTCCTTCCTGGAGTATCTGCGCGGCTTTATGCTGCCCTGAGCACGCCGGCCATCCGAATAAGCAAAAAGCGCCGCGAAGCAAATGCTTCGCGGCGCTTCAGCCTGTCAAAAAAAGAGCCAAGTCTTTCCCGGGTGCTGCACGCCGGGAGTGAGTGTCAGACCTGGGTGATGGTGCGCTTTCGCTCCTTGTCTGCCGCTGCGGCGGCAGCCTGTGCCCTGCCACGGGCAATGATAGCCGGAAGCTGGTCCTTGGGAATCACCATGACCCGGCCGTTGGCGTCGTAGCGGGGATACATGCCGTTGAAATAGACGACACCGGTTTCCGCATCCACGAAAACGGCTGCCGGAAGCGAGTAAAGCTGCGTGTTGATATAGCTTGTAGATGCCCATTTGATAGTATCTATTTGAATCAGTTCCATTGTGTTTTCTCCTTAAAGTCGTTTCAGGCTGTCCTCACGCCGCTTCTGTTCCCGCTCCTCGGCAAGCTGGCGGGGACTCATGACCCTGTATCCGCTAATGGATTCAGTACGGCTGTAGACAGGACGGTATTCGCTTCCGAAGCGCTTTGCGATTGCAGCGGCCAGTGTTAGCGCCATTTCCCTGCTGACACTATAGCCATGAGATTCAAAATTGTATTCAAATCGTCCTCCGCATAGGGACTGAAAAGCAATATGTCCACCATACGAACCGCTTGCTGATCTTTCCTCGCTGCCGGAGGGATACACAGCGGCCCCGTCAAAGTCAGGGGCCGTTCGCTCAATGATGGCAATGACATCGTTTACAAGTTTCCGCTGCGCTGCATTTTTAGGAGCCTCCGCCCGGCTTTTTCTTGTTACCCTGAGGACTACAAAGAGCACTACCCAAAAAAGAATACCCGGCAGGGCCTGTATGTATTCATTCACAAAACATCCCCCTTTTCTCTCAGAATCGCGTGAAATAGACTGCTCGCAGTATATCATATCAATTCGATATGTGTCAATATCCGTATATATGAATTATAGCAGATATCAGAATCCGTACATAGTTTTTATACTGTTTGGTACGAAAGGGGTGTCTGCCAATGATAAGCTACGAACCGCTGTTCCGGACCATGAAGGAAAAGGGCTTGACCTCGTACCGGCTGGGGAAGCTGGGCTTCCCGCTGTCCAACTTCTACGCCATGAAGCACGGCGACAACGTATCGACCCACACCATCAACCAGCTCTGCCGCCTGCTGCAATGCCGCGTGGAGGACGTGATGGAGTATATAGACGAGGAATAAGCGAAAAACCCGGGACGGCCAGGCCGTTCCGGGTTTTTCGTTGGGGAAATGCATTTACAGGATGATCACGGGGGCGGAGACGGTCAGGCGGCCGTTCTGCACCGTGACGGCCTCGCCGGTCAGGGCGTTTTCATAGCTGCCGTCGACCAGGGGGACGGACACGGTACCCGGACGGCCCGCCAGGGGGAACACGCCCACGGCCAGGTGCTGCCCATCCTGATAGAAGGCCACGGCTATGCCCTGGGCGTCGTCGGCGTCCACATGGAACACCGCGTCCGTGGGCAGGCGCTTTTTGATGTCGTACAGCCGCCGCAGCAGGGGCGACAGGTCCTCCCCGGCGGTCCAGTCGATGGGCTCCCGCTCAAACAGCGAGGGCGTGTGAGCGGCGGAGACCTCCTGCCCGGCGTAGAGCAGCGTGGTGCCCTTCTGGAAGTAGCACAGGGCCGTCCAGGCCAACAGGCTGTCCCGATTGGGGAAGCGGTCCGCCGCACGGCGCTGGTCATGGTTTTCCAGGCAGCTGAGCTTGTTGTACCAGGTGGGGAAGCTGAGCTCCTGGAAATTCAGGGCGGAGAAATACCGGCTCAGGGGCAGGGCACCGCCGGTGGCTCCCTCATACAGGGGCCAGATATCGTAGGGGTACAGCACGTCGAAGGCATCGTACAGCTCGTTATCCGTGGCGGCATAGAACCCCTGGCGGCGGAAGGCCAGAATGTGGTCCAGATGAACGCTCTCGCCCAGCCAGATAGCCCCGGGACGTACCCGCTCCACCGCCTGGCGGGCCTTCTTCCAGAAGGCCACGGGGACCGTGCTGGCTACGTCGCAGCGGAACCCGTCCACATACTGGGCCCAGTAGCACAGGGACTCGATCTGATAGTCCCACAGTTCGGGGACGTCATAGTCCAGGTCCACCACATCGGTCCAGTCGCCCACCTTGTTGCCGCGCTTGCCGTCGGGCCTGCGGTAGAAATACTCCGGGTGCCGGTGGACCAGGGTGGAGTCCGGGGACGTATGATTGTATACCACATCGATGATGCACTTCATGCCGTTGTCGTGAATGGCGTCCACCAGGTGCAGGAAATCCTCCAGGGTGCCGTATTCCGGGTTCACGGTGCGATAGTCCCGGTTGGCGTAGGGGCAGCCCATGGAGCCCTTGCGGTTCTCCTGGCCAATGGGGTGGATGGGCATCAGCCACAGAATGTCCGTGCCCAGGGCGCGGATCCGGGGCAGATCCGGCTCCACGGCCCGGAAGGTACCCTGGGGGGTGTGGCTGCGGACGTAGAGCTCATAGATGACGCTGCGCCGCAGATCGGGGTTGGTTTGGATGGACATGTCAAAGACCTCCCATACAAAATTATTTCAGCGTGCTGCTGTTGTTCAGCACGGAGGTGCTGTAGAGAAACCATACGTCCTGGCGGTCAAAGGTCAGGAAATTTCCCAGTTGGGACGGGGAGAGATAGCGGATATCCACCAGGGTCACCCGGCTGTAGCCCTCCAGCAGCAGAGGGGCCAGGCTGGACCCGAAGGAGTCCCGGAAGATCACCAGCTCCCGATCCGTCCGGGCGTTGGGGTTGTCCACCGTCAGCAGGGACACGGACCCGGACAGGAACAGCTCATAGGGGTCGCTGCCTGCGGCCTTATCCAGGTCGTATACAGGGCCGGTTTTGCCGGTCTCGTAATTGGTGACCCGGCAGGCGTCGATGGTGTCGTTGGTGAGATAGCTCAGGCTCTCGCCTGCCAGAGGCAGGGCCGCATAGCCGGAATACACCCCGTAGAAGGGACGCTCCAGCGTTACCTCCCGATAGGAGGCGCCGACGTCCGTCCCCATGGCGGCGGCGATACGCCGGGCCACCGGCTCCAGCCGCTCCTGCCGCCAGTGGGCGTCGGTGCGGTAGTAGTCGTCGATGGTCAGCAGGTCAAACAGGTCGATATACGTCATATACGGCGTGCTCTCCCGCAGCTGTGACACCAGGGCGTCATAGTCCATGGAGGGCCGTCCCGAGGACGGGGCCATGAAATATCCCTTGTCCGGGATCACCGACAGATAGACCTTGGTGTCGGTGCCGGAGAGATATGTGTCGTACACATACCGGAACCGGTCCGCCGCCCGTTCCACGGAGGTGGTATTCAGGGGGAAATCCAGCTTGGCGGCGTAGCCCTGAGACAGGTACACGCCGTTTACGTCCCGCTGTCCCATCACGTCATAGGCCACCAGAGAGCGCAGGGTCCGCAGCTGCTCCCGCAGAGGGAACTGGTCGGCGGCGAAATCGTCCAGAGCGTCGGAGAACTTGCCGGACAGAAAGCCCGCCGCGGTGAACGCCGGCCGCTGGGCCAGGGGGCGGCGCTCCGCCTGGGACACGGCATCCGGCGTCCGCAGAACGGACCACAGGCCAAAGCCCGCCAGAAACGCCGCCAGCAGGCACACGGTGATGATTTGCTTGGTCTTCATGTGCACCTCCTCAGAACCGGAAATACAGGAAGGGGTTGGCAGAGCCGCTGACCAGGAACGCCGTGCACACGGCCAGCAGGGCCAGCAGCGCTATGGGCTCCAGAGCGTCCAGCACACGGCCTGCCCGTCCGGCGGCCATGCGGCGGCACAGGACGGCAGGCAGCGGCGTGGTCCCCACGGCAGCTGCCAGCAGCACCGGGGCGTAGCTGTGCAGGTAGTACAGGGTGCCGCCGTCCCACATGGGCAGGTGCCCCAGGCCCAGCATGGCCCCGGCGGCGCCTATGGCGGCGGACAGGGAGGAGGCGTCGAACAGCACAAAGCTGAACAACGCTGCCGTCAGCACATAAACGTGCCGCAGCACCGGCAGCCGCCGGAGCAGCCGGCCCAGAAACAGCTTTTCCAGCAGCAGAAATACGGCGAAATACAGGCCCCACAGCACAAAGGTCCAGGCGGCTCCGTGCCACAGACCCGTCAGGCCCCATACCACCAGCAGGTTCAGCACCCAGCGTCCCAGCCGCACCCGGCTGCCGCCCAGGGGGATATACACATAGTCCCGGAACCAGGAGCCCAGACTGATGTGCCACCGCCGCCAGAACTCCGTGAGACTCCCGGAGATAAAGGGATAGTTGAAGTTCTCGGCGAAGCGGAAGCCCATGATCCGGCCCAGGCCGATGGCCATGTCGCTGTAGCCGGAGAAGTCGAAGTAAACGTGCAACATATACGCTGCGGCGTACATCCACGTCAGCAGCACGGTTTTCTGCCCGCTCTGCTGATACACCGTCACCAGCTCGTACAGGATGTTGGCCAGCAGCACCTTTTTGCCCAGGCCCAGCACGAACCGCCGGGCGCCCAGGGCTGCATCCTGCACCGTGTGAGTGCGGCTTTGCAGCTGGGGAGCCACATCGGTATAGCGGACGATGGGCCCGGCCACCAGCTGGGGGAACATGGCGATATACGCCGCCAGGTCGATGAGGCTCCGCTGGGCCGGGGCGTCGCCCCGGTACACGTCGATGACATAGCTGAGGATCTGAAAGGTATAGAAGCTGATGCCGATGGGCAAGGTGATCCGCAGCAGGGGCACCGACAGGCCGGTGACGGCGTTGAAGCCGGAGATCAGAAAGTCGGCGTATTTGCAGTAGCCCAGAAGCCCCAGGCTCAGCACAGCGGACAGGGTCAGCAGCAGCCGCCTGCGGGCAGGATACCGCTCCATAAGCCGGGCGGCGGCATAGCCCTGTAAAATGGCGGCGGCCATGAACAGCACGAACCGGGGCTCGCCCCAGGCGTAGAACACCAGGCTGCTCAGCAGCAGAGCGGCATTTTTCAGCCGCCTTGGGGCCAGAAAATAAAGCCCCAGGGCGCAGGGAAGAAAATAGAAGAGAAACGGCAGACTGGAAAACAGCATGACCGCGGTGGGTTACTGGATGGGCTCGTCGCAGGCGGTCTGGACGCCGGTGTAGGTGGCGGTCATGGTGTTGACAAAGTCGTCCACCAGGTCGTCGGCGCCGAACAGAGCCACCACATACTCGCCATAGGTGAGGACCACCAGCTTGTCAGGGAAGCCGCACATCCACTGGGTGTTCTGGACATTCTGGCGCAGAGCGTCGGTCACGACAGAGACGTCGGCGCTGTTTTTCACATGGAACACGCCGCAGGTAAAGCTGTTGGCGTTCATCATGTGGGTCAGCGACGCGGCGTCGTCAATAAGATCGGCCTTGTCGGCGGGAAAGTGCAGCATATAGTCCAGATTGTCGGCATCGTCCACCGGGAAAGTGCCGGGGGCATCGTCCACGGGCTTATCCAGGCTGCCGCCCACCACGGGGAACTTCTCGCTTTCGGGATAGGCGTTCCACACGGCGGTCAGCAGGTCCACGGCGCTGACGGGGGAGCCGCCGTTGACGTCGCCGCCCTTCTGGGAGGAGCAGGCCGCCAGGGACAGGACCATCACCAGGGCCAGCAGCATAGTGAGAAACTTTTTCATGGGTAAATACTCCTTTGATGTCGTTTTCAAAAGCCATCCGTGCATTTTTGGAGGGCTATTATCAATGCATCATATCATATTCCCGGAAAAAGGTCAAGCCGGACAAGGGGGAATTTGCCCCTCCCGGAGATTTTCCTCCCCGAAGCCGGACTGCCCGAGAGATACATCCGCCTGCCGAGGGCGGACAGTGATGGATAAATATTTCACATTCCCGCAAAAAAGTGGGGAAAAGCCCTTGCAATTGCCGGGAAAATGTGGTACAGTCCACTTCGACAATTGAATAGGGACAGCCGCGCTTGTCCGCGCCGCTGTCCGACACCATTATTTCTGGCTTGCCGCCAAGGTCGCGGCAAGGAAAAAGGAGAAAGCTATGAAGAAGAAACTATTGGCTCTTTTCCTGGCGCTGGTAATGGTCGGCGCCGTACTCCCGGGATGCGGAGACGGCAGCAAGGACCCCGGCGGACAAGGAAATAACGGCGAGACGGGCGAACCAGTCAAGGGTGGCGAGATCACCGTTGGCATCGCCCAGGACCTGGACGACAGTCTTGACCCCCACCAGACGGTGGCCGCAGGAACCAGAGAGGTCTTGTTCAACATCTTCGAGGGCTTGGTAAAGCCCAATTCTGACGGCGAAATGATCCCCGCTGTGGCGGAGAAATACGAGCTGTCCGAGGATGGGACCACGTACACCTTCACCCTTCGTGACGGTGTGAAGTTCCACAACGGCCAGACAGTGACCGCAGAGGATGTTGTATACTCTATCAATCGCTGCGCCGCTGTGCCGGAGGGTCAGGAAAAGCCTCTGGTAGCGGCGTTTTCTGCTGTCCGGAGCGTGGAGGCCCTGGACGAAAAGACCGTCACCGTTACCATCGCGCAGCGCGACCTGGAGTTCATCAGCTATATGACGGTGGCCATCATTCCCGCCGGCTATGCCGACCAGGCCACCGCTCCTGTGGGCACCGGCCCGTTCAGGTTCGTGTCCCGCACCCCCCAGGAGAACTTCATCATGGAGCGCTTTGAGGATTACTGGGGCACCCCCGCGTGGCTGGACAAGGTCACCTATAAGATCTGCGAGAACGCCGACGCCCTGGTGATGAACCTCAACGGCTCGTCCATCGACCTGTGCGCCCACCTGACCTCTGCCCAGGCGGCCCAGCTCAACAGCAATTTCAAGGTGCTGGAGGGCACCATGAACCTGGTGCAGGCCATCTATCTGAACAACCAGGCCAAGCCCTTTGACAACCAGCTGGTTCGCCAGGCCCTGTGCTATGCCATCGACCGGCAGGGCATCATGAATATGGTGGCCGACGGCCACGGCACCGCCGTGGGCAGCAGCATCTATCCCGCGTTTACCAAGTATTTCCTGCCGGAGCTGGTGGATAAGTATCCCCACAGCGTGGAAAAGGCCAAGGAGCTCCTGGCCCAGGCCGGTTATCCCAACGGGTTCGACATGACCATCTCCGTGCCCAATAACTATCAGCCCCACATGGACACCGCCGAGGTGGTGGCCGAGCAGCTGCGGGAGGCGGGCATCAGGGTGACCATTCAGCCTGTGGAGTGGAGCACCTGGCTGGATACCATTTATAATGGCCGCCAGTTCCAGGCCACTGTGGTGGGCGTGGACGCAGCCAACATGACCGCCCGGGCCATGCTGGAGCGCTTCACCTCCGACTATGCCAAGAACTTCATCAACTACAGCAACCCCGCCTATGACGCCCTGTTCCAGCAGGCCATCAACGCCACGGACGAGGCCACCCAGACGGATCTGTACAAGCAGATGGAGACCATGCTGGCAGACACTGCCGCCAATGTGTATATCCAGGACCTCAGCGACCTGGTGGCTATGCGCCAGGACCTGGGCGGCCTGAAGTTCTATCCCATTTATGTGCTGGACCTGTCCACCGTGTACCTGACCCAGCAGTAACGTTATACTGAATTGAAAGAGGCGATGACCATGAAATATGCGGCCAAGAAGATCGGACTGATGCTGCTGACCATGGTCATCGTCTCTTTTCTGGCTTTTCTGGCGTTTCAGGTGATCCCCGGGGACCCGGCGGTGAAGCTGCTGGGCACCGAGGCCACGCCGGAGCGCATCGCCGCCCTGCGGGCGGAAATGGGACTGGACCGTCCGTTCCTGGAGCGGTACGTTCAGTGGGTGCTGGGGGCCCTGCACGGGGACTTCGGCACGTCGTACAGCTATAAAATGCCGGTATCCGGCATGCTGGCCGGAAAGCTGACGGTGACGGGGCTTCTGACGGGGATGTCCTTTGTGCTGATCCTGGTCTTTTCCATCCCCCTGGGCATTTTCACCGCCCGCCACGCCGGGGGACGGATGGACAAGGCCCTGACCAGCGTGAACCAGGTGCTCATGGCCATCCCGGCCTTTGTGACGGGCATCCTGCTGACGTATGTGTTTGGTCTGGTGCTGCGGTTGTTCGTGCCGGGAAACTACGTTTCTCCCGGCGACAACTTCGGTGCCAGCCTGTGGTATTTTCTGTTCCCGGCCGTGTCCATCGCCCTGCCCAGGGTGGCCATGACCGTGAAGATGCTGCGCTCATCCATTCTGTCGGAGATGGAAAAGGACTATGTCCGCACGTCTCACAGCCGGGGCAACAGCGACCGGGCCACCCTGTACCGCCATGTGCTGCGCAACGCCATGGGGCCGGTGGTGTCATTTCTGGCCATGACCGTGGCGGATATTGTGGCGGGCTCTGTGGTTATCGAGCAGGTGTTTTCCCTGCCGGGCCTGGGCCGCATGCTGCTGACGTCCATCGCCAACCGGGACTATCCCGTGGTGCAGGCGGTGGTGGTGATCGTGGCGTTCTGGGTGGTGCTGGTGAACCTGCTGGCGGACCTGATCAACCAGCGGCTGGACCCGAGACTGCGGCTGCAATAGAGGGGAGGGACCTACCTTGCTGCTGAACGAAAAAAAGAATCACTATCTGCGGGCGGGTCTGGTCCTGACGGGGCTTATGGCGGCTCTGGCGCTGCTGGGCTGCGTGTGGACCCCCTATCCCCCCACGGCCATGTCCGGCAGTGAAAAGTTCGCGGCCCCATGCCTGCGGCACCTGTTCGGCACGGACAACTTCGGCCGGGATATTTTCAGCCGGGTGCTGGCCGGCGCCGGCACCACCTTCCTCATCAGTGCCGCCACCGTGGTGATCGGCGCGGCGGTGGGAACGCTGGTGGGGGCCTTCACCGGATATTTCGGCGGCTGGCTGGACGAGGCGCTGATGCGCATCAACGACGCGGTGACGGCGTTTCCCAGCATCCTGCTGGCTCTGGTGTTCATCTCCCTGCTGGGCTTCGGCAAGTACAACGTCATTCTGGCGCTGGGCGTTGCCTTTGTGCCCAGCTATGCCCGGGTCATCCGCAGCGAGTTTGCCCGGCACCGGGAGATGAATTATGTGAAAAGCGCCCGGCTCATGGGAGCGGGGCACCTGCGCATTATGTTTCTGCATATTCTGCCCAATACCCGGCAGGTGCTTCTGCCTACCCTGGTCATTGGGTTTAACAACGCCGTGCTGGCGGAGGCCAGCATGAGCTATCTGGGCATCGGCGTGAAGCCCCCGGACGTGTCCCTGGGGTATATGCTGTCCGAGTCCCAGAGCTATATGGCCAGGGCCCCCTGGTATATGCTGACGGTGGGCGGCGTCATCGTGCTGCTGATCTTAGGCGTCAGCCTGCTGGGCGAGGGGCTCCAGCGAAAGCAATGGGGGAGGTGACGGTATGCTGGAAATTCGCGATCTGCATGTGCAGTTCCACGGGTCGGACCACGAGGCGGTGCGGGGCATCGACCTGACGGTGGGCGACGGCGAGATCGTGGGGCTGGTGGGCGAGTCCGGCAGCGGCAAAACCGTTACCGCTATGATGATCTCCGGCCTGCTGCGGCCGGAGCAGGCGTCGTTCCGGGGGCAGATCCTGCTGGACGGGCGGGACCTGCTGACCAGCAGCGGCGACACCCTGCGCAGCATCCAGGGCCGGGACATCTGTGTGGTGTTTCAGGAGCCCATGAGCGCCATGGACCCCACCATGCGTATCGGCCCCCAGGTGGAGGAGTGCCTGCGGGTGCACACGGACCTGCCGCCCAAAAGGCGGCGGGAGCTGGCCCTGCAGGCCCTGCGGGACGTGGACCTGCCGGATGCGGAGGACGTATACCGCCGGTATCCCCACGAGCTGTCCGGCGGCATGCTCCAGCGGGTGATGATCGCGGCGGCCATTCTGCCCCAGCCCCGGCTGCTGCTGGCGGACGAGCCTACCACGGCTCTGGACGTGACCATCCAGGCCCAGATCCTGGAGCTGCTGCGCCGCCTGAACCGGGAGCGGGGCATGTCCATTCTGTTTATCTCCCACAACCTGGCTGTGGTGCGGAAGCTGTGCACCCGGGTGGCGGTGATGGAGAAGGGGCACATCGTGGAGTCCGGCCCGGTGGACCAGATATTCTTCCACCCCCAGGCCCCCTATACCCAGCGGCTCATTGCCGCCATCCCCACAAGGAGGAAGCTATGAGCGATGATCTGGTTTTACAGGTCCGTGACCTGAACGTGTGGTACCGGCCCTCCGGCACCGTGGGCCGCAGAAAGCGGCAGCAGGTGCTGCACGATGTGAGCTTTGAGCTGCACCGGGGCGAAATCCTGGGTTTGGTGGGGGAATCCGGCAGCGGCAAGACCACCCTGGCCCGGACAATTCTGGGCTTTGTGCCGGACTATACCGGCACCATCACCCACTATACCAAGCGCCCGCAGATGGTATTTCAGGACCCGGCCAGCAGTCTGAACCCCAGCCGCACCGTGGGCTGGATCCTGGCGGAGCCTCTGCGCATTTACGGGAAGTACGGCAAGGAGGAGATCGCCCACCGGGTGGAGCGCACCATGGAGCTGGTGGGCCTGGACCCGGAGTGCCGGGACCGGCTGCCCCATCAGCTGTCCGGCGGACAGCGGCAGCGGGTGTGCATCGGAGCAGCCCTGATCGTGCACCCCCAGCTCATCGTGGCCGATGAGGCCGTGTCGGCCCTGGATGTGACCATCCAGGCGCAGATTTTGCAGCTCATCGCCCGGCTGCGCCGGGAGCTGGGCATATCGTATCTGTTTATCTCCCACGATCTGAATGTGGTCTACGAGATCTGCGACCGGTGTCTGGTGATGCACCATGGCCGCATCGTGGAGCAGGGGCCGGTGGAGGACATATTTGACCATCCGAAGGAGGAATATACCCGCCAGCTGCTGGCAGCGGCGGAGTGAGCGACCTATGACCGAAGAACTGAGACAGAAATTGCTGCATTCGGCGGAGGGCCCCGGGGCGGAGCCCTTCAGCCAGTATAATCATATGAAGGTCATCGCCGTGGACGACGGCACCGCCACCGTGGAGCTGGAGCTGCGCCCGGACAGTCTGAACTGCTGGGGCACCCCTCACGGCGGCGCGCTGTTTACCATGGCCGACGTGGCGGCGGGCATGGCCCTGCTGACCCGGCGGCAGGAGGTGACGTTTACGGTGTCCTCCAGCATCGAGTACCTGTCCGCCGCGGCGGGAACGGGAAAGCTCACCGCCGTAGGCACCGTGGAGAAAACGGGCGGCCACATGGGCTTCAGCCGCACGGACATCCGGGACGAGAGCGGCAGGCTCATTGCTGCCCTGCGGACGGTGATGTATCTGACCGGGCGGCCCCTGGAGCTATGAGGGCCTTTTTCAGGCGGCACCGGGGCCTGCACATCTGGTTTCTGGCGGTGTGCGGGGTGCTGTGTCTGTATTTTGCCCTGCGGACGGTGCCAGGGCTGATGAACTGGGTCAGCCGCCAGGTGGTGATGCCTCTGGAGCGGGCGGTGGCGTCGGTGTGCTACCGGGCGTCCTTCTCCGTGGCGGAGCTGCTGTACGCCATAGCGGCGGGAGTGGTCCTGCTGTGGATGGGGGCCACCGTCCGGCGGCTGATCACGGATCAGGGCCGCCGGGGCCGGGTGCTGTATCGCTTTGCGCTGACGGCGGTGTGCGCGGTGCTGACGGTGTACGCCGGGTTCAGCCTGCTGTGGGGCGTCAACTACTATGCGGAGTCCTTCCAGCAGCAGTCCGGCGTGTATGCCCGGGAGTCCACCCCGGAGGAGCTGGCTCAGGTGACGGAATCCTTCGCCCGGCAGCTGGCGGACTGTGCCGGTCAGGTGCGGCGGGACGAAAACGGCCTGTTTGCCGAGAGCCGGGACGACATCTTTGCCCACAGCGTGCGGGTGTTCGACGGCGTGTACGACGCGTTTCCCTGCCTGCGGATGGAGGACCGGGTGCCCAAGGGGGTGCGGTTTTCCACGGCCCTCAGCGCCATGGACTTTACGGGGTTCTATTTTCCCTTTACCGGCGAGGCCAACCTGAACATCGACAGCCCCGCCTGCTATCTGCCCAGCACCATTGCCCACGAGATGGCCCATCAGCGGGGCATTGCCTCAGAGCAGGAGTGCAACTTCATTGCCATCGCCGCCTCCACCACGGCGGACAGCGCCGCTTATCGCTACTCCGGCTGGCTCATGGGCTTTACCTATCTCTCCAACGCCCTGTACCGGGCGGACCCGGAGGCGTGGCAGGCCGTGCGGGTGCTGCTGCCCGACACGGTGGTGGCGGACCTGCGGGATAACTCCGCCTATTGGGCGGCCTTTGAGGGGCCCGTCAACGACGCGGCCCAGAAGGTGTATGATTCCTTCCTGAAAAGCAGCGGCGACCCCCGGGGCACCCAGAGCTACGGCACCGTGGTGGATATGCTGATGGCGTACTACGGGTAAACGGTATAAAAGGATATAAAAAGAGCCTCCCCACCCGGGGAGGCTCTTTTACAATGTTACAGGTCCAGGAGCTGCAGCTCCTCCTCGTTGACCTTCCGCAGGTCCCGGCGGCTGAGAATGTCATACATGCAGGGCACCACCAGCAGGGTCATCAGCGTGGCGTACAGCAGACCGCCGATGCACACCAGGGCCACCGGCTGCATCAGGGCCGTGCCCACGTCCTTGCCGAAGGCCATGACCACCAGGCCCAGGATCGTGGTCAGGGACGTCATAAGAATGGGCCGCAGGCGGGTGACGCCGGCCTCGATGATGGCCTCCCGGCGGCCCATACCCTCCAGCCGCAGCTGGTTGATGTAGTCCACCAGGACAATGCCGTTGTTGACGATGACGCCCACCAGCATCACAAAGCCCACCAGAGACACCACGCTGACCTCGATGCCCGCCAGCAGCAGGGCCAGGAAGCCGCCGGTGAAGGCCAGGGGAATGGTGAACATGACGATTAGCGGCGAGCGCAGGGACTGGAACTGGGCCACCATTACCAGGTACACCAGGACGATGCCCAGCAGGAGCATCAGCAGCAGCTGCTCAATGGCGTCCATAATGGCCTCGTTTTCCCCCTGGAAGGAGGCGGTGATGCCCTGGGGCAGGTCTGCCTCCGCAATAGCCGCCTGGGCGGCGGTGGTGACCTTGGTGACATTGTAGCCGTCGGCCACGTCGGCAGACACAGTGATGTACCGCCGCTGCTGGTCGCGGTGAATGGTGTTGAGGCTGACGGTCTCCTCCAGTTTGGCAATATCGCCCAGACGGACGGGCTCCGCCGCCTGGACGGCGGAGGTGCTGCCGGAGGACATGCCGGACATGCCGCTCATGGAGCCGCTGCCGGAGGACATGCCGGACATACCGCTCATGGAGCCGCTGCCGGAGGCGGCGCTCATCATGCTGCTCATGGCGCTCATGGCAGAGGGGTCGATCTCCAGGTCCATGAGCTTTTCCCTGGTCATGCGGCTTTCCTCCGGGGACTGGATGGACACGCTGACGTCCAGCCCGTCCAGGGTCAGGGACAGGGAGCTGTCGGTGTCCGTCAGGGCGGAGGCAACGGCCATATACACCTGGGCCACGGTGAGGCCCTTTTCCATGGCGGCGTTGCGGTCCACGGACAGGTGCAGGGCGGTGGCCGCCTGCTCCAGGCCGTCGGACACGTTTTCCGTGCCGGGGACGGTGGCCAGCTTCGCGGCCAGTGTCTTGGCGGCAGACTGCATCTGCTCCATGTCGCTGCCGTAGACGTTCAGTGCGACGCCGCTGCCGGTAAGATAGGTCATGTAGCTGTCCATGGCGCCGGAGGCGGTGACGGTACAGTCCATACCGGTGCAGGCGGCCTCGATCTGTTGTCCGGTCTTTGCGCCGGAGGCCCCTTCGGTAAGGGTGATATAGGCGGTGACGTCATACGCCCCGCCGCCGGAGGACATCATGCTGGTCATGTCCATGCCGCCGGAGCTGCCGGAGGAGGACATCATCGCGCCTACGGTCTCCACGTTTTCCACCTGGGCAGCCCGGCGCAGCACCTCATCCGCCAGGGATACGGCCTGCTCCCGGGTGCAGCCCTCGGGCATGGAGACAGTGAGATTCACGGTGTTCATGTCGATATTGGGCATGAAGGCAAAGCCGCGGGCCAGGGTGGCTCCGGCGGAGCCCAGCAGCAGCACCAGCGACAGCAGCAGCACCACGGCCCTGTGTCTCAGGGACCAGGACACAGCCTTGCGGTAGGCGGGATAGACCCGGTCCAGCAGACCCGGCTTCTGGGGCTTTTCCTTGCGGAGCATGCCGGAGGCCATGGCGGGCACCAGGGTCAGGGCCACAATGAGGCTGGCCAGCAGAGAATAGGTCATGGTCAGGGCCAGGTCCGTGAACAGCTGCTTGGTGATGCCCTCCACAAACACGATGGGCAGAAATACGCACACGGTGGTCAGGGTGGAGGCGGTGATGGCGCCCAGCACCTGCCGCGCACCGGACACCGCCGCCTGGATGACGGTGGCTCCCTTGGCGCGCAGACGATAGATGTTCTCAATGACCACCACCGAGTTATCCACCAGCATGCCCACCGCCACGGCCAGGCCGGACAGGGAGATCATATTGATGGTGACGCCGGAGAAGTACATGAGCACCACGGCGAAGATCACGCTGATGGGGATGGAGCACAGGGTGATGACGGTGGGACGCAGGTCCCGCAGGAACAGGTACAGGATCAGCACCGAGAACAGCGCGCCCCAGCCCAGAGAGGACAGAATGGAGTTGATAATAAGGTATATGTAGTCCCCCTGGTCCATCAGGGGCACGAAGGAAAGACCCTCGTACTCCGCCTCCAGCTCCCGGAAGCGGCTGTTGATATTGTCGGATACCTCCGCCGTGGCGTAGGTGGACTGCTTGTTGAAGGAGACGATGACGCCGTCCTTGCCGTTGAGCTTGTCGTAGATCTCCGAGGAGTTGTCGGTGATGGCCACGTCGGCCACGTCCTTCATGCGGATGGGGTCGATGCCGTCCATCCCCAGGTCAAAGAGTACCAGGTCCTCCAGGTCCTGGCGGGTGCCAATGGCGTCGCCCACGGAAACCATATAGTTGACGCCGTCCTCCTTCAGATACCCGGCGGGCATGGAGAAGTTCTGGGCCGTCAGCAGGGCGGTGATGGTGGATAGGTTCAGGCTGGAGAACAGATCCGCCTGGCTCAGGGCGGCGGAGCGGGATTCCGCCAGGGTCTGGAGGCCCTGGTCGATCTGATTCAGGGCGCTGTCCAGCTGGATATTGGCGGAGATGATCTGGGTAACGGCGTCGGCCATGGTCAGGGTCCCGGCGGTCACCTGGTCCGCCAGCTTGGCCACGCCCTCGTCGGTTTCCAGGTCGCGCAGCTGTTTTTCCAGCTCCTCCAGCTGCTTCTGCCACTCCTTGGCCCGTTGGACGGCCTCGTCCCACTTGACGCCCAGGGCCGCCATACGCAGGTCCAGCGCCGCCAGCTCCGCCTGGATGCGGACGTATTCGGGGTCACTTTCAATTTCGGCGATGGCTGCCTGCTTTTCCTCCTCCGTCATGGAGGGGTCGTGGCGGATGGCCTCGATACGGGCCTGGTAGGGGGCGTTTTCCGCCTCCAGACGGGCCTTCTCCGCCTGGATCTCCGCCAGCTCCCGGAGGTTGGCCTGGAGCTGGTCCCGGCTGTCCCGCATGGTTTTCAGACTGTCCTGAATGGTGGTAAGGGCCTGGGTCACGGCGTCCCGGACGGCGGATTCCTCGGCGCTGCGGATGGCGGCCTTGGCACTGTTGACCTGGCCCCGGGCGGAGGACAGCTGCCCTGCCGCGTCGTCCAGCTGCTTCGCAATGGCGTCGGACAGCCGCCGGGACAGATCATCCAGTTTCTTTTGGCTGAGGATCACATGGAGCTGATGCTGGACCGTACCGCTGACAGTGACACTGGCCACGCCGGTGATGCCCTCCAGCTTGGGGGACAGGGTATCCGTGACAAAGTCGGACAGCTCCGTGATGTCCTTGCCGTCGTAGGACAGGGCCGCCACCTGCACCGGCAGCATGGAGGGGTTCATTTTCAGCACATAGGGATCGCCCACGGTGTCGGACCAGGAGCCCTTCAGCTGGTTGATCTTCTGCTGGATATCCACGCTGACGGTGTCCATATTCACGCCGTCTTCAAACTCCAGCACCACCATGGACACGCTGTCCATAGAGCTGGAGGTGACGTTTTTGATGCGGTCCAGGGTGGCCATGGACTGCTCCAGGGGCTTGGTGATATCGGCCTCCACGGTCTCGGGGCTGGCCCCGGGGTCGGTGGTCACCAGGATCACATAAGGGAAATCCATATTGGGCATCAGGTCGGGGGTCATCTTCAGATAGGCCACCACCCCCAATACCAGAATCGCCAGCACCGCCACGAACACGGTCAGCGGCTTTTTTACGCTGAATTTGGGCATAGTCGCATCGCTCCTTGCGCGTTATAAGCCAGTTGTTACACAACTGTAAAAAACATTTTAAAGAATTTTAACATTCTAAAGCGCCGCGCGCAAGAGGGCCGGGCAATTATTAACGAAACCGTTACAAACTCCTGATTTTTCCTTAGCCTAACGAAAGAAAAAAGGCAAAAATGCCCCGGAACCCAGCAGGTTCCGGGGCACAGTCTGTCAAAAGAGCCTCGCAGAGTTCGCGGCCCACAGGCCGCGAATAAGGTTTGATCCATTTTTCGCGGCGGCGCCCCCCAAGGGGACTTCCGTTGGGCGTGTACGTCGCGAAAAATACTTTGCGCTGGCCTCGGCCCAGCGGAACTGGCCTCGGCAGACCCGACGGCTGATGTCGGGCCAGAGTGTGTTTTCACGCATTTTATGCGTGAAAACGCGCGGGTCGAAGCGAAATCCCTTTTGTCAAAAAAGGGCGGCGCCCTTTTTTGACAAGCTCTGCCCCGGAACCCAGCAGGTTCCGGGGAAAGGGTCAGAAGTCCATGGCCAGGCGCTGGGCCTCGTCGGAGTCCAGCAGGCGGAGGCAGCCGGAGGACACCTGGTACACCCGGCGGCACAGGGAGATCACCGTGGGCCGGTGGGTGGTGACGATGCAGGTCTTGTGGGGGTAGCGGGCTGCCAGATTCCGCAGGATGGTGCGCTCGGTGGCCACATCCAGGGCGCTGGTGGCCTCGTCCAGCAGCAGCACCGGGGCGTCCCGCAGCAGGGCCCGGGCAATGGCGATGCGCTGGGCCTGCCCCTCGGACAGGCCGTGGCCGTGCTCCCCCACGGAGGCGTCCAGCCCGCCGTCCATGGCGGAGACGAAGTCCCAGGCGCAGGCGGCCTCCAGCGCCGCCCGCAGCTGGGCGTCGGAGGCGTCGGGCTTCACCATCCGCAGATTGTCGGCGATGGTGCCGGAGAGGAGGGTGTTGCCCTGGGGCACATAGGAGAAATAGCGGCGGAGTCCGGCGTTCACCTCCACCTGCCGCCCGTCGGCAGCCTGGAGGTAAGCGCGGCCCTCCGCCGGGCGGATCAGGCCCAGCAGCAGGCGGATCATGGTGGTCTTGCCGCCGCCGGAGGGGCCCACCAGAGCCACGGTCTCCCCGGGAGCGGCCCGGAAATCGGCATGGGTCAGCACCGGCTGATGGGGAACATAGGCGTAGCCCGCGTCCTCCACAGCCACGGTGAAGCCCTGGGAGGCCAGGCTGTCCAGCCCATCGTCCGGCAGCACCGGCTCCGGCTCCAGGGCGTACAGGTCCCGGATACGGCGGGCGGACACCGACGCGCTGAGGAACGACGGCACCGTCCGCACCAGAGCGTTGAAGGCGGAGCTGAGCTTGGCCCCCTGGGACAGGAACAGCGTCATGGTGCCGTAGAGAATTTTGCCGGACCACAGCAGATACAGGCAGTAGCCGAAGGCCGCCATCTGGACGGCGGAGCCCAGAAGAGACAGGAGAATTTCCGTGCGGATGCTGAACAGATTATAATCCAGGCTGGCCCGGCGGAACTCCTCCTGCCGGCGGCGGAAGCCCCGGCCATAGCGGCCGGTGATGCCGAAGCCCTTGATGGCGTCCAGATTGTGCAGCGTCTCCGTCTCGTAGGACATCAGGCGGCTGCCCACTTGGCGGACCTCCTGCTGGTGGGTGCGCATGCCCCGGATCAGGCGGCGGGACGTCAGCAGCAGGAAGGGGGCGCTGGCCAGGGCCAGCAGGGCCATGACCCAGTCATAGTGCAGGATCACCGCCAGGGTGGCGGCGAAGGTGTACGCCGTGACGATCAGGTCCGGCAGCCAGCGGATGGCGCTGGAGGACACGGAGCCCACGTCGGTGGACAGGCGGCTGAGCAGGTCGCCGCTGGCAAACGCGTTCAGGGACCGCCAGTCGGCCCCCAGCAGGCGGTCGAACACCTGGGCCTGGATATCGTTGTTCACCCGGAGGGAGATTTTCGCGGAAATGCGGGAGGTGACGCTGCGCAGCAGCAGACCCACCAGGGCCGAGGCCACCATCACGGTGACGATGAACCACAGGTGGTCGCTGTCGTAGCCGGTGATGATGTCGATGGAGTATTTGCTGGCCACGGCAGACACCAGGCCCAGGGTGGAGCTGGCCACGCCCAGGATGGTATAGAACCACACCGCCCGCCGGTAGCGCTTGGTATAGCCCCAGATCCACTTCCAGTCGGCCCAGATCTCGGAAAACGTGCCGTCCCGCCAGCTGCTGACCAGGGTCCCCAGAGACTCCGAGCCCATGGGCTGCCGATTGTCCTCCTGCCGCATATCCCGCACCTCCTATGAAAAAACTCAACACTTTATTATAGCATTGTCCGCCGGAGAAGTCAAACCAAGCGTCAGATTGGGCAAATTTGACGGGATGTGAGCGGCAAAATAGATGGATAAGCGATGCTGTGTCGTCAAACGGAAAACGCAGCTTGCATTTTATACCGACATGTGATACAATACAAATAAATAATACGAACGGAGGTGAATTAGGCAGCGAAGTCCTACCCCGATGCGCAATATAGGAGAAGAAACAATCCTATGAGCGGTGACGCTGAGACAGAAATAAATCTGCATCAAGGTGCCGCTCAGACGAATCGAGAAAGTGAGGAAAAATGAAACGAATATTTACTATACTGTTGGCTTTTGTGATGCTCTTTAGCATTGTGGTGACACCCGCATTTGCATCAACTCCAAGCGTATCAAACGATGAGATTTCTGCGGTGCGGAGTGAGATGGAACTCCGGGGTATGCTGGAGGGCAACCTTATAATCGATGAAGTGTTTGATTCGGAAGATACGCCCAAATACCTGTTGGGCGTTACGGACAAGGGATATATTATTCTTGAAAGAAAAAGTCTGTTATTCCATGAGTCCGGAGAGCAGAATCCGTATAGTGCATATATGAGTGCGAAAAAGTATTACGGCGGACCGCTGAACTATTATGTGGCGTCTACCGCACAGGTCCAGGCAACGAACGGGCAGAAAATGATGTATGATATTCTCCGCGACGAGAATACGGATACGGTTGCACAAGCGCTATTCCTGGAGCGAGAGGATGACGCTGTGGTGGAGAATACAGCGTCGGTGCAGGCTATTGTTAACAGCAAAGGCGAGGTTCGCGTTGCTAATTACTATGACTATATCCAGCGACGAGCGTTTGGTGATAATGCGGATAACACGTGTTCCGCTGTTGCATCGGCCATTGCATTGAATTATTTAGCGCGGCAGTTTGATTCTAGAATAGTTCCAGATAAGTGGAAGTCTGAACTTTTAAATAATGGCTATCCGAGCTGGAACTCCCAGGACTGTTATGTGAGCAAGGTATACCCAAAGGCACATCTTTTCCATAGGTATATTGCAGATACATGTGGGATGGGCGCAGTGAGTTTTGGAACGGCAATTGTAGGCCCTATAACTAAGTATATTACGACTAACGTTCCTGCGGCTTGCGGCATAAGTGCAACGTGGACGCTGCTCCCTAAAGCTGCAACGATAAAGAGTAAAATTAATCAAAATCTGCCTGTTTTGATTACGACAACAGGATCGCCAGCAGATTTTAAAAATCATACCATGGTTGCGTACGGGTATAGAAATAACACTGAGCTATTGGTGCATACGGGATGGTATAAACGTATTTATTTTACAACAATAACCACGTCATCTATCAGTCATAAAGACGTGTGGATAAACGAAAGCTATGCAACATATGGGCACTATTTTTCTATTGCCGGATGAATGAGAGGAAATGACATGGGGCATAAGATTAGTTGGAAAAAGGTCATTTTGCTGGCGGTGCTGCTGGCTCTTGTGGGCGGCATCGTGTATACCGTGCTGACCTGGCCGATATATCCCCAACCCCGGAAAAACGTGGATAGCTACGCGCAGCTGCGGCAGGATATGGAAAAGACGGGTGTGCTGGTCCCTCCGGAGAACGTCCTGCCATGGGTGGAAACATTCTACAGTCAAGAGCTGGATGGCCGGGACCGGCTGAGTAAGCCTATGGCTTTTCTGATGTCGGGGACCGTGGAATACGGCGGTGCGTCATACTGGACGGAGCTCTACGGGTCTCGGGAATGGAACTACGACCGGAGCATGGAGGTCCCGCTGCGGGAGAATTATCGGATGACGCCCATTTACCGGGACGCATCGGACAATTCGATGCTGTATTTCTTGTGCATTGACGGCCATATATACACCGTCCAGGTGTACGCCGACGGGAAGATTCCCCAGGATGCCGTGGACTACTTCGACGGTCTCCTGCTGGAGGCGTGTCACACGGTGGTGGATCTGTATCAGTAACAGCCAATAAGAGAAAATGCGCCCCGGCCGGGGCGCATTTTTTCACAAGTGTTGCATATAGCACAGATTTTTTGCCACAAAAAGGATATAATACAATCGAGATTTTAGGGGAAAGAAGGTATCCTTATGTTCTGCACAAGAAAGGTCAATGACGATTATACCTGGGTGGGGGCCGACGGACGCCGCCTGGCCATGTTCGAGGGGGTCTATGACGTGCCCCGGGGCGTATCCTTCAACAGCTATCTGCTGACCGACGGGAAAACGGTGCTGTTTGACACCGCCGATGCCTCCGTGTGCCGGGTATTTCTGGAAAACGTGGCCCACGGGCTCAATGGCCGGGCCCTGGATTACCTGGTGGTGCAGCACATGGAGCCGGACCACGCCGCCGATATCCGGGACCTGCTGGTGCGGCACCCGGAGACCACCGTGGTGTGCTCCGCCGCCGCCAAGAATATGCTGGCCCAGTTCTTCGGCCCCGGGTACGAGGGGCGCATCAGCGTGGTGAAGGAGGGGGACACCCTCTGCACCGGGCGGCACACCCTGCACTTTGTGGCCGCGCCTATGGTCCACTGGCCGGAGGTGTTGATGACCTATGACGAGACGGACAAGCTGCTGCTGACGGCGGACGCCTTCGGCACCTTCGGCGCCCTGAACGGCGCGCTGTTCGCCGACGAGGTGGACTTCCACCGGGACTATCTGGACGAGGCCCGGCGGTATTACACCAATATTGTGGGCAAGTACGGCGCACAGGTCCAGGCGGTGCTGAAAAAGGCCGGGGGACTGGACATTCAGATGCTGCTGCCCCTGCACGGCTTCGTGTGGCGGCAGGACCTGGGGTACATCCTGGGCAAATACGACCTGTGGAGCCGGTATGAGCCGGAGGAGCGGGGCGTGGTCATCGCCTATGCGTCAGTATACGGCGGGACGGAGAACGCCACCAACATCCTGGCCTGCCGTCTGCGGGAGCAGGGGGTGCAGGTGGCCATGTACGATACCTCCGTTACCCCGGCGTCCTACATTCTGGCGGCGGCGTTCCGGTTCAGCCATGTGGTGCTGGCCGCCCCCACCTATAATGCCGGTGTGTTCGTCACCATGGAGAACCTGCTGCACGATCTGACTGCCCATACGCTGAAGAACCGCCGGGTGGCGTATATCGAGAACGGGTCCTGGGCTCCCACCAGTGCCCGGGGCATGCAGAAGCTCCTGGAGCCTCTGAAATGGGAGCAGGCCGCAGATACCGTGACCCTGCGTTCCGCCCTGCGCCAGGGCCAGCAGGAGGAGCTGGAGCGCATGGCCATGCAGCTGGCGGACAGTGTAAACGCATAGTATATTGCAGAAAGATATCGTATTATGTAAAAATCGCGGGCCAAATGCGGGTGGTCGTAAGACAGTTTCAGTCCCGGCAGTAATGTCTGCCGGGACTGCTATTGCATATTTCAAAGCCACATGATAGAATCAAACAAAGTAATAAGTCGGAACGATGCAGTAAACTCCAATTTGCCGAACTGATAAAAGCGCACTTCTATACCTTTCGGTGTACCGTGCGAGCATCCCTTGCCTCTCCCCTTGGGAGAGGTGGCCGAGCGTAGCGAGGACGG
>OLNZ01000411.1_pt1 | contig 43682 bp, 40 predicted proteins | sample 1672981 | NCBI WGS metagenome assembly OLNZ01 (sample SAMEA3136743, study PRJEB25190) | human gut metagenome | biome: human gut; feature: human-associated habitat; material: faeces | place: Austria | collected 2013 | reverse complement strand
TATTAGATATTGCAAGCCTTAGTGTCTGCTGCGTACGAGCCATAATGCGAATGTGGCTGCGGTGATACTGTTGCATCTATACAACTGATACGACACCCTGAATATTTCGCACGTCCGTTCCTCACGCTGTGTAAGGGGAAGAAGAATATACGATTTGTCCGTTGCAGATGGTATACTCAATATTTCCATAGAGAGTAGAGTGTAGGAATGGAGAATTAGATGCCTTCGATACAAATGAATCATAAGTATGTGGCTTATCGGTAAAAATTACGAGGTCAGCAGGTCCATTTTCTGCAATATAACCGCAATCCAAATGATACATTGTAGCCGGATTGATCGTCATTTTTTCAATAAGTTCCATATAAGTAAGGTATCCGGCTTTTACAAGGTTAGTGATTCCCAAGGAAAGGGATGTCTCTAATCCGATAATTCCACTTGGAGCTTCTGTGATTGGTTTTGATTTCTCTTCTGCACTATGTGGTGCGTGATCAGTTGCAATCAGGTCAATGGTATTGTCTTTTAATCCTTTGATAATTGCAAGACGATCTTGTTCTGTTCGAAGAGGTGGATTCATTTTAGCCATGGTTCCATGTTCAATCACAGCATCTTCCGTCAAAGAAAAATGATGCGGGGTAGCCTCTGCATGAATATTGATCTTCTGCGCAATATCCATCGGTATTATCTGGGTAAAAGAATTACCGGTGTCATCATTGGAAATATCCGTAAGTTCTTCGTTTGATTTTGGGAGTGGGAGAGTAAGATTATATTTCTCAATCATTTCCATCTTTTTCTGGCGGACTAATTCAACTCCTTCTTTGCTACTGATATGTTGTATGTTAATTGGAGCGTCCAATTCACCGGCAAGATTCAGATCACGATAGATCATGTCAATCTCTGCACCGCGGGGAGAACCTTCTATATTATAATGTTCAGATGCTTTTCCGTGATTTACACCGTTGTTTGTAATAAGGGTGGCATTCTCTTCATGAAAACTCAGAGGAACATTTAATTCTTTGGCTTTCTTCATAGCAGCAACAACAAGATTCTCGTCCATCATTGGAATACCATCATCTGTAAATCCGACAGCTCCTTTTTCTTTTAATGAATCCATATCTGTTAATTCTTGTCCCTGAAGTCCTTTTGTAATGGAAGCACAGGAGAGAACATGAATATCTGTGTCGGCACTCTTGGTTAAAACATATTCCAAAGTATCTTCATTATCAATGGTAGGTTTGGTATTTGCCATCATGACAACAGTTGTAAAACCACCTTTGGCCGCAGCCTGTGCACCCGTATGGATATCTTCCTTGTAAGTAAATCCCGGATCACGAAAATGCACATGTACATCAACTAATCCCGGAGCAATCATCATATTATCTGCGTAAATGATCTGAAGATTCTGTCGTTCTTCCTCTGACAAATCCATCTCCATAATAAAAGAATCAATTTTCTTAATCTTTTTATCTTCAATCAGTATGTCGTAGATTCCGTTGCGACCGGAACGTGGATCTATGACGTATCCATTTTTTATTAATAGCATTGTTTACACTCCTTTATAATAACGATCCGGTTTAAATGAATGTAGCGTATATTACATTTGTTCCGGGCACTGGATACCTAACAGATCCAAAGCATCTTTCAAAGTATGTTTTGTCATGTCTACTAATTTGGCTCTTGCGTTACGTAGTGTAGCATCTTCAACATTTACACGATCTGCATTGTAGAAGCGTGAAAAGGACTGTGCAACATCCATTGCAAAACGTGCAACAACAGATGGTTCGTATTTCTCAGCAGCATCTTTGACAACCTGTGGAAAACGGTTGATTTCTTTTAATAAGGCAATTGCTTCTTCATCTAATAACAGACTATAATCAATGGTTGCATTTGCATCATGATCAATGCTTCGTAAAATGCTGGCACAGCGGCAGTAGGTATACTGTACATATGGACCGGTTTCACCATCAAAGTTTAATACTTTATCCCATTTGAAGGAAACGTCTTTGATTCTCTGGTTATACAGATCATGGAAAAGAATTGCCCCGACACCAACAATCTTTGCAACTTCATCTTTGTTCTCAAGATCCGGATTCTTTTCGGCAATGACACCTTTTACCTTATCGATTGCCTCTAATAAGATATCCTCTGCATATATAATGTTGCCACTTCTTGTTGATAATTTGGCACCTTCTAAGCTGACCAGACCATATGGAATATGAACAAGAGAATCTTTTGCCCAGTCGTTGCCTAATAATTCTACAACTTTGAAAACCTGTGCAAAATGAAGTTTCTGTTCCTGACCGGTAACATATAAACATTTATCAAAATTCCAACGATCTTTCCGATAGAAGATAGCAGCAAGATCTCTTGTTGCATAGATAGAACTTCCATCTTTTTTCATGATCAGACATGGTGGCATGTCATAAGCATCCAGATTCACAATCTGAGCACCCTGGCTTTCTTCTAATAAATTCGCATCCTGCAAACGCTTTACAACATCTGCGGTCTTATCACGATAGAAACTTTCTCCGAGATAATGATCAAATTCCATACCGAGCAGAGCATATGTGCCTTTGTATTCTTTTAAGCTGATATCTACAAACCATTTCCAGATATCAAGTGCTTCTTCATCACCATGTTCCATCTTTGTAAACCATGCTCTTGCCTGATCGTTCAAACTGTCATCTTTATCGGCTTCTTCATGGAACTTAACGTATAAACGCATCAATTCTGCGACACCATCTTTTTCAACAGCCTCTTTGCTTCCCCATGCTTTGTAAGCTACGATCAATTTACCAAACTGTGTACCCCAGTCGCCTAAGTGGTTGATACGTTCTACCTGATATCCTAATTTACTGTAAATCTTGTAAAGGGAATTACCAATGATCGTAGTACGCAGATGTCCGACATGGAAATTCTTTGCAACATTTGGAGAAGAATAATCAATACAGATAGTCTTTCCTTTTCCCATATCAGAAGAACCGAAATTCTCTACGTCTGCATTTTCAATCATGGTCTTAACAAAAAGCTCCTTCTTGATGAAGAAATTAAGGTAAGCACCTTTCACTTCTAATTTATCCAAAATATCAACATCACCAATCTTCTCGGCTATGTCAGCAGCAATCATAGGAGGTGCTTTTCTCAAAGTCTTAGCAAGCTGAAAACAAGGAAAAGCAAAATCTCCCATATCAGCTTTTGGAGGTATCTCTAATATGTCGGATACCATAGCTTTATCTAAATTAGCTGCGGTTGAAATTAAGTCAATAATCTGCTCTCTCATTGTATTAGTACCTTTCTTTTATATATTCTTAACAAATTGCAATCATTCATACGGTTACAATTCATAGTTGTCTTTATTTCTTGATCGGAAAAGAAAATCTGACATTTGTTCCCGAAATCAAGTCACCTTCAATCTGAAGTTTGCCATCTAATTGATAAATGGTTTCATGAAGTTTGTGGAGTCCGGAATACCATGCAGAACGTTCTAAATAATCTTCTGGGATTCCAACGCCGTTATCATTAACATATACATCAATCAATCTGCTGCTGATAAAGATCTTGGCAGTTACACGATTGGCATTAGAATGTTTGAAGACATTGTCTAATATCTCTCGTAACATCCGAATTAATCGAATGGAAATAAATGGGGGAAGATTCATTTCGTGTTCTGTACAGTCACACGAAGAATCAATCATACATTCCGGATGTGCATTTTTGTAGTCATCAAATAATTTGTTGATCTGATCCCAGATAGGTTGTTTGGTATCAATATTGTAATTCAGACGATCCAGTATATGATCAAGTGAAGAGAGCACATCCTGCTGGGAATGGTGTACTTCCTCTAACGTAATCTTTGCTCTGCCGATATCGGAGTGAAGCAGCCATTTTAACACATCTAATTTGTTAAGACTTGATGTTAGTTCCTGCTTGATATTCTGATCTAATATAGATGCATATTGATAGTGTTCATAATCTTCTAATTGCAGCATACTGTAATTATGGGTTGTCTTGTCTTCGGTATCTTCGGATTCAATAAATTCAATTCCTGTGTCTGTCGGATCATCCTCAGCCTGTTCATCATGATGGCTGCCCACTAATACGGTATGAATACATTTACTTGCTTTGGATAGCATTTCAACCTGATCTTTATAAAAAGATATATCTTCTTCTAATCCAGAAATTCTTTTTTGCAGACGTTCCCTGGCATCTTCTAAGTCCTTGATCTGCATAGCAATCTGTTTGCCCTTAGTTACGGTATTGGTGTTCTCATTGGCAATGGGCGAAAATACATTACGCCTTGTGTCAATGTGATAAGTATACAGATCTCTTGTTTTTTCTAATGTCTCTATCTGTACTTCTAATTCAAATAACTCAGTTTTTAAACTTTGAACTAATTCTAAATTACTGACATAGGTTTTATTGAAATAGTCCAATGTTTTGGAGTTGGCTTCCTCTATAATATTGAGTGGATTCATTTCCTCTTTTGTCATGTGTATCCCCATTTTCTACTTAGAAATAGTAATCATCATCTTTTCTACGACGACTTCTTCTACGGTAACCTCTTCTTCTCCGATTGCGTTTCACATTACGAACAATTGCTGCAAAGATAAGATAAATGATCAATACAACGAGAAGTGCACCGATTACAATACCGATGCGAAGTGCAATTTTACCAATCGTCTTCCATATAGAAGTTGTCGGTTTGGTTTCTTTTTCCTGTGACATCTGAGAGGACAAAGAAGGTGTTGTACTTGTGATTGGTGTGGAGCCAATCTGTTCGCCATCATAGGCAAATGTAATCTCACCTAGTTGATCGTCCTTTGCTTCGTCATAAAATGTAACAGTTTTTTCTATTTGTGTTGTGTCAACCGATTTGTTCAGTAAAAGTGCATAGTCTTTATTAACCGACAAATCAATCATATCATGATCTAAACTTGAATAGTAATTATTGAGAATAACGTTTTGATCGGTGGCATTTTCTTCTGTAGATTCAAAAGAAAAATCAGATAATGGATAATAATACACATAATTGTTATAGCAGTAATTATATAATGCTTTGGTGTCGGAGTAGGCATATTTGGCGCCATCGCAATCCATAATAACACAGATCAGCTCTAAGCCATCTTTTTTGGCAAATGTCATAAGTGTATTATTGGCTTTCATTGTATAACCGGTCTTGCCACCTTCACAATATTCATAATAGTAAGGTTCTGCCGGATTAATCATCTTATTACCGTTCCAAAGAGGTCTGGTCTCATCGGTCAGATTCGTCGCAGGTACTGTATAATTCAAAGTTCCAGCAATCTCACGGAATGTCTCATTCTTCAGAGCTTCTTTCGTGATCAATGCCATATCGTAAGCAGTCGTATAATGGTCTTCGTCATGCAATCCATTTGGAGTAATGAAATGTGTGTTCTTACATCCAATCTCAGCAGCCCGCTCGTTCATTAATTTTGCAAATGATTCAATATCACCGGCTACATATTCTGCAAGTGCATAAGCACATTCATTTGCTGATTTGACCATTGTTGCATATACAAGATCTTTTACTGTAACCTGTTCCCCGACATCTAGACCAATCAGGGTACTGTCTCTTTCAACGCCCCAGATTGCATTTTCAGACATTGTAACCGTAGCGTTAAAATCAACATTATGTTCCAATGCAATCAATACAGTTAAAATCTTGGTAATACTTGCAGGGTATTTCTTTTCCTGTGAATTCTTTTCATATAAGACTTGTCCGGAAGCAGCGTCCATAACAATGGCAGCATTTGCAACAAGATCCGGTTCCCTGGTAGGATCGTCCGGATATTCGGTTGTTTCCGGGTGTTCAGTAGTTGCTTCTGTTGTAACCTCCGTTGCGTGAACTGGCAAGCAATATGTCAGCAGCAACATACATGCCAATAACATGGCAATCGTTTTTCTCATCTTGTTCCTACTCCTTTATTATATCAATAAACATAATTATAACTATTTTATTATATATAAAAGAGTGTGTCAACCTTTGTATATGCTGGGTTTGTACCGTTTTTCATAAAACCGGAAAAAGATAAAATAGGAGATACATATAATATGTGAATAATGCCCAGAATAAATTGTGAAGTTTATTCCGGGCATTATGATAGAATTAGTTATTTTTTGATTGTGCTGCAAGTTGTTTTTTTAAAGCTGCAATCTGCGAATCCTTGTCGGCGAGCTGCGAATGCATATCGGTAAGCTGTGCCTTCTGGTCATCGATTGTATTCTGCATCTCGTCAATCATATATTGTACGGTATTGTGATCTAAGATTTTCAAAGCATCGGAAAACATTGTCAGCACCTCCTCCGGTTTGTGAAGATACGACGCCATGTCCTGATAGATTGCCTCCAGCCATGGATAGACGGCGAGAATCTCTGTGAGATCGTCTACATTGCGGGTGGCAAGCAGGGACAGCCAGGCGGTCACTCGGTTATTCTTATCCATAGGATACTTGTTTTCGCTGAATACGTCAAGGGATATCAGATAGAAACGCTGGAGAAGTTCCAGTTCCAATCCGGTATCAAAGACGGTCTTTCCAAAATGCAGATACTTACCATTTCTCCCTTTACCCTGCTGTATTGCCGCAAGACCAGATCGGAAGAGTAGCAGCTCATCCGTTCTGCCGGAAACATATATGGGATCTTCTGCACCTCGACATTGGCAAGAGAGCCGTCCTCTAACTGTACCAGAATGTCCATGATCAGAAGGGCGTTACCCTCCAATATGGATTCCTGAAGTGGCAGGGCTCTGATGACGGTGACGGGGATGCGGATGATCGAACTGATCAGATCGGATAAGCGTTCCGGATAGATCTCCGGATTAAACAGTTTCTTAAAGATGGGATCGTAAGTGAGTGGTAAGGTTTTCTTACCGGACATAAAGTCAAGAAATCCCTGCATTCCACACTAACAATGAGGGTTGCAGGGATTATCTTTGTTGAGTTCCTTTTTTACTTGTCGCATTCGTTTCGAAAATTCACGGATGCAAGGATATTGTCGTTTGACTTCATACAGTTTACCGGTAAGACAGCAATTGATTTTCTTCATAATACCGCTTTTTATGTTGTTTACTATATAATATGCATGATATATAAAAAAGTACCGGTTATGTTTAGATATTTATTTCTGCATGATCTCCATGCGACAGATCGCATTTCCTTTTTCTACAAAGCGTTGCTCATATTCGGTCATAATATTTCCTTCTACATATTCTGAATGATGAAGGTCAAAAGTATGATTCAATAAGATCCAGTTCGGAGCTTCTTCTACCTGTTCCAACGAAAAATCAAACAGGTCACGATTGTCTGTTTTAAATATAAGGTGACCATCCGGTTGTAATATCTGTTCATAACGCTGTAAAAACTGTACGGACGTCAGTCGCCTTTTTGCATGACGATCTTTCGGCCATGGATCAGAGAAGTTTAAATAAATGCGGGCAACTTCATCTTTATCAAATACATCTGCAATATTTTCTGCTTCCATACGGATAAACTTGATATTGGGAAGTTCCAATTCCTGTTGTTTTTCTAATGCCCGGACTAAAACAGAAGAATATTTTTCAATACCAACATAATTGATGTCAGGATTTTGTCCAGCTAAAGTCATAAGAAATTGACCTTTTCCCATTCCAATCTCAATGTGAATTGGATTTGAATTACCAAATACTTCATGCCACTTGCCTTTTTGTTCGGTTTCATTCTTAATTGTATACGGGCTTTCAGTAATCATATCTCTTGAACCCGGTACATTTCTTAATCGCATAATAGATATCCTCATCTTCCTGTTCTTTTATTGACATTATCTAAGAAGTGCATCTTCTCTTTTTTCTTTTCTACTTCTTGTTTTGGTTTTTCTCCCATTTGTTCAAATAGAGCACCTTGTAACTGTCCGGCAAGTTCTCTTGTACATGCAGGACAATATCTTCCGTAGCGAAGAGCGCAACCACATCGTTCACATTTGATATAATATTTACTGCCTTCCGGAATCTCCAAACGTCCATTTCGTAAAAAAACGCTGATGATCTCAAGCGGAACGCCGGTATCTTCTGATATATATGGAGCAGGAGAGGGACCATGAATCTCTAAATAATTCTTAATCTTTCCAAAATCATCATATTCTTCTGCACCACAATCTTCACATTGATAAATACCACTGTTCTGATAAAATAATTTTCCCCCACATTCTTTGCAGTACATTGGACGACGATCCATTATTTTCATATCGATATCTGTCATGTATGCACCTCCCAAATAAAAGTATTTGTTATATCAAACCATTACATATATTATATTTGGAAATAAATAATAACGCAACTGTAATTTTATTGCACGGTCAGCAATGTTGTAATTCCTATTAAAATATGGTATAATTGCTATTAATTATCGGTAGTTAAAGGAAATGGAGAAAAACATGCAGTTTCGACCATGTATTGATATACACAACGGACAGGTAAAGCAGATTGTGGGAGGTTCTTTATTAGATGTCGGCAATCAGGCAACAGAGAATTTTGTAGCAACACAGGATGCTGCGTTTTATGCAGAATTATATCGGAACACCGGAATCTACGGAGGACATATCATTTTACTTAACAAAGCAGGAACCGAGTATTACGAAGCGGATGTGGAGCAGGCAAGGAAAGCACTTGCAATGTATCCGGGTGGTTTGCAGATCGGTGGAGGAATTACTGCAGAGAATGCACGGGAATTCTTAGACATGGGCGCGAGCCATGTAATTGTAACTTCATATGTATTCAAAGATGGAAGAGTGGATTATGAACGGTTGCAGTTATTGTATCATACTGTGGGAAGAGAACATTTGGTGTTGGATCTAAGCTGCCGGAAGAGGGAAGGAAGATATTATATTGTTACGGATCGGTGGCAGAAGTTCACAGAGGAAGTTGTTTGCAGGCAAACAATAGAGCGATTACAGGAATATGCGGATGAATTCTTAATTCATGCAGTAGATGTGGAAGGTAAGGCAAATGGTGTAGAGGAAGAACTGGTTGCCATGCTTTCTGAAGAAGCAGACATTCCAATCACCTATGCAGGTGGTGTCGGATCTTATGAGGATATTGAGACAATTCGTACACTTGGTAAGGGAAGATTGAATGTGACGATTGGAAGTGCACTGGATCTGTTTGGGGGTTCATTACAATATGACAGAGTGCTTTCTATGATGGACAACAGATAGGGAATCAGGAAAAGGTTCTTATGTAGAAAGTATTAGAATATAGGAATGGATTGAAATCATGAAGAATAAAATATGGAATTTTGTGAAAGACAAATATGTGTATGTGGTAACATTTGCCATTGCACTTATTATGATGCTTGGGGCATGGATCATTGGCGAGATCGGACCGTTTGGCGGCAAATCATTAGTGGTGGTAGATGGAGTGCATCAGTATCTTCCGTTCTTTTCGGATTATCAGGAAAAGCTGAAGAGCTTAGACGGGTTACAATATACAATGGATGTGGGACTTGGTAATAATTTCATTTCATTATGGTCCTATTATCTGTCAAGTCCGTTTAATCTGATAATAATATTATTTGCAAAGTCGCATTTGCCGATGGCATTGAATCTGATCATATCCGTTAAGATCATTATGGCAGCACTTTGTTTTGCATACTTTCTGATGCATGTAGGTAAGAAGCCCGTTAAGAATCCGGGAATTATTGCATTCTCACTATTTTATGCATTCAGCAGTTATGTAGTTGGTTATTATTGGAATCTGATGTGGTTAGATTGTATCTTCATTTTCCCGATTATTATTCTGGGAATGGAGAAGATGTTTACCAAAAAGGACAGCAGAATGTATATTCTGGCATTGGTATATAGTTTTGTATGTAATTATTACATCAGTTTTATGATCTGTTTCTTTTTGGTATTATGGTTCTTTACATTACGTTTTCGCAGTATAAAGGATTTCTTTGTAAAGGGAATCCGGTTTGCGATCGCATCGATCATTGCGGCATTGATGGCAGCAGTGGTTTTGATACCGGCGTATATGGGAATTATGACGACTGCCTCGGCAGATTTTGAGTTGCCGGAATGGACATTTTACGGATCTTTTGCAGATACACTTCGTTCGCACCTGTTTTGTTCGGAAGTTATGACGAATCAGGTAGGGGATGCCGGAACGAACCTATATTGTGGAATCTTTACGATCCTGTTAGCATTTATGTTCTTCTGCATGAGGAAGATCTCCTTAGAGAAGAAGATAAAATACGGACTGTTGTTATGTTCCCTTATTATAAGCTGTAACAATGAATTGTTGAATTATATCTGGCACGGGTTCCATAATCAGTATGGAATTCCAAACCGTTTCGTATTTTTATATATCTTTTTACTGCTGATCATGGCGTATGAGGTATATTTAAAAAGAAAGCAGATCCGGTTATATATGGTTGTCGTCGGCTATGCACTTAGTATGGTATTTGTGATATTCTGTTATTATAATGCAGAAGTTACATATGCGAACAGAACGTATATATGGACTGCAATTTTACTCACAGTGTATGTGGTACTGTTTTCTTTATATGTAAGGATACCTGGAAAGAGGATCATATTTGAGTATCTTCTTGTATTTGCAGCCATTGTCGAGATGGCGGCAAACGGATTGTTTGGATTCGGACAGGTGGGAAGTTCCGAGCCGGAATATTATTACGGCGATACCGATACATTTGAGACATTAAAACAAAGGGTAGAGGAAAAGGATACCGGATTATACCGATCTGATATTCTGGAACCGCTGCCGGTAGACGAAGCAACCTGGTATAATCTGAAGAGTGTTGGAATCTTTGGTTCGACTGTTCGCGGGGAACTGGTTGAGATCATGGGCAAACTTGGATTCTATACGGGAGCCAATGAATATTTGTATTACGGGGCAACACCGGTCACGAATGCACTACTGGGTGTCAAATACGTCTATACCCGTGAGGGTGATTTTGTGAATCTGGATATGGATTCTTATGACAAAGAAGGTAAGATCACGGTTTACAAGAATGAGGATGCATTACCGTTTGGTTATATGGTCAACAAAGAGATCCTTGATTTTGACACCGAGGATAATGGACCATTTACTGTGCAGAATGAATTGTGTGGAGCAATGACGGGAATTGAACCGGTCTTTGTATCCATTTATGATGATCTGCAATTGCAGACATATGGAACGAATGTCAATGTTGAAGAAGCACAGGACGGATATAATGTCAATTACTCAAAGGCGAATGCCAGTGCAAGAGCGGATATGATCTACACGATGCCAAGAGATATGGATCTGTATGTGAATTGCCGTGGAAGTAATGTACACAAGATCGCCTTATTGATAGATGGAAATGAAGTTGCATTTGACCGGTATCAGGGGCAGATCTTCCATGTCGGGAATGTAAAAGCCGGTCAGACAGTGGATATTCAGTTTATACTGAATGATGGAGAGGATATGAGTGGATCGCTGTATTGCTATCCGATGGAATTTTTGCCGGAACAATACCAGCAGTTTCATGATATCATTTCACAGCAGGTAATGAATGTTACAAAATATAAAGATACCAGAATAGAAGGTACGATTTCTGTACAGAAGGATGGAGTCTTTATGACATCCGTTCCGTATGACGATGGTTGGACCATTTATGCAAATGGTAAGAAGATGGACAGCATGGTGGTGTTGGAAGGCTTTCTGGGAACAGAATTACCGGCAGGCGATTATGAGATCAGGATGGTATATCATTGTCCGGGACTGTTACGGGGATTTGTGGCAACATTGCTTGGAATTGCAGCGTTCTGGTTTTTATATAAGATGGAGAAGGATATGAGAAGGAATCCATCTGCCGGAAAGGAGCGGATTATAAAGGAAGAACAATTTCATGTAGAAAAAGAAGTAACGGAGTAAATAAGAACCTGACAGACCAAGGTCTGCAATAATAAAGAAACGGGGGTAACGTTTAATGGAGAAGAGTAAAGGGTTATCAAGGTTAAAAGCAGCATATTTTCTGCTGGTAGGCATTCTGATCATTGCAGTTGTGGCAGGAACTTCTGTCATTTTAAAGAAAATGGGAGCATCGGATGCCAGAAATACGGTTGTGGTATTAGCAATTATTGTGATCGTATTAACAATTGGTATTGCTGCGGTAATGCTTAAATTTATGCAGGATGAGGAAAGGCAATCGGAGGTAAAGAGTGATAAGTATAAGAAATTATTCCTGAATCTGCCGGTTGGTTTTGCACAGGCACAGATTTTAAGAGATCCACAGTCCGGAAGAAATATGGGATACCGGATCAGTGATGCAAATGAGACATTTGGCCGATTGTTTGATCTCGACATTTCGGATTACTATAACAAGGTAATTTCAGAAAGCCGGGTAGAGGTGTTACAGGACATCAATGCATGGTTTGAGGCGTACAATAATTCCGGCACCAAACAGGGAGAATTACTGGCAGTTGAGATTACAATGGAACGTCTCAGCAAAGTATTTAACATTGTTATGTACAAATCAGAGGCGGATTACATTAACATGGTAGTCATTGATATTACAGAGCAGAAGGAGACAGAGAACAAACTGTCTAAGGCGATCAAAGATGCCAATGCTGCATATAAGACGCAGTCAGAGTTCCTTGCCAATATGTCACATGAGATCCGTACACCGATCAACGGAATTCTCGGAATGTTACAGCTTACTCTGATGGCAGAGGATCTTCAGGCAGATTATCGTGATAATTTAACTACAGCTAAGAATTGTGCCGATACATTGCTTCGTTTGATCAATGACATTCTGGATATTTCCAAGTTAGAAGCAGGTAAATACAATTTGCGCGAAGAGAATTTTGACATTAAGGCGATTATTGAAGAAACAGTTGCTGCACAGATTCCGATTGCAAACGGAAAAGGACTTGGTCTGGACTGCACATTTGGAGGCAATATTCCGAAGTTAGTACGAGGAGACGGACAACGGATCCAGCAGGTATTGAATTGTATGCTTTCCAATGCGATCAAGTTTACAAATGAGGGCGGTGTTCGTGTTAAAGTTGCATGTTTGGATGATTCCATGGATAAGGTTAAATTGCGTATTGCCGTTGCCGATTCCGGAATCGGTATCTCTGATGCAGATAAGAACAAACTGTTTATCCGATTTTCACAGGTGGATTCTTCTGATACCCGTAAATACGGTGGTTCCGGTTTAGGTCTTGTTATCACAAAACAGATCGTTGAGTTAATGGGTGGTAATATCACTGTACAGAGTAAGGAAGGATTGGGTTCAACCTTTATTGTGGAAGTACCTTTGAAGCTGATCAAGGCTGCCGATGTCGAGATCGAGGAAAGTGCCGCTACGAAGGAAGAGGAGCCGGCAGTATTCTCTCTTGCAGGACATTCTAGAGCAAGAATTCTGGTTGCGGAGGACGAACCGGTGAACCAGCAGGTAATCGGTAAGTTACTTGGAATGGCCGGATATTCTTATGATATCGCAGAAAATGGTGAAAAGGCAGTAGAATTATTTAAACAGAAAGAATATCAGGCAGCTTTGTTTGATGTACAGATGCCGGTTATGGATGGACTTGCGGCAACACAGGAGATCCGTGCAATTGAGTTGCGGGAGAACCGTAAGCGTTTGCCGATCATTGCCGTTACAGCGAGAGCAATGTTTGGAGACAAAGAGCGTATCTTAGAGGCAAAACTAGATGATTACATTGCCAAACCATATAATCTGAACGATGTAGTAGAGACACTTAACAAATATGTGGATAAAGAGTGATCGTTGAAACATATGTGTGAGAACTTATAAAACAGAAAAATGATAAAACGAAACGGTGAATATATCGCATGAGGGTGCGAATGTATTCACCGTTTTTTTATGTACAAAAAGTACATAATTATGACTAAAAATACATAATTATGTATTTTTGGTCATAAATGTGTTTTTTAGGCAATGAAATTATGACTTTTTTGTACATAAATATGTACAAAAAAGGGGTGAAATTACGAAATTCGGTACTTTTGGTCATAATTGTAGACAAGCAAAAAAGAGCGGTATATAATTGCAAAAAATATGAAACGGAGGTGGTAAGGACGTTACAGAAGATACGTTATATTATAACCGGTATTCTGCTTGTGAGGGTTGTGTACACCGATATCAAAGAGAAAAAAATTGAGAACAGAATAATCGGTATCGGAATGGGAGCAGGAGTTATCGGGGTAATATATGCCAATGAACAAAAAGTTATTGTAGAAATGTTACAACACATCGGTTTGGTCTGGATTGGATTGTATCTGTTGTATTTTATGAAAGGATTAGGAGCAGGTGATATAAAATTATTATTCATGTTAGCAATCTTATATCCGGAGGAAGCATTTGACATTATCATATATTCGTTTGTGCTGGCTGCAGTCTATATCCTGTTAAGAATGATCGTACGCAGAATCGACAAAAAACCGGTGTATGTAAAAGGCGAGGAGATAGCAATGGCCATTCCGGTTACAGGGAGTGTTGTTCTGTGTCTGGGACAGGAGGTGATAAAGTGCTTCGGATCGGCATTTTAGATGAGGAAATGGAATATGTTGGAAGACTGGCTGCATATCTGAACCGGATGAATAAAGGGAGCATTCAATGCAGTGCATTTACACAAAAAGACAAGCTATATGAGTTTGTGCAACAGCATCATCCTGAGGTGATCATGTCCACGAATGAGGGACTGCTTATGTGCATGGCAGAGGAATATAACAAGATCTGCTATATATGGTTGACGGAAGGACAACAGGAAAAGAAGCAATTTCATCCGATAAACCGATATCAAAGCGGAGTACGGATTGCAAAGGAAGTAAACCGGATCTTATATGCAGATGCGTTATATCTAGTGCAGCAACATCCGCTGGTAGCGGTCTATTCTCCGATTGGAAGGTGCGGAAAGACGCAGATGATATTGGATTATATACAGGGGCAGGATGAGAAAAGATGGATGTATATCGGAATGGAGGACTACGGAGTGGTTTGTGATGCTGATAGGATTGATTGGCTGTATCTGGTGAAAGAGAGAAAGGAAGATAAGTTATTGGAATGGATCGGTCAATCGAACGGTATTGTGGAGTCTCCATTTTCACCATTTGATACAAAGACGATGAAGCTAGAAGATATGGAATGGTTTTTACAGCTATTGAAAAAGGAAAAGGGGTACCATGGAATATTTTTTGATATTGGAACAGGAATATTACAGGATATTCAGTGCCTGACATTATTTGATCAGGTGATCGTCCCATATATAGAAGAACCGGTATCACTTCAAAAGAAAGAAAAATTTGAACAGCTTGTCAGTGCATACGGATTGGCTGCATCGCTTGACAAGGTTCATTTTCTGAATATGCGGGATCCGGCCGGATTGTCCGGTATTCTGGAGAAGTGAGAGTGTAGATGATGTTGCGGGAACGCAAAAGGTAAGTTAGGGAAAGGAAGAACGATTGGAAAAAAGAATACAGGAAGAAAAAGAACAATTACAGAGGGAATTGTATGTTCAATTTAATCAATATGGGAATCTGACAGATGAACAAATGGAGGAGATCATAGAGAAAAAGATATTGGAATCGGACAGAGAATATTATCTGTCGGTAACACAACGTCAGAAGATGAAACAGGAATTATTTAACGTATTTCGAAAATTGGATGTATTGTCCGGATTGTTAGAAGATGATGATATATCAGAGATTATGGTAAATGGGAAGGATCATATCTTCATAGAAAAGAGAGGGAGGATCTATTCGGTTGCAGAACAGTTTACATCAGAGGAACGGCTTCGTAATGTGATTCAACAGATTGTAAGCAGTTGTAACCGTATTGTGAATGAAACAGTGCCAATTGTAGATGCACGTTTAGAAGATGGCTCCCGCGTAAATGTTGTATTGCCACCGATAGCGTTGGATGGTGCAGTTATGACAATACGGAAATTCCCAAAAGAGTTTTTTACCATGCACAGATTGATAAAGATGGGATCTATTACAAGAGAGGCGGCTGCATTTCTAGAGAAGCTTGTGAAGGCAAAATATAACATTTTTATAAGTGGAGGAACAGGAAGTGGCAAGACCACCTTCTTAAATGTGTTGAGCAATTATATTCCATCAGAGGAACGTGTGATCACGATCGAAGATTCGGCAGAGTTACAGATCAAGGGGATTCCGAATCTTGTAAGGCTGGAAACAAGAAATGCAAATGTAGAGGGAGAAAATGCGATCACGATGTCGGATCTGATCAAATCCGCTTTGCGAATGCGGCCGGACCGGATCATTGTCGGGGAAGTAAGGGATCATGCGGCAATGGATATGGCGAACAGTATGTTGACCGGGCACGATGGAAGTATCAGTACCGGACACGGTAATTCTGCAGAAGAAATGATGATTCGTTTAGTGACTATGATACTGATGGGATATGATATGCCGGTGTTGGCGATCAAACAACAGCTTGCTGCGGCAATTGACATTGTTGTCCATCTGGGAAGGCTTCGGGATAACAGCAGAAAGGTTCTGGAAATCAGTGAAGTGACAGGTGTAGAAGATGGAGAAATTCAACTGCGGCCAATATATGTATTTCGGGAAACCGGGAATGGAACAGGAAAGGTAATTGGAAAATTAGAGAGGGAACAGGACCTTAAGAATATCGATAAACTTGTAATGAGTGGAATCTGGGAGGAAAGTCTGCATGGTAATAAAGAATTATGACCGGTATACATTTACCCGGACAGACTGGCTAACGTATGTTGCAATAGTCGCCGGGCAGACAGGCATGATCAGCTACTTATTCTTTGACTCGGTAAAAGCGGCTTTCTTGTGTGTGCCAATTGGTCTGCTGCAATATAAAAAAATGAAACGACAACAAATTGCCCGGCAGAAAAAACAGTTGTGTGTACAGTTTCGTTCGTTAATGGAATCGATTGTTACTTCGTTGACGGCAGGGTATTCCTTAGAACATTCTTTTTCAATTGCGGCGAAGGATCTCAAACTGCTCTATGAAGAGAATGCAGATATTTTTCCTGAATTAGACAGGATTCAATACGGATTGGACAGAAACATTCCAATCGCAGAATTAGTAATGGACTTTGGAAGACGAAGTGGGACAGAAGATATTGAAAACTTTGCAAATGTTATCAGAGCGGCAAAACAAAACGGGGGTAATCTGATCAGAATCATTCAGAAAACAGTGAACAGTATTTCCGATAAAATGATGGTGGAAGAGGAGATACAGACTATGATCGCTGCAAAAAAATTAGAAGAGAAGATCATGATGGTTATGCCTTATGGAATCTTATTATATCTGCGTGTCAGTAATGGGGATTTCCTGCAGGTTTTGTATCATAATCTGATCGGAGCGGGAATAATGCTGCTATTCCTGATAGGTGTAAATATTGCCGGTATGTGGGCGGAAAAGATAATGGAGATACCGATATGAGAATAATAAACGGATTGATATATATTGTCATAGCGTGGGCAATCACGGAATTTATATTGTACCGGAAAAACAGGAGGATAACAAAATTTGGAGAATGGTTACAGTGTTATCCATATCTGATCATTATGTTATGTGTTGTAAACAGTGTCAGTTTTGCGCTGACATTTTATGAGAAAACAGGAGACATTACGATATACCGGGAAGGATTCGGAGGAGCGGAAACGCAGGCGGTTTTTCAATTGAAAAAGGAAGAAACAACAGAAGACTATACGCTGACCGTATTGCCCCGCCAATATGATGATAAGACGGTCAACAAAAAAATGAAAGAAGCCTTTGAATATCTGGAATTACATATGAAAGGGGAGAATAAAAGTTTTCAGAAAGTAGAAAAGGATCTGATATTTTCGTTGGATCCGGAAGAATTTCCATTTGATATGGAGGTACAGCCGTTGCAGTATTCCCTGATCGATGAAACCGGAAAAGTGAAGAATACACTGGAAGAGCTGACCGATGCCGGATATGAGAAAAAAGAAATACAAAAAGGAATAGAGACAGAACTTCGGATTATTTTGCAATATGGGAAGATAGAGCAGGAGAAAGTATTTAAACTCCGAATCTATCAAAGGGAAACAACTTCTATGCAGAAGATATTTGCCAAGGTCAAAGAAGAGATTCAGGCAGAGGAGAAGAAACAGGAGCAGGAAGATCATTTTACAATTCCGATGTCTATGGATGGCGTGATGATCACAAGAACGGATGAGAATTCAATCAATGCCATGCAAGTGCTGATCTTTGGATGTATCACAATGGCACTTCTGGTATTCAGGCAGAAGGAACAGGAAAGAGAAAAGGAAAAAATACGAAAGCGGAATCTGCTTAGAAGTTATCCATGGTTTGTAAATGAAATGGTATTGATGTTAGGAGCGGGCATGCAGGTAAAACATATATTTGAACAGATGATAAGGGAATATGAGAATAAGAAGAAGGAGGATATGAGAGAGCCGTTAATTCGTGAATTAGTAGTTGCAAAAAGAGGTTTTGAGTTGGGGATGTCAGAGGAACAGATCTATTATCAGTTAGGCAGAAGGCTGCAGCTTAATCCGTATATTAAATTGATGACACTGCTCGAACAGAACGTGGTGAGAGGTACAAAGGGTTTGACGGATATTTTTGAACAGCAGGAGCATGCGGCATTAGAAGAACGAAAGAATCTGGCAAAGAAATACGGAGAAGAAGCAGGAACCAAACTGTTAGGGCCGATGATCCTGTTATTAGTTATCGTAATGATGATGATCATGATTCCAGCATTTATGAGCTTTTGATCTGCTATTACCGGGAAAGGAGGTGGTATATATGGGAAATGTCAGAAGATCCTTTGCGGATTTTATGCAGGATGAATCCGGTATGGGAGTTGTAGAGATCATACTGATCATCGTGGTATTGATCGCATTGGTTATCATTTTTAAAGAGCAGATCACGACACTGGTTAATAATATATGGAAATCCATTAATTCCAGTGCAAAGAAGATCTATTCGTAACTTGTTGACAAAGGATGCCACACAGCAGCAAAAATGGGAGGTGTGCTATGAAGAACAAAGGGCAGACAACGGTATTTTTTTCGTGCATGATCAGTGTGCTATTGCTTTTCACTCTTACTGCACTAGAAGTGGGAAGAATCTATATGAGCCGGGTAAAGGCCCGGGCAGTGATTCATAGTGCACAGACCAGTATATTGGCGGATTATCATCGGGAACTGTTTGAGCGATATCATTTATTATATCTTGATCCGACTTATGCAACGGGAAGTGAAGCAATCGCAGAAGAGCGTTACCGGAATTACATAGAGGAGTCGCTGAACGGAGGAACCGGACAGATATATCAATATGATGTAGAAGAGATTGCATTAGCAGAAGAGGTTCATATATTAGAACATGGAATGAAGACGTTGAAACAACAGATCAAAGAGTATGAGAAGACGGAAGGGGTTGTTAAGAAGGCAGAGGAGGTGTGGAACTTTGCTACCGGGCAAAATGAAAATGTGGAGAATGCAAAGCAGGAAACCGATCGAAATGCACAGGAAATAGAAGGAATGAAACAACCGGATAAAACAGAAATGACAGAGGAAGATGTGACAGACCCAAGGGAGACATTAAAGGAAGCAACAAAATCCGGGTTGTTGTCTTTTGTTCTTCCGGATCATGTGACTGTATCCAGAGAGAAGATGGATTATTCCCAATCGCCATCGGCGGATTATACCGGTATTGCGAGGGTAGAAAAAGATATCAGTTTTGCAGATATCGGGAAGATGAAGAATGCCCTAAAAGAATCCGGGGATATGGGAAGTTCTCTCGTAACAGAGCGGGTTGCATTTGCAGACTATGTGAAGGAACATTTCTCAAATGTTGTTCATACCAGAGAAGATTCGGTGGTTAAATGTGAAATGGAATACATTCTGGTTGGAGGGAATAATGATTATGACAATGTGCAGGCCGTAGTAAATGATATTGCATGGCTAAGAATGCCGGTCAATTACGCATATCTGTTAAGTGATTCTGCCAAAAAAAGCGAAGCGTTAACGGTTGCCGCCGGAATATGCACAGCGACAGGAACCCCGGCATTGATGGAGATTGTAAAATATCTGCTATTAGGCTGTTGGGCGTATGGAGAGTCCCTGCATGAGATAAAACTACTCCTGGCGGGGGAAAAGGTGCCTTATGTAAAGAATACCACAAACTGGTATACAGATCTCAAAAGTCTGGCGGCAAAAGGAACCGTGCCAACACAGACGAATGGTATGGATTATGAGAGTTTTCTTATGTTATTACTGATAAAGGAGGCGGGAAAAGAAGTCACCTATGCAAGAATGCTGGATATGATAGAGAAGAATCTGCAGGTTCAAATGCCATCTTTTCGTATAGGGAATCTGATCGGAGCAGGAAGGTTTCAAGGAAAGATTACGGTCAATGACATGTTTGTTAGTGGAAAAAGCAAGGAACTGTATGAAATATATTTTGATGAACCGTTTTCCTATACAAATGATTAAACATAATGTTATGTATTGAGTGGAGTCCTTATGCGGAATATCCAGGTTAAAATGATATCAACCTCTGTTAAAATAAAATCTCCAGGCATGAACAAAGTATTCAGTATAGGGGCTGCATTCAATACATAATCAAAAGAAGGATGTTTAGGGAAATGGAGTTGTAACAGAGAGGAGTTATAGAGTGAGAAACAGGGGAACTGTAACGGTAGAAGCATGTCTGGTAGTTCCAATCTTTCTGTTTTTTATGATGATCGTCACCCGGCTGACTGCCATGCTGTTAGCAGATGCAAAGATTCATCAGAGTCTGGCGGAGGCAGCGGGATATACGGCACAATATTGTTATCTGGAAGATCGTCTGAAGAAAAATGGAACCGTTTCAGATATTGTAAACACAGGAGTGCTGATATCGCAATTCCGGGATTATCTGGGAGATAGTTTTTATGTGGATAGTTGTGTGGCGGGCGGCAGAAATGGAATTGTTATTACACAGAAGAAAGATCCGGACAATTCCAAAGTATTTTATGCGAGAGCAGATTATTGTTTTCAGGTGGAAGTTCCTTTTTTGGGAAAATATCAGATGCGGAGAAAAAATGAGATCCGGCAGAAAGGATTTTTGGGGTTTGATCCGTCTGAAGAAATGGGGGATACATATGTGTTCATTACCCCAAATGAAGCAGTATATCATATGCGCAGGGATTGCACACATCTGGAATTAAAAGTGAGAAAAACGACGGGAACGGCAGGGTTATCTGCATGTCGGTATTGTGGAAAAAAATCGACCGGTTCTTATTATATAGCACAAAATGGAAGAGTGTATCACGGTAGCAGAGGGTGCAGTGGGTTGAAGAGAACGGTTTCGAGAGTAAAAAAGAGTGAAACGGGCGGATTGGGTCCCTGCCAAAGATGTGGGAGGTGAGAAAATGTATCAGAAAAAAGCAGTTATGGGAAGAAGAAATGTGGGAAGTATTATTGTGGAGTTTACCGTATTGATGCCCATTTTCTTAATTTGTATCTATTTATACATTATGGCATTTTTATATTATATGGAGGCAGGAAAGGGAATGGACCGGTTATCGGAAGCAATCTATGGGCAGCAGGAAGAATCCGTGGTTTCCGGGGAATCCATATATATCAATAAAAGGGGAGCAAACCGGGAAGGGACTTTTCGTAAAGAAAATAAATGGGCGGTTACGGAAATAACAATGAAAAAAGATATCAGTGACCCGGTTCGTAATCTTAGGAGGTGGCAGATCATTGCAGACACAGTTCATTAAGGAAGGTTATACAAATTATATGATTTTACCATGGGATGGAGAGTGGAAGCCGGGGTATGAGAGTAATTTGTTTCAATTTCATGAAGTCCCACATTTTCTGACATATGAGGTCAGGCAATTAAACGGAAAGGTTACGTTATATTACAGGCTGCAGTATCATACGTCGCTTGCTTCGGTAATGGATCATCTTGTATTTAGCTATGAAAGAGTTGAGAATATGATCGCATCAATGGCAGAAGGAATGAGAATACCGGACGAATATCTGTTGAACCCGGATGGTATTCTATGGGACTGTTCTAACATATTTATTGATGTGGAGACAGGCCGGTTACAGTTTTGTTATTACCCGGATTCCGGCAGCGATCGTGGAGATATTCGAACGGTACTGACGCAGATATTACAAAAGATTGATAAAAAACAGGATGCGATTGTGTTATTGCTTATGCGGTTTTACGATATTGTAACCGAAGATACATTAAATGTAGAAAGACTGGAACATTATCGACAGAAACCGGAACCGGGGATGCCGGATTTTATTGAACGCAGGCTGGAAACGGAAGAAAGAGAACACACGGAAAAGGAAAATCCGGCAGGAGAGAAAATACAACAGGAAAGTGGGAAAGAAGTAACAAATAAAGAAAAGACCGGTATAAAACAGTGGATTGGCCGGATCATTATGAGCCTGTTAGCATTGGCGGATATTGTATTGTTTGCCGGATTGATTACCGGACAATTGTCGCTATATTATATGAGATATTTGTTTGTCGGTATGATATTGCTGATCATTGTCACGATCTGTTGCATGCAAAAAGAAGAGGAAACACCGGATGACATTATGAAAGATTATTTGGAGAGAATGGCACAGGAATCCGGACATGCATCAGAAGCAACAGAGGAAGCAGGAAAATATAATAAGACGGGAGAAGAGATTGGGGAGACTTCCTTATTAGTGGAAAAGGAAGCGCATGATATTGTGGAAGAACATCAACCGAAAGAATGGATGTTAAAATCAATGAAGGATGGAAAATATCCGGACATCCATTTGCAAAAAGGAAATGTTGTGATCGGAAGTATGGCAGAAGGCTGCACCTATCTGTTAAAAGAACGAGGCGTCAGCAGATTACATGCAAAGATTATGGAAAAGGCAGATGGAATCTATCTGTTGGATCTTAATTCAACGAATGGAACTTTTTTAAATGGAGAAATGATAGAACCGGGAAGAGACTATAAAATAGAAGAAGGCGACATGGTCGCCTTCGCAAATTGTGAATTTGTTATTGTAACTTCCCTTTTGAATTAATTCTGACGTGAAGTCCTTTGCTTAAAGTGTTTAGTTTTTTGATAACACGCTTTTTTGAAGAGCCCTTTAAGATCCTTGGCTGGTAATCATTACAGGCAGAAGAACCGGATAAGGAACAGGCAATGACTCTGGCATCTTTTTTGGAAAGGACTTTGCCGTCTTTGATGTGAAAGGTCTGTTGGAAGATCATGGTGTCTTTGTCTTTCGGATTCGTGTTTCCTCCAAAACAGAAATTACCGAGACTGTAGACAATGTATCGGCCTTTATATCGTTCAATGCCCTGCAGTACATGCGGATGGTGACCAAGAACTAATGAGGCACCGGCATTGATCGCACTATGTGCCAATGATTTTTGCTTTGAGTTTGGGTAGTATTCCCGTTCAATGCCCCAGTGAAAGCTGGTAATGATAATTTTGACACGTTTCTTTTTCGCTTTTTTAATTGCTTTTGTTACTTGCGAAGCGGTGGTACCCTCTAACTGACTGAAGCCTATGAATGCAATCTTGATACCTTTTACTTTTTTATAAGCAATGGTACTGTTATAGCAATAAGCAATCTTGTTTTTCTTCAAGGTCTTTTGCGTGTCTGCAAGTCCCTTCCTGCCAAAATCCATTGAATGATTATTTGCAAGGGTAACTACTTCGACAGAACCTTTTTTCAGAATTCCGACATATTTTTTCGGACCTTTAAATGTAAATGCCTTATTTGCACGATTGGTGGATGTAGTAAGGGTTCCTTCAAAGTTGACGATCGTGATGTCATCCTTGGAAAAGACCGGTTTTACTTTTTTTAGAAAATAGGCATTTCCGTTTTTTGTGTAATAACTGTCAAAGGTATGGTGGATTCTTGAATCGATTCCTAATGTGCAGTCACCTGCTGCACTGATTGTGATCGTGGTTTCTTTTGATGCTTTTTTGTCCGTTGCCGTGCTCTGTTTTGCATGGGTTGGAAAACAAAGAAGACCACTCAGTAAGAGGATGGTAATGGTTGTAAGAAATTTTTTCATGATCATAAATCTCCCCGTTAAAAAATGTAAATCATGATATAAAAATAACATAGATCAGGATGTTATTCAACGTGACAGATAAAAAAAGTCCGATACACATGTATTTGGGCTTTTTTATTGCGGAAACCATTGTAAAAATACTCATTTTCCGCTATACTGAAGGTGGTATTTTGTTCTGTGAATCTGTGCATTATAACATATGCCGGGGATACAGGCGACAGGTGGAGGTGAATCCGACGAAGATTAATATATACTATGGTGGACGGGGTCTGGTGGAAGATCCGACTATTTATGTACTGAATAAGATGACCGAAGTTTTAAAAGAACTTCGTGTGGAGGTAAATCGATACAATATCTTTGAAAATAAGAATGCGATTGCTACACTGCCGGCAACATTAAAAGAGGCGGATGGTGTGATCTTAGCAGCATCGGTAGAGTGGTTTGGCATCGGTGGATATATGCAGCAGTTCTTAGATATGTGCTGGCTGTATGCAGACAAGCAGGTCATGCAGGATCTTTATATGCTGCCGGTTGTTATGGCGACCACTTATGGCGAAAGAGATGCAGAGCTTAGTTTGGTACGCGCATGGGAGACATTAGGCGGAATTCCGGTGAATGGATTAGTTGCCTATATTGACAACTTAGATGAGTTTGAGAGCAATGAAGGATATACGCAGATCATTGAAAAGCGTTCGGAAGCATTGTATCGTGCAATCCATCAGAAAACCAAGAGTCTGCCAACAAGTAATTTGGCGGTTCGTGCCAATTTGCTGAAGACACGGACAATTGAACTGACACCGCAGGAGAGTGAGCAGCTTTCTAAGTTTGTCAGTGATGAGACATATGTGAAGCAGCAGAAGGAAGATATTGAAGAGTTATCGGCAATGTTTAAGAAAATGCTGCGGGAAGACGAAGAAGAAAAAACGGAAGAGGAAGCGGAGACCGTACCGGAAGAATCTGCCAAAGAGCCGGTATATGCACCGGATAAGAATATTGGCACAGAAGGGGATGCTTTTGCGGGAGCATTGATCCGCCATTATCATGCACAGGATGATTTTACAGCATCTTATGCGATCATTATTACGGATACGGATCAGATCCTTCATGTGGAAGCAACACCGGATCATGTGAAGACATTTTATGCGGCGACAGATGAAGCAGATGTTGTCCTGCGTACGTCAACGAAGGTGCTGCAGAATATTATAGAGAACAAAACATCCTTCCAGAAGGGATTTATGGCGGGAGAGATTTCTGCAAAGGGTAATTTTAAGACTTTGCGGATGCTGGATACCGTATTTCGGTTTGACTAGGGAGGAGCTATGTAATTATGTCATATATGGCACTATATCGAAAGTGGAGGCCGGATGAATTCGAGGAAGTAAAAGGACAGGAGCATGTTGTTACAACCTTGAAGAATCAGATCACACATGACCGTGTCGGGCATGCGTATCTGTTCTGCGGAACCCGTGGAACGGGAAAGACAACGGTCGCCAAGCTGTTTGCAAAGGCAGTGAATTGTGAACATCCGTTAGAAGATGGCAGCCCGTGTAATGAATGTGCGACCTGTAAAGCAATTCAGGCAGGCAGTTCATTGAACGTAATTGAGATTGACGCTGCATCGAATAATGGCGTGGATAACATAAGAGATATCCGGGAAGAAGTGCAATATTCTCCCGCAGAAGGAAAATACAAAGTATATATTATTGATGAAGTGCATATGCTCTCCATTGGAGCATTTAATGCATTGTTGAAGACGTTAGAAGAACCGCCGTCTTATGTTATATTTATATTAGCAACGACGGAGGCACATAAGATTCCGATTACAATCCTGTCCCGCTGCCAGCGGTATGATTTCAGGCGGATCAGTTTGGAGACCATTTATGAGCGGTTGATGGAACTGCTTGGAAGAGAAGGGATTGAAGCAGAGGAAAAGGCAGTCAGGTATGTGGCAAAGGCTGCGGATGGATCCATGCGAGATGCTTTGAGTCTGTTAGATCAGTGTATTGCTTTTTATTTAGGACAGAAACTGACCTATGACAAGGTATTAGAAGTGCTCGGAGCGGTGGACATTGATGTGTTTAACCGGTTGATCGTGGAGATTGCCAAGGGGCAAACGATGGAGGCGCTTGCGATTATCGAGGAGATCATCTGGCAGGGAAGAGAACTTTCACAGTTTGTTACAGACTTTACATGGTATATGCGGAATCTGATGATGGTGAAGGTGTCGGACGAAGTAAATGACCAGCTGGATATTTCCGCAGAGAATCTGGCAATTATGAAACAGACAGCACAGGAATTGGAACTGAACACACTGATGCGGTATATCCGGGTATTTTCGGAATTGTCGAACCGGATCCGGTATGCGACACAGAAGAGAGTTTCATTGGAACTTGCGATCATCAAACTGACAACACCGCAGATGGAAGTAGATACGGATTCTATATTGGATCGTCTGAGAGTGCTGGAACGTAAGGTGGAGAAAACATCGATTGCGTTGGCGGAAGGACAATTTGCACCGGTACAACAACCGGACAGTCCGGCAAAAGAGCAGGTTACAGAACCGGATCTTGACCGGGAGAAAGTCCTGAAAAAAGAACTGACACCAGCAGAATATGAAGACATGAAACTTATAATAGAGAATATCCAGAAGATAAGAAAGACTTCTGAATTACGGGACCGGATCGGGCAGGGAACAATGAAACTGTTAGATGCGGCAAGCATTAACATTGGTCCGGATCGCAAGTCTGTATTGCTGTCATTTGATAATTCACAAGAGGGAAAGATGGGATTTCAACAGTTTTCCAAAGAGGATCACATGAAGGCATTGCAGGATCTGGTGGCAGAACTGACCGGAAAGCAGGTAGAGATCTCCTGCCAGTCCAAGGAATCTTTAGCAGAAAAAGATGTTACAAGTGTGAATCTGTCAAAGGTACATTTTGATATTATCACAGAAGAATAGATAAAAAGAAGATATTAATTTTAGGAGGATAGAATTATGGCAAAAAGAGGTGGATTTCCAGGAGGTATGCCTGGTAACATGAACAATCTGATGAAGCAGGCACAGCGTATGCAGAAACAGATGGAGGAGCAGGCAAAGGCATTGGAAGAGAAAACCTACGAAGCAACCGCAGGTGGTGGAGTTGTGAAGGTTGTAATGTCCGGAAAGAAAGAGATTACAGAAGTTCATTTAGACCCGGAAGTGGTAGATCCGGACGATATTGAAATGTTAGAAGATCTGATCATGGCAGCGACCAATGAGGCACTTCGCATGCAGGAAGAAGACCAGAATTCCCAGATGTCTAAGATTACCGGAGGCATGGGTGGATTGGGAGGCTTTCCGTTCTAATGGATTTATATAGTGAACAGGTGAATCACCTGGTAGAAGAACTTGGAAGGTTACCGGGAATTGGTAACAAATCGGCACAACGGTTAGCGTATCATATTATCAATATGCCGGCAGATCAGGTAAAATCTCTTGCTGATACAATGGTAAATGCAAGGGAGAATGTCAGATATTGCAAAGAATGTTATACATTGACGGACAAAGAGATCTGTCCAATCTGTGCATCGCAGAACCGGGACAAATCTACGATCATGGTCGTGGAGACACCGAGAGATCTTGCAGCATATGAGAGAACAGGAAAATACAACGGAGTGTACCATGTATTGCATGGTGCAATCTCACCGAAACTTGGAATCGGACAGGAAGATATCAAATTGAAAGAGCTGATCGTCCGGTTGCGCGGGGACGTAAAAGAGCTGATCATTGCAACAAACTCCGGTGTGGAGGGCGAGATTACCGCAATGTATATCAGCAAATTAGTCAAACCGACCGGTATCAAAGTAACAAGGATCGCCTCGGGAATCCCGGTTGGAGGAGATCTGGAATGCATTGATGAAGTTACCCTTCTTCGTGCTTTAGAAGGAAGAGTAAATTTATAAATGATATAGCAGCAAATGAGAATTTGACGCAAGAGAAAGGAAGGTAATCAGATGAAAAGAATTGGAATGTTGACAAGTGGTGGCGACTGTCAGGCACTCAATGCTACAATGAGGGGTGTTGTAAAAGGTCTTTGTAATATGTACAAGGATGACATTGAAGTGTATGGATTTTTAGAGGGTTACAAGGGATTGATCCGCAACAACTATAAGTTGTTAAAAGCAGAAGATTTTTCCGGTATTTTAACAAAAGGTGGTACGATCCTTGGAAGTTCCAGACAGCCATTCAAATTGATGGACCAGCCAACAGAGGATGGTATCAACAAAGTAAAGGCAATGAAGGAGACCTACAAGAAACTGAAATTAGAATGTCTGGTTGTATTAGGTGGTAACGGTTCACAAAAGACTGCGAACCTGTTAAGTGAAGAGGGATTAAATGTAATCGGACTTCCAAAGACGATCGACAACGATCTGTGGGGAACCGATATGACATTTGGTTTCCAGTCCGCAGTAGATATTGCAACACAGGCAATTGATTGTATCCATACAACAGCCGCATCCCATAACCGTGTATTTGTGGTAGAGATCATGGGACATAAAGTAGGTCACATTACATTACATGCAGGAATTGCCGGCGGAGCCGATATCATTTTGCTTCCGGAGATTCCATATGATATTAAGAGTGTATGTAAGGCACTGGATAAGAGAAGTAAAGCAGGAAAAGGATTCTCTATTATTGCGGTTGCAGAAGGTGCAATTTCCAAAGAGGATGCAGCACTGCCAAAGAAAAAGAGAAAAGAGAAGATCGCACAGCGTTCATATCCTTCTGTTGCATATGAGATTGCAGATCAGATCAAGGATTATTGCGGCTGTGAAGTGAGAGTTGCAGTACCGGGACATACACAGCGTGGTGGTAGTCCGGATGCATTTGACCGTGTACTTTCTTCCAGATTTGGTGCATATGCAGCACAGTTGATCAAAGAAGAAAAATATGGCCGCCTTGTTGTATTAAAGGATAATGATGTAACCGATATTGCATTGGCTGAAAGTGCAGGAAAATTGAAATATGTTTCTCCTGAGGACAGCATTGTACTAAATGCAAGAGCATTGGGAATCTCTTTCGGAGACGAATAAAAGTAACGGTGGATGCCCTTTGGTATTCTATGAATCCGGCACGCAGCACAGGATATCCCTTCGCAAACCATTCGGTGTTTGCAGGGGATGATGTGTACTGCGTGCCCCGTTATTATTGCAGGGAACGGCAGGTGTTGTATAGTGGAATACCCGCACATTTTTATGGAATTCGCATATTTTAAGAGTATGGAAGACATAAAAGGAGAGCAAATATGGATATGCAGGGGTTTCATTATAATTTAGATGCAATGTTTCCGAGCGAGCCGGATTTTTTGGAAGATGAGGAATTGTGTCAGAAAGATCTGGAGTATTTTAAGCGGTTATATCCAAAGGAAATGCGGCTGACTGCTTCTGTTTTAGAAGAATATTTAGACCGGTATGAGTATGAAGGAAGTCCGATGTATGCACAGTATCCGGATGCAGTGACCATTTATCGTATGGCAAACGAGGTATGGAATATGCTTGCCATGAAAGCAGAGAAAGATATGGAAGACCAGTGGAAGAATATGTTGCAGATCATGGTATGTCAGGAGATGTATGTCAGAAGAAGACGCCATGATAAATTTTGCAGAAAGTTCGTAAATTGCGGAATTCGATAGGAAAATAACAGGGAATAATACCTGATAGAATATAGGAGATTGTTATGGACGGAAGATTAGTTGCGAAAATACTGATATTGTTTGCGATATTTATAGGAAGTATATTTGTTGTAAACCGGATTGACAATGCAGGAGTGCAGGATGTTTCGGTGGAGATGGAGCAGGCGGAACTGCCAATTGTATATGTACGATACCATGATCAGTTCATTAATACGCTTCATGGATATACCGGTAAGGTGGATACGACGTATTTTCGTGACACGATCACTCCAATGGATTATGGACAGACAATTGAATTGTGGTCTGACCAGGGATCCCGGGAGTATAATGCTTATCAATATGAGCTGCGGAGTCAGTATCAGGGAGATCTGATCGAGAATGGGGATGTTACGGAACTGACGCAGGCGGATGGTTATGACAAAGTCAGCATTACATTTCGAACCAAATTAGAAGAACTCCAGGAATATGTGCTGGTATTGAAAGCAATGAATGGCGAGGATGTGGGAGCCAGATATTATACAAGAGTCGTAGTGGAAAATGATTTCCATACAGACAAATTATTAGAGTTTGTCGGAAAGTTTAATGCGGCAATCTTTGATAAGGCAGAAGCGGAAAAGACGATCTCAAAAAGTATTGAGCCCAATGAAGATGGTAATAACGAGTATTTGTCAGAGGTGGATATTCACTCCAGTTTTGATACGATCACATTTGCAGATCTGAATCCGACACAGCTGACAAAACCGATTGCCAGCATCAAAGAGATTGATGACAGCTATGCGATCATTCAATTAAAATACATGATCTCTGCAACGGAGAATAAGATCGTAGAAAACTTTTATGTTACGGAAGACTACCGGGTGCGATATGTAGATGAAAGCAATGTGTACCTTTTGGATTATAAACGAACACAGGATGCATTATTTACCCCTGACAATGTGAATATTACAGCGAATAATTTTAAGATCGGTGTCACCAATGATGATGCATTCCAATATGTGACCAATGATAAGAAGACAAAGGTTGCATTTACACAGGCAAGACAGTTGTGGTACTACGATTACAATAGCGGAACGATCACAAATGTATATGGATTCTGTCAGAATGACAACTACACGGATGCCAGGGTAACCTATGATGAGAACAATATCAAGATATTGAAGATGGATAAGGATGGCAATATCACATTTGCGGTTTACGGGTATATGAACCGGGGCGTACATGAGGGGAAGGTTGGTATTGCAGTGTATCAGTTTGAGGCAGACAAAGACCGGATGCAGGAAGTATTGTTTATCGAGAACAATAAGCCGTACAGCATATTAAAAGAAGATATGGAGACATTGCTGTATCTGAATAAGGATGGAGAGTTCTATTATTTTGACAATGATGCCGTAGTGAAGGTGGATACCCAGACAAAGAAATCGGAGATTTTCATTGAGGATGTGTTAAACGAACATTTGGCGGTATCGGAGGACAATCATCTGATCGGATATCCCAATGAAATGCTGCCGGAGAATACGACTTCCGTTACGGTATTGGACTTAGACAGCAAAAAAAGCTGGTCATTAGATGCCGCAAATGGAGAACGGTTAGAGACGATCGGATTTGTGGAAGAAGATCTTGTACTTGGCAGGATCCGGGAGGGAGATATCGAGATCGCATTGGACAAGACGGTTACCTGCCCGATCTCTACGATTGATATCATCAATCAGAAAAAGGATGTAGTGAAGACATATGGTACGACCGGCGTGTATGTTATGCAGGCAACTGCCAAAGACGGGGTTGTATATTTAGACAGGGTTCGTAAGATTAACGGAACATTTGAACCAACAACACAGGATTTTATTACCTACAAAGAAAATGAAAACAAAGACGATATCAAAATGGCATACAAATATACGGATAATGCGTATAATCAGCTTTATATGACATTTCCGGATTATGTATATGTTACAGCCAGACCGGAATTGATGATCACTAAACAGATTGTAAATGATACAGATACAACGGTTAAGATTGCATTTGATCATATTAACAAGAAGTTTTACTGTTATGGTCAGGGGCAGTATATGACCGATTATCTGAACCTGAATGAGGCAGTACGGGTTGCCTACGAGAATGCCGGGGTAGTTTTGGATGAGAATGGAGTGATCGTATGGCGTAAGATTGCAGTAAAGGATTACCATACGGTTGCAGATAAGATTAAGATCTATACGGTTGCAGATACAAAAGATACATTGTCTGCATGTATTTATATGATGGGTGTGTATGAAGAAAAGAATCCGGATCTGTCTGCTATGCAAGAAGATATAGCAGACGAAATGCCGATCGAGGATGTAATCCTCAAATATACCGGACGACAGGGAACGGATATCACCGGATGTGATTTTGAAAATGGATTATATTATCTGTGTAAGGATGCACCGGTTATCACGAGATTTGCAGATGGCACATATGTGTTAGTCACCAGTTACAACGGACAGAAGATTCGTTATATCAATCCTCTTGAGACAGAGGACATTGTAGAATCCAGAGAAGAATTTGAAAGTAAGGTAAAGGACAGTGGCAATGTCTTTATCAGTTATGTACGGTAAGATCAGGCTGCACGAAGGAGGACTTCCATGACATTCGAAGAACTGCTTGCAATTGATAAGATGTCGAAAGCAATTGTATATGTGGGAAATACAAAGTATAACCGACGGATTGAGAACTTATATTTAGCAGATGACAGTGCGTTCATAAACCGGGTAAGCCGGGGTGAACTTGTCCTTCTCTCGGATGCAGTTTATGTAGGAATGGAGGAGAATCTATCTGCTGTAATAGAGAAACTTGCGGCAAAAAATGCAGCGGGACTCTTGCTTGCGACCGGGGAACATTTAACGGAACCGGATGAAAAAGCAATTGCATCTGGAAATGCAGCGGGATTTCCGCTCATAACCATTCCGTTTGAGGGGAGCTTGTCTAAGGTCGTGGCATCGATATATTATGCAATCTTCCGTAGCCGGGAAAAAGTAAAAAAAGCGGATGTGTTTATGCGGGAATTGTTGTTTGGAGATGAAGAGACGGCACTTAGTTATCTGCCACAATATAATTATGTGGGAAGCAGACAGCATATTGTGATGTATTTGGGGTTAGACCAGTCGGGAAGTGACATTGCATTATTAGAGGAAGTGGCCAGAGCAGTGCCGGCGAACCTGTCGTTGCAACTGTTCAGTGTCTATTATATGGATACGGAGGGCGTCATAGTTGTGCTGGAGTTATCACAGAGAGAGCCGTTAGAGCATGTCGTAATGCGAATTCTCAATGCTGTGCACAATTCCCTCCAGGAAGTATTACATGGTAAATCAGTCAGTGCAGGAGTCAGTAGCATTTTTTATGAACCGGAACGGATGCGGGCATGTATCGATGAGGCGAAAAGGGCTTTTGAGGTACAACGTGGCTGTGGAATAAAACATTCTGCAAGATATTTTGAGGAGATTGGTGTGTACCGGTTTTTCTATGAATTCGGAAATGATATAGAATTAAAAGACTTTGTTATGGAGATCTTAGGGGAGCTGATTCAGTATGACGAGGAAAATAACAGCGATTATGTGAATACGTTGCAGGTCTATTTGGAGGAAGGCAAGAATATCGGAGAAACCGCACAGAAGCTGTATGTTCACCGGAATACGATCAAGTACCGGATTACAAAGGTGGAAGAGATCTTGAATATAGATTTGGAGGACACAAACACGGTTTTCAATTTGCAGTTTGCATTTAAAATCCGGAAATATCTGGTTGGAAAAGCGCATCCGTTTGTGGATGACGGACAAAAATAGATGTAATAATTGTGAACCGTTCACATAGGCAAGGAAAATACAACATGCTATAATTCATTTTGTTCAAAGGAGAACAGCATTGAAGCAAGTTCAAAAGCTGTTTTTCTTTTTTTTATTAAGTGTATGGGGAAATGGACAAAGAAGTCTGAAGTATCAAATGGATATTTCGGGCTTTTTCTTATTTTAGAAAGGATGGTAAGAATTATGAAAAAGAAATTACTCGCCATAGCAATGGCAACAACGATGATGTTTAGTTTAGCAGGATGTGGTGGTTCTTCTTCTGCAAAGAGCGGTTCTTCGGATTCCTCTGATAGTGGGGATTCCATCAAGATCGGTGTGCTGTTAAGTACAACCGGAGATTTTTCAATCTCGGAAACACCAATGAAGAATTGTGCAGAGATGGCAATTGATGAGATTAATGATGCCGGTGGAATCAATGGCAAAAAGATAGAGGCCGTCTATACGGATTATGGTTCCGATCCATCTATGGCAGCTGAGAAGGCACAGGAGCTGATCCTGCAGGATGAGGTTTGTGCCATTGTAGGTACCAACTCTTCTTCTACCCGGTTATCGGTAGAACCGATCATTGAACAGTATGACAACCTGTTAGTGTATAACACATTTTATGAAGGAGAGACACCATCCAATAACGTGTTATATACCAATACGGTACCAAGTCAGCAGGTAGACGGATTCCTTCCTTACATAACAGAAAATCTTGGCAAGAAGATATTTTTCGTAGGTTCCGATTATGAGTTTCCAAGAAATGCGATCAACTACGCAAAAGAAAAGTTAGCAGATCTTGGAGCAGAATCTGTTGGTGAGGAATATGCACCAACCGGAACGACAGATTTTTCATCCATTGTCAATAAGATCAAAGATGCAAAACCGGATGTTATCTTCTCAGCAGTAGCCGGAAATGATTCCGTATCATTCTACTCTGATTGTTCACAGTATGGTATCGACATGGAGGAAACACCAATCTGTTCCATCGCATGTCATGAAGGAACTGTAAAAGGTATTGGTGAGGCAGCAGTTGGAAGTTACTCATGCTTTAACTATTTCAATACGATCGATACAGATGCATCGAAAGAATTTGTGGAGAAATACAAAGAAAAGTATGGAACAGATACAACCGTAAATAACGGAGCCGAATCTACCTATACAGGTATTTATATGTTGGCAAAGGCAATTGAGAAGGCAGATTCTACAAAACCAGCAGATATTATTGCAGCAGCAGCGGGCTTAGAGGTGGAATGCCCTGCAGGAACGATCAAGATGGACGAAAAGAATCATCATGCATGGTTGCCGGTATATATCGGAAAAGTTAACTCTGGGTTAACGTTTGATATTGTATCCCAGTCAGATGATCTTGTGGAGCCGGTTGTTGAGTAACAGTTGATACAGGACAGGATGCGAGAGGCGGTGGATATATGGAATTAGTGATTTCGCAGATTATAAATGGAATCAGCGGTTCCGCAGAATTATTTTTGGTAGCCATTGGATTGGTTATTACATTCGGTATGTTAGATGTTGTAAATATGGCACATGGAGAACTGATCATGTTAGGTTCTTACATAGGCTGTGTATTTGTAAATACACTGCATGCACCATTTTTTGTAGCAGTTATTGCAGCAACATTGGTTACAGGGGTGATCGGAGCAGTGATCGAACAGGTATTGATCCGCAGGGTGTACGGTAAGGTGGCAGAGAGTCTGCTTGTTACATTTGCACTTACGTATATTATTCAGCAGATTATCCGAATGATATTTGGTCCGGAAAACCAGAATATGGATGTACCGATCAAAGGCAGCTTAAAAATGGGTTCCGTAACAATTCCATATTATAATATTTTCTTAATATTGATGGCAGTAGTTGTATTGTTTGTTACACTTGGACTGTTTTATAAAACTTCGTATGGTATGCAGCTTCGTGCGATTACACAGAACCGGAAAATGACACAGTGTTTGGGAATCAATTCCGGTCTGATCGATAAGATCACATTTGCCTATGGTAGTGCACTTGCCGGTCTTGCAGGAGCGTTGATCGCTCCGACCGCCAGTGTCTCACCTGGAATGGGTGCGGATTATCTGGTAGACAGTTTTCTGGTAGTAATACTTGGTGGTTTGAATTCCATTGTCGGTTCTTTCTTTGGAGCAGCCGTAGTACAGGAAGCAATTTCTGTGATGGCAAGTTTCATGAGTCTGGTAACTGCAAAACTTTTGATCTTTATTGTCATTATCATTTTGGTACGGTTTAAACCACAGGGATTATTCTCATCAAAAGACAAGAGATAAAAGGGAAAGGAGTAAGATACATATGAAAGATAAATTAAAATCGATCACAATTGATAAATATATTGCCTGGATTATGTTTATAGTGTTAGCCTTCGTTCCCCTTTTTGGAAATCTATATAACACACAGGTATTTGGAAAATTTTTAACCTATATGATACTTGCATTAGCACTGGATCTGCTTTGGGGCTATGGTGGTCTTATGAATCTTGGATTTGCCGTGTTCTTCGGAGTCGGTGGATATGTGTTTGGTATCAGCTTATCCTGTCAGAACGGACTGCCGGCATTTATGCAGGCACTCGGTGAACTTCCGTGGTTTTACAAACCGTTGCAGAGTATTCCGGTTGCGCTTGTGTTAGGAATCCTGCTTCCGACGCTTTTGGCCTTGTTCCTTGGATATTTTATCTTTACAAGCAAGATCAAGGGTGTGTTCTACAACGTGATCACACTGGCATTCGCAGGATTGTTTGAATTATTCATTACCACTAATCAGGTATATACCGGTGGATCAAGTGGAGTAAATGGTATCGGAAGCGGTCTTGCGAAGCTGACGATCGGAGGAAACCGGATCAGCATCAATCAGTGGTATTACATTGCATTTATATCTCTGATCCTTGTATATGCGCTCTGCTTGTGGCTGACTGAGTGCCGGTTTGGTAAGGTCATCAAATCCGTAAGGGATAATGAGGCAAGACTTCAGTTCTTAGGATATAATCCGGCGGTATTTAAAATGGCAGTATTTGCAATTGCAGGTGCGATTGCCGGATATGCCGGAATGTTGTATGTGCCAATGACTTCCTTCTTCTCAATTGAGAGCGCCGGCGTATCATTTTCTACAATGATACTGGTATGGTTAGCAGTTGGTGGCAGAGGCAATCTGACCGGAGCAATGGTCGGAGCATTGTTTGTCAGTTTCTTACAGAGTAAGCTATCGAGTGCAATGGGAGATATCTGGCAGATTGTGTTAGGTGTTGTATTGATCGCTGTGGTATTATTCCTGCCAAATGGTGTGATCGGAACACTCAAGAATATGCAGTATAACCACAGGACGAAGAAACGCGTCGGTGCAGATGAATAGAACATAACCGGCAGAATGGAGGCAATATGGGATATTTAGATTTAAAGAATCTGACAGTAGAATTCAATGGATTCCGCGCGGTAAATGAAGTCAATATGACCATAGCAAAAGGTGAACTTCGAACATTGATCGGACCAAATGGTGCAGGCAAAACAACGATCATTGATATGATCACCGGTAAGACGAAACCAACATATGGAAGCATTATGTTAAATGGTGAAAATATTGCCGGAAAAGACCCATATGAAATATCGAGTAAATATAAAGTAGGACGTAAATTTCAGGGGCCGAATGTATTTGACTATATGTCGGTAGAAGAAAATATTGAAGTTGCGCTATCCGGTTTTTCTACATTGGGTAAGACGTTCCGATACCGGAGAAATGCAGCAATTGCAGATGAGTTAGACGAGATATTGGAAAAGATCAACCTAAAGGACGAGAAAAATATCATGCCAACGTATCTGTCACATGGACAGAGACAGTGGTTAGAGATTGGTATGGTGTTAGCACAGAAACCGGAGGTTATCACATTAGATGAACCAACCGCCGGTATGACAGCAGATGAGACATATAAGACCGGAGAGCTGATCTTAAATGTCATGAAGGATAAGACCTTGATCGTTGTAGAACATGATATTGACTTTGTAAAACAGATCTCACAGAAGATAACGGTACTAAGTGCAGGAGAGATTCTTGCAGAGGGAAGTTATGATGAGATCACATCTAATCCGGAAGTTGTCCGCGTATATTTGAAGACCGATTGAGAAAGGAGAAAATGCCATGTTAAAAGTTGAAGATGTATCCGTAAGTTACGGAAAAAGTCAGGTAGTATATAATGTATCCTTTCAGATTGAAGACAATGAGAAATTGCTGATCCTCGGAAGAAACGGTGTTGGTAAGACCACACTGTTAAAAAGTATTATCGGTCTGTTAGGAACCAATTCCGGCAGTATTCATTTAGATGATGTGGATGTCACAAAGATGAAGCCGTATGAGCGGTCAAAAACAGGAATCGCATATGTTCCACAGGGGAGAGAGATCATCCCACAGTTGACGGTAAAAGAGAATTTAGAGCTTGGGGCACTTGCACATAATGTCAACTTCGAGGAAAAGGCAAAAGAGATTTTTGAATATTTTCCGGTGCTGACACAGCACTTAAAGAGAAAAGGCGGAGTCCTTTCTGGTGGTCAGCAGCAGCAGCTTGCGATCGCCAGAGCATTAATGAGTGATCCGAAGATCCTGATCTTAGATGAGCCGACAGAAGGTATTCAGCCGAATATCGTATCGGAAATTGCCAATATTCTGAGCCGATATCATGAAGAAAAAAAGGTGCCAATCATTGTTGTAGAACAGAATCTGCATTTTGCCAGAAAGGTTGGGGACCGGTTCCTGATCATTCAGAAAGGTTCGGTAGTAGCCGGTGGTGGAATTGATGAGCTGACAGATGAGGTCAGCAGGAAGTACTTAAGTGTATAAAAAGGAGATGAGCAGTATGGTTCATTGTGACTATGATCGTATGAAAGATAAAATTGAGACATTTAGCAAGTTTGGAGATACAGGAAATGGTGGTATTACCCGCCTGTCCTTGTCAAAGGAAGCATTAGAGGCAAGGGCGGAATTTAAGAAACGGATGGAAGCATTGGGTGCAACAATCGTATCGGATGATATGGCAAATATCTATGCGACGATTCCGGGAACAGAGGATCTATCGCCGATCCTTTCCGGTTCCCATTTAGATTCTGTCCGTCAGGGCGGTAATTATGATGGTGTGCTTGGCGTACTCTCTGCCTTAGAAGCGGTGGAAACGATCGTCACAAATCAGATTCCACATCGTCATCCGATCACAGTGGTTGTGTGGACCAATGAAGAGGGAGCCAGATTTGAGCCGGCCATGATGTCATCCGGTGTTATCTGTGGTAAATTTGCAAAAGAAGATATGTTAAAGAGTGAAGCAAAGGACATTCCGGGTTATACATTCGAAGATGCACTAAAGGAAAGCGGCTGGAAGGGTTCTGTTGAAAATCGTATGAATCCGGCAAAAACAGCAGCATGTGTGGAACTTCATGCAGAACAGGGACCGGTGTTGGATGCAGAAGGCGTTGATATCGGTGTTGTAGAAGGTGTATGTGGAATGGTCAATTATGAGTTTACATTTGAAGGGCAGGCAGACCATGCCGGAACATTTCCGATGAAGTATCGAAAGGATGCATTATACGCATGTGCTAAGGCAATCGATTATCTGCATACGGAATTAGATAAATTAGATGAAGAGCTGGTGTACACGACCGGTAAGATCTCGGCTCATCCGAATATTCACACGATCATTCCGGATGTCGTACATATGACACTTGATTCCCGGCATAAAGATATGAATGTAATGAAACAGGTTGTAGATGTGATTCATAATATTCCGGCGGAACTTGCAAAATGCAAAGTGTCCTATAAAGAAGACTGGGCGAGAAATACCGTGGAATTCCACAAACCATTTGTGGATAAAGTAGAAGAAAGTGCGAAAGAATGTGGATACACCTATCGCAGAATGTATAGTGGCGCCGGCCATGATGCACAGTATGTGTGTGATGTAGTGCCGACGACCATGATCTTTGTACCAAGTGTAGATGGACACAGTCACTGTGAGCTGGAGTACACTCCGGTGGAAAACTGTCTGAAAGGCGCAAATGTACTGTTACATACCTTGTTGAAGATCGATGAGAGTGAAAATTAAAAAATGGATCATGCAAGGTATTTGTAAACAAGAATGTAATGACAAAGACTTCCTGCCATTACAAAGCAGTGAAACAGTTCATGATTTCCAAAATACCGCCAGTTGCATTTTTTAAAAAGCGGAAGTTTTAGGGCATAGATGATGCCGCCCACCGTATAAATGATACCGCCGATCAGAAGCCATAGAAAGGCTGCGTGACTCAGATTCTTCATGATCGGAGAAAATGCAAAGACAACGAGCCAGCCCATACTGATATAAAGAACCGAAGACAGCCAGTGTGGGCAGGTGATCCAACAGATCTTGAATATCGTTCCGACAATTGCAACTGCCCAGACAGTAGTTAAAAGCGGCAGACCGATTGATTTCGGAAGAACGATCAGACAGACCGGGGTATAGGAACCGGCAATCAATACAAATATCATAGCATGGTCAATCTTTCGTAATACCTTATTCACAGATTCGGAAATGTCAAACGTGTGATACGTTGTACTGGCTGCATACAAACAGATCATGCTGAGTATAAATATTGTAAAAGCACTCAAATATGCATGATTGCTTCCGGAAGCAGCCTTGCTTAAAAGAGGAGCTGTGCCGAGGATGGCAGCAATCATGGCGATAAAATGCGTTAGTGCACTTCCCGGATCTTTTACCCGAAAAGTTCTTTTTTGTATGGTGACCGGAAGAGAAGTTTCCGATGCATAGGAATGAATATTTTGTTTTGATTTTAAAGTAATGGTAGTCATGATAACACACCCTTTCTATTGTTGGATACTTTGTAATGTAGTATTGAATACTATGTTATGCTGTATGGACATAATACTACATGTAAATAGAATATGCAAGCGTCTTTTTTTTATACACAACATATACTATTTAAAAGTTGCGAAAAAATTAGATTGTCGCTATAATACAAAAGATAGGACGCTTGTCCGTAAGGCAGGAAAAAGCGAAGGTTCCTGCCTATTTTTGTAAAAGGAGTTAAGACAATGGGAAAACAATCATGGAAACCGGGCAATATGTTATATCCGGTACCGGCTGTGCTGGTAAGCTGCAGAGATAAAGAAGGAAATGACAATGTATTGACAATAGCCTGGGCAGGAACGATCTGTTCCGATCCTGCGATGGTGTCGATTTCGGTTCGAAAGGAAAGACATTCCTATCCGATGATCAAGGAAAGCGGCGTGTTTGTAATCAATCTGACAACCAGGGATCTGGTACAGGCAACCGATTATTGTGGTGTGCGAAGCGGAAAAGATGAAGATAAATTTGCAGCAATGCATTTGACGAAGGGAGAGGCGGAGAAGATTAATGCCCCGATCATTATGGAAAGCCCGGTCAATATTGAATGCAAAGTAAAACAGGTTTTAGAACTTGGAAGTCATGATATGTTTATTGCCGAGGTTGTAAATGTACAGGTATCGGATGAATATATGGACGAAAAGGGAGCTTTTCATATGAATGATGCAGACTTACTGGCATATTCACATGGTCAGTATTATGCGTTGGGAGAACATCTGGGATCATTTGGATATTCTGTTCGTAAAGCAAAATAATGAGTATGTGTAGAGTGAAAAGAGGATGCATGTGAAAAAGTTTAATTTTAAAACCCGGATGCAGGTTGGCTGGTTTAAAGCGGCAATGTTTGGTACGGTAGTCGGCATTTTGCTTGCGCCTACAGCGGGAAAGATATTAACAGATAAAGAAAAGGCATTTTTGACGGAGAATCCACTTGTGTCTGCAATCAGCAGCATTTCCTTTGGTCCGAAGATCAAGGTTATGATCAATGGGGATGTCGTAGCACTTGCACCAAGTGAGGAAGCTGCGCAAAATGCTTATAAGCAGGCAAGACTGGCATATAATGCAAAGGGAATCAGGGCACTTAATATAGATGTGACCTATGCAGAAGCGGATAAAGAAAAAGATACAAAGGCGATTGAGGGAAAAAGAGTTCTCAAATCGCAAAAGTTAGAGGATGCTATTCTGAAAAGTTTTGACAATTACGCAGATGCAGATAAGAAACTTGCTTATACAATGCGGGTGGACGATCATACGGTGACGGTGGAACATATGGCGGATGTGATCTCGATACTCGAACAGGCACAGAATACCTATGATTCCAACGATCAGTTTCAGGTTGGTCTGAAGCCTCCGGCAAGCCGTAATGTTACGATGTACGAGGTAGAGGTGGAAGATAAGAACACGGGAAAAGAAGCTTCGGAAGAAGTAACGACGGAAGCAACGACAGCAACTCCGGATGAGAATTCTTCTGAGACGGAGGCTGTAACAGAAGAAGGTTCTGCCGAAAACACAGATACAGAAAATACAAGTGAGGCAACCACAGAGGTTCCGCTTGGTGAGGATGATGTAACGGGAGTAGATGGGATTGTACCAATTCCGGAGAAGACACAGCGCTACCTGACCGGTGAGGAGTCCACAACCGAGGCGGCAACACAGGAAGGAGAATCTGCATCAGAGGAAACGCAGGGTGGAGATTCTGAGGAGACCTCCACAGAAGCAGCGGGAGGGGATACAGAGAATTCTTCGGAGAGTACAGAGGCACCGGCAGACACGGAAGAAGCAACAACGCAGGATTCGGCAGTAGCAGAGCAGGGCGTGGATGATGGTGTCAAATATGTAGGATTTGCAGATACTATTCAGGTGATGGAAACCTATGTTAATGCATCCCAGATCAAGGATAAGGATACTGCCTATACAGAAATGACAACCAAAAATGCGGAGGCAGGCATTTATGTTGTGGAACCGGGTGACGCATTATCCATTATTGCAGAGAAGAATAATATATCTGTGGATGAGATTAAGGAACTGAATCCGCAGATTGAATCAGATGACGACATTTATTATGATGATCGTCTGAATATTACAGTGCCAAAAGCGGCATTGCAGATTCTTGTGGAGAAACAGGAGACATACAAGGAAAGTTATAATGAAGATGTTGTATATCAGGATGACGACAGCATGTTCATTGGCGAGACGGAGGTTGTTCAGGAAGGAACACCGGGCAGCCATGTCGTAACAGATCTTGTTACATACAAAGATGATGTGGAATCGGAACGTGAGAACTTAAAAGAAACCGTTGAAGTGGCAGCCGTTGCAGAAGTGGTAAAACGAGGAACCAAATCAAAGCCGACATATATGTATCCGGTTACCAACTGGAATCTGACTTCTAATTTTGGATACCGCTGGGGCCGACTCCATGCAGGAGCAGACGTTGGAGTTCCGATCGGAACAACTGTGCGTGCATCACGGGCAGGACAGGTAATAACAGCAGGCTGGGTAGGCGGTTATGGTAACTGCGTGATCATTGACCATGGCGATGGTGTGACTACCCGATACGGTCATTTAAGCGAAGTCACAGTAAGCGTTGGGCAATATGTAGATCAGGGACAGCAGGTTGCACTTTCCGGTAATACCGGACGAAGCACGGGACCACACCTTCATTTTGAAATTCGAATCAATGGAGAGGCGGTAGATCCATTGCCATATCTTGCCGGCGAAAAATAGAAGGAGATGAGGTGCGTTGAGTACAATTATATATGATGCAAGACGCGTAAAAGGATATGAATATCTGAAAGAATTATGTGCATATGCGGATAGAGATCAGGCGTATATGGAGATGTTGTGGAAGGAGCTTGCCATAGACGGGGAACTGATGAAAGAGTTTGCATATTATGCGGATCATCAGACGTTACTGGATGAAATGAAATGCGAAGGGTATTCACTGACAGATCTATATGTATGGCAGGTGGAACATTATAATCTGATGCAGGATTATGGAAAAAATGGAGCAGATTGCAATAAAGTTGCAATGGTGCTGGATTCACTTGTCATGATGGCACAATTAAAAAAGAATCCGGAAGAATACTTGAAACGCCTAAACGGAAACCTCGGAATGGATCGCTTTTAATCCGATTACCCTTGCACAGCGTGAGTGAGGGACGTGCGAAATATTTAAGGTGTTGTATTAGTTGTATAGATGCAACAGTATCACCGCAGGCACATTCGCATTATGGCTCGTACG
>OLNZ01000409.1_pt1 | contig 43887 bp, 32 predicted proteins | sample 1672981 | NCBI WGS metagenome assembly OLNZ01 (sample SAMEA3136743, study PRJEB25190) | human gut metagenome | biome: human gut; feature: human-associated habitat; material: faeces | place: Austria | collected 2013 | reverse complement strand
AGACTTTTGTTATTGTAGAAGTTATGAAAGGGCAGCAGACACCATACTATTATGAGGGAGACGGGCAACTTGTCGCATTTATGCGTATAGGAAATGAAAGTGTTCCAGCGACTCCTTCACAACTAAGAGAACTGGTTCTTCGTGGGAGCGGTGAAAGTTATGATAGCCTGAAATCAAGATATGATTTTGACAATATGTCATTTACAAAATTGAAATCAGTATATAAGCAGAGAACAGGAAATACATTTGAAGATACAGATTATGAATCATTTGGATTGATTGATGAAAAAGGTAATCTGACGAATGCCGGAGCACTTCTGGCAGATGAATCACCTGTGCGTCATTCCAGATTGTTTTGCACTAGGTGGAATGGACTTAGTAAGGCATCTGGAATTGTAGATGCACTTGATGATAAGGAAAATGCCATGAAGGTTGAGTTTATTGTAAATGCAGATATAAATGACGGACGCCAGATTTTTATTCAAGAATCAGAATTTAGAAAAGCAAAAAATAATGAGGAAGAGTATAATAGTTTTGCATTTGCTACTAATTGTTTATTTGCTTTCTATGGCTACCCTGATGATTTCATTAATCCAGATGAATATGAAAAGATATTGTCTTGTCTAGGCAAGGGTGGAGCTGTCATTATTACTATAGTTGAAGAAAGGTATCCAAGGAAGGTATATCCAGAAGTTTTTGTTTCAAATAGTAATAAACTTAAAAGGGTTGGTTTGATGGAATACAGAAAAATATTATAAGATTCATTCATCGGCAGGTGGCTAAATCCTTAGCTGCCTGCCACTTTTTATGCCTATAAACGTGGCTTTTTCAAATGGGTGTTCAAATGAACCCCTTTTTGAACACCCATTTGAAAAAATGGTTAAATTGTATTAATATCAGTGTCCAAACGAACCAATACTCCTGTGGGTATTATCCGTATTGTGACAGATGCTACTGTACATTATCAACGAACTAAATGGTGCTAGAATATAAATAGTACAAGCCAAAATGAGAAATTCCAAATACACATAAGCATGGTACAATAGAAACATGCTGAAGGAGGATCTCATATGGCAAAGCAACATGACAAACAATTTAAACTTGATGCAATCCAGTACTATCAAGATCATAAAGATCTCGGAGTACGTGGATGTGGGGCAAATGGGAGCTGCCGGAAGTGATATTTATGCATATGAGGATGCACTTTCCATCGCAAAAGAAAATAGAGATGATACGGAAGCTATGGTTACCGCTTTTAAAAAATATAAAGCAAATGCAAGTTTGGAAAATATGTTGGCATTAAGAAATTATGTGTCGCCTTATCATACGCCCGAAAAGGAAAGCAATTACATATGGACAGCATTAACCTCCCCATATTTGGGAGTATATGATGTGCTTTGGTTTGGAAAACAAATGGGAAGCCTTTCTGATTTTATAGAGTTAAACGGACAGCTTTTTGATTACATAGGCAGTGAAGATGTATATGCTTACGGAACCACACTCCAGATTCCGGTAGGATTTATTTCTGGTTCTTGTGATTGGATCACTCCAGTGAAGTATACAGAAGACTATTTTAATACAATTACTGCACCACAGAAAGAAATGCGGCTGATTGATGGTTGGGGACATACTGTGCCTCAAGAGAGTCCAAAAGAATTTGCAGATACTTTAATACAGGTTATTAATGAAATAGTGCATTAAAGTAAGCAGAATAAATATAATAAATAAATCTCGCACCAATGGTGCGAGAAATGGAGATGGATATGGAAAAAAGTGAAATTGTGGGATATGAGCCGTTGGTCAATGACTTAAAGCTATTGATAAATAAAAAGCAATATCATGTTTGGGTAAACATGGAATGACAATGAAAGATAGTTCTATTTATGAGAGTAAAAATCCAAATAATGCTCATAATGAAGAATATATAAAATCCATTATTCGACCTAGAATTGATTGGGCTGGGACTACGGTGGTATTAATAGGTAGGGATACCAGTAAAAGTGAATATGTAAACTGGGAAATTGAACATGCAGCTAGAAAAGGAAAACGAATTGTGGGTGTTTATTTGCCTGGTGAAAGCGATAGTGAGCTTCCGGAAGCATTGAATAAATATGGAAATTCACTTCAAAAATGGAATGGAGAAAGTATTATTTCTGGAATTAATGGAGATAATACATGGAATGGACCTGGTAGGAATTGGGGAACGGAAAGAGTGACTTGCTAAAAGGGGGAGGTATGCATAAATGTATTTATATTCATATGTAATCACCAGGGATTATGGATTTGCGCCAAATCCATTTTGGAATATTTGTTCATTGGCAACATGTAAACCACAAATTAGAGAGAGGGCATTAAAAGGAGACTGGGTTGCCGGTTTTGGAGGTGCAAATACAGCAATTGTGCATAAAATGGTCTTTTTAATGCAAGTTGACGAAATTTGTACATTTGATGAGTATTGGGTAGATCCTAGATATTTTGTGAAAAGACCTCGTTTTGATGGAAATTATCAGCAATGCTATGGTGATAATATTTATCATCATATTGATGGCGAATGGATGCAAGAAAATTCACATCATAGCTATGCTGATGGAATAAATAAAAATAATCTTATTCATGATACAAGGATAGATCGGGTATTGATATCTTTTCATTATTGGTATTTTGGGGAAAATGCTATAGAACTTCCAAAAGAATTCAAAGAGGTAATTGCTACTGGAAGGGGATATAAAAAACTACAAAATAATATTTGTGCAGATGTTACTAATTGGGTTGGAAACTATTATGAGATTGCCAAAATTTGGAAGAACTTTATAATACGTTGCTGGCATATCCGACTATTGGAACTTTTTTGGCATATCAATATGCAGTTGATATTAATTATTCAGAACTGGTAAATTTTGATGAAATGGAATTTGTAGTTGCCGGACCTGGTGCTAAAGCTGGAATACGAAAATGTTTTAGTAATTCAGATGAGTATTCACAAGAGTATATTATAGAATGGTATTTCATTATGGCTTAGGAGAGGTTAGAATAGATGCCTATTTACCTATACGGTATAATGATAAAATGTGTTGTATGGTTTATTTTAGAAGCTTATACCAAACGGATATTGACATAGGATTTGATGAGGAAGATATTGTAGCTATATTATTTGAAGGATGCAGTTCGAGAAAAAATGCATATGAAAGAAGCTGGTGCAGAGTCAGGAAAACATTAGAGGATGAAAAATTTTATGTTATGAGTCTTCCAAATGTAATGATTAAAGCATCTACTGATATGGTTAAACAATTTGCCCAAATTATAGATAGATTATTTGATGACTATATTGTACAGAAGGAAATTATAAGAGCTGAATTGGGTGCTGAAAATTTCCAGGAATATAAAGAAAAGGGAGGTTATTATAAGATTTTAGAATTAGAATTGAATTTTTTTGCGGAGTTTTTAAAATTTATGAAAAAGCATCCATATGATGGTGAAGATAAGCCTTATAATATATTTCAGGTGTATTCTGATAATGATATGGTGGCACTACGCAGGAATGTCGATTCTAATGAGGATGCAGAAATATATGCATATTTGAAATTTATACCTAAAATGGAGGGATATATTGATGTGATTTGGCAACCGGGAATGTATAGACCTATAGGAGAAAGTGAACGGATGAAATATTTTGATAATAGAAAAAAGTGGACAGCACAATATGTACATGACTGGCTGGTTGGAGAGTTGTTTGCTGTTATACTTAGTGAAATGAAGCAGGAGAAAGTTTCTCTTTTGCAATTTATATTTAGCAACAGGTATGGGGTGAAATATACAGTTTCAGATGCAGTACGACGCGGGTGGATAAAATCATATTCAGATGAAGGAATGGAAAACAATTATAAACCATGAACACAATTTGCAGAGATATCTTCCGGGCCATTCATGAGAGAAAATGGCTAAGTATAGAGTACAAAAATGGAAAAGATGAAGTAACAAAATATTGGATTGGAATTATGGAGATAGACCCTATCCGGAAATCCATGCATGTAATGGGACTGCATTTGGGGCAGTATACCACAATGAGCCTTTACATTTATATTGATTCCATACTGTCATCGGCAGTAATAGAAGGCTCTTATTTTGAAACAAAGCAGGAGCTGATAGATGATATTACATATAATCAGGGAAAATACCGGAGAATCTTTGATAATATTGCAAATCTGAAGGTGCTCAATTATCTTGTTGACTGCAATAAAATGGATTCTGTACCTTACAAAACAGATTATGCACTCATTGAGCATCTGGATGGTGAATGGCAGGGGACTTATAAGCTCACACCGGAGCAGTTTAGGCAGATTGTATCAAAGTTTCAATATGGAGCAAAGGATGCCGCTTCCAAGAAGAAAATGAAGCAGATGGCAATAAATGTATTAAGTATACATACGCCCAAAGGCGTATATGTGCTGGCATACCGAAAGCTGCAGTTGGATGTGCAGAAGAAGACCTTAAGGCAGGATGAAGAAATAACCGTCTGCATGGAGTTTGCGTTGGAGAAGAATAAGCCGGAAGCAAAATTCGGAATAAGGAAATTCCTAGATGCAGATGACTATGAACTTTTAAATGATTTTGAAAAGAATCAGGAGCTGATAAAAGATAAAATAACGAAGTCCAATCCCCAGATAAATGGTGTGGATGATATGCCGTATGTAATTGCAGTCGGCAGGGATTTGCTGGTGGATCTTCATCAGGAGTATGAAGCAATTCATAAAATGTATGAAAAAGATGAAGTGACCATTCCGATAAAAGCATTTTTTGGAGAACTGTTAAAACAGGTAGACCGGAGAAAAAATTATCCGATAACACTTTTAGACCGGAAAATCAATCTGGACCAGTTACTGGCAATTCATAATGCCATGAAATATCCGCTGGCATATATCCAGGGACCGCCGGGAACCGGCAAAACAAATACCATCGTAAATACTATGGTGACTGCTTTCTTTAACGAGAAAACGGTCTTATTTGCGTCTTATAACAATCATCCCATTGATGGAGTGTGCGATAAATTAAAGTCCATTCCTTATCGGAATAAGGGGATGATACCATTTCCGATTATCCGCCTTGGAAATGATAAGTGCGTGCTGCAGGCACTCGATGATATTCGGGATTTGTATAAGCGGACAAAGGATATTTCCATATTTGACAGTACCCTTGAGAAGAACAAGGACGATAAGACGAGAAGGACGGAGAAGCTGACCAAGCTTTTACAGAGGCATGAAGAGAGAATCGAATTAAAGGAGCGGGAAGAAGCGATTCTTAAAATGATAGAGACTAATCAGCATCTGACTTTTCAGACAGAATTGCAGGGTGTTCAGCTTCGGGAGGTACGGAAAAAATTAGCAGAAATTGGTGAGATTACAGATGAAGAAGCATTGAAACTTGTAGTGGAAGATGAGGAGCTGTTTAAGAAATATCTCTACTATACGTCTGCAAAATATATTCAGCGTCTGAAGGAACCGAAAAATCAGGATTTGATGGAGATTGTAAACTGTCCGGATGAGGAAAAGAAAGTCAAGCAGTTTAATACCTATATCCGTCAGGAAGAAAATTTGAAGAAGTTCCAGAGAATTTTCCCGATTATTGCAACTACATCCATATCGGCACATAAGATTGGTGAGCCGGGAACTTATTTTGATATGGTCATCATGGATGAGGCAAGCCAGGGAAATATTGCCATGTCATTAGTGCCGATTATCCGGGGCAGAAGTCTTATGTTAGTAGGTGACCCGCAGCAGTTGAGCCCGGTAATTCTGCTGAATCCCATAGATAATGAGAAGCTTAAGCGGATTTATGGAGTGACAGATGAGTATGATTATATAAAGAATTCCATTTATAAGACCTATCTGGCATGTGATGCAGTCAGCGAGGAAATTCTGCTCAGCCACCATTACCGCTGCAATAAAAAAATTATTTCATTTAATAATAAAAAATATTATAACAACAAGCTGATTATCAACAGTCCGGATAAAGAAGCTAATCCACTGATTTTTAAGAATATTCCAGCAAATACCACCAACTATAAGAATACAGCGCCGCAGGAAGTGGAAGAGATTATTTCGTTTATCAAAGAACATCCGGATAAGAGCATTGGTATCATTACTCCGTTTACCAATCAGAAAGAGCTGATTAACAAGGCGTTGAAAGACAATGGGATGGAAAATATTCCCTGTGGAACGGTTCATGCATTTCAGGGAGATGAAAAAGATGTTGTGCTTTTTTCGCTGGCAATCACCCAGCAGACTTATCAGGGAACTTATGACTGGCTGAAAAATAATAAAGAACTGATTAATGTGGCAACCTCCCGGGCAAAAGACCAGTTGGTAATATTGTCGGATATCAAGGAACTGAAGCGTCTGCATTCCGCTGGGGATGATGATATTTATGAGCTGGTAGATTATGTCCAGACCAACGGTGAGGCGCAGGTGACAGCAAGAGAGACTTCTTCCAGGGCATTGGGAATCAAGCCGTATAGCACGCAGACAGAGGCTGCATTTTTAACCACATTAAATCATGCACTAGATAATGTGCTGAATACAAATAACCGCTGCGTTGTGCAGAGAGAAGTCAGCATTGCACACGTATTTCAGGAAAATGAATCCTATGACGACCTTTTTTATACCGGAAGATTTGACTTTGTGGTATATGAAAAAGGATACCGGGGACAGGACATGCCGATACTCGCCATTGAGTTAGACGGAAAAGAACATAAAGAAAATGCCATTGTGCGGGCGAGAGACGAGAAGAAAAATGCAATTTGCCGGGCACATGGATTTGAGTTACTCCGGGTGGAAAATTCTTATGCCAGAAGGTATAATTACATTAAGAATATACTGATACAGTATTTTAAGAGTGTAAGGTAACGAAAAACCCCTTGACATCTCACCCAAAACTAATTATATTTATAACAGTGTTATATAACACTGTTATAAATGAAACGGAGGCATCAGTGACTAAACCAATCGAAGGCGTATCGGAAAGAATTCTTTCCTGCGCAACGGAAGAATTTTTAGAAAAGGGTTATTCCGATGCATCGCTTCGCACCATTGCGGCGAAAGCGGGAACAACCACAGGTTCTATTTATTCCAGATTTAAAGACAAAGAAGGGCTGTTTGCAGCAATTGTAGGACCGGTGGCAGAGTATATGATGAATCTTTTTGTGAAGACGCAGGAAGAATTTCATGCAGTAGAGCCGGAGCGGCAGCCGAAAGAAATGGATGACTATGTAATATCCGGAATGGATGAAATGCTGGATTACATCTATGATAATTTTACCGCATTTCAGTTGTTATTAGAGGCGTCCTATGGAACGAAGTTCCAGAATTTTGTAGAACAGTTGGCAGAAGTAGAGGCAGAATATACCTACAAGTTCATGGAGGTTATTCATTTTCAGAATGATGAGGAAAATGAAGTGACGGGAGAATTCATCCATATTATGACAAGGGCATTATTTGACAGCATGTTTGAAGTTGTGCGTCATAAGATGGAGAAAGAAACTGCACGGAAATACGTTCATATGCTGGAAAAATTCAACTATGCAGGCTGGAATACCATTTTAAAATTCGAAGTGTAAAAGATAGTAAGACTGCTTATCTTGTAACAGCAGGAAGCAGTCTTTTCTTAAAAATATTGGTTAGTCAAACCTAATTTTCGTTAGACAGTGATATATAATAAAAATATCAAAAGGAGCATTAGAAATGAAAAACGATGCAAAGTTAAAAGGAAAAGATCTGATTAATGTAGGTATTTATGCAGCAATTTATTGTGTCATTATGACAGCTGTTGCCATGCTTGGCTTCATTCCGATTATGATGCCAATGTTATGTGTTCTGGTGCCGTTACTGGGCGGAATTCCAATGATGCTGTTTATGACCAAAGTCAAAAAATTTGGAATGATTACGATTTATTCCATAATCGTAGGACTGTTCCTGTGGGTTACCGGAATGGGATACTGGCCGTTTATCTTTGGAATTGTATTCGGTTTCATTGCAGACCTGATTGCAAAGAGCGGTAATTATAAGAGCAGTAAAAAGACCATTGCAAGCTATGCTGTATTTTCTCTGATTATTTTTGGAAACTTCGTTCCGCTTTTAATCAATGCAGAAGAATATTTCCTGACCCGCCAGAGTTTTGGTGAGGCATACATCACCAGCCTTACTGAAATTATGGGAAATACCTGGCTTGCTCCATTACTGGCAGTTTCCTGTCTGGTCTGCGGAATTATCGGCGGCTTCATCGGTAAAGCGATTTTGAAAAAGCATTTCGTAAAGGCAGGAATTGCATAATGCAGGGTAGCTTATTACAGCCCGATGAGAAAAGAACAGGAATAACCTTTGACCCGCGGACGAAAATGTTTCTGCTTCTTACGGTAGCAGTATTTGTTTTAGGCGGCGCCGGAGGGAAAAATGTGGATTTGCTGGCACCGATGCTGTGTGTGCTACCTGTTGTTCTTTTTTTACTGGCTGGAAAATGGAAACGGGCATTTACCTATACCCTCATTTATACGGCGGCGTATCTTTGTTTCTGGTATTTCGGACCACGCACCACAGGCATTGTAAATTTCCTGCTGCTGGCAATCTGCGGCATCTTATCCCGGTTCCTGCCAGGAATCATGCTGGGCATGTATTTGATTGAGACAACAACGGTAAGCGAATTTACGGCAGCTATGTCGAAAATGCATGTGACAGATAAAATAACGATTCCGCTGTCCGTCATGTTCCGCTTTTTTCCAACGGTAGCAGATGAATTTTCATCCATCAATGCAGCCATGCGGATGCGTGATATCCGGCTAGGCGGCAAAAACGTGACGAAAATGATAGAGTACCGGCTGGTTCCGTTGATGGTCTGTTCTGCAAAAATAGGGGAAGAATTAAATGCGGCAGCACTGACCAGAGGCTTAGGCGGAGAAGTGCGGCGCACCAATGTATGCAAAATCGGTTTTCATATGCAGGATATATTGCTGTTTCTCATTGCATTAAGTCCGTATGCGGCATGGATTGCAGGGCTTGTAGCATAGAAAGGTGGAACGGACGAATGATAGAGATTTCAAATGTTAATTTTCAATATGGAACCGCTGACATAGGCGCACTCCATAATATTAATCTGTCTGTTACGGACGGCTCCTGCGTCTTATTGTGCGGAGAATCTGGCTGTGGCAAGACTACGATTACAAGACTTTTAAACGGACTGACTCCACATTTTTATGAAGGTACATTAGAGGGCGAGATAACAGTAAACGGGCTTAAGGTAAAAGAAGAAGAGCTTTATATCATTGCATCGAGGGTCGGAAGTGTATTCCAGAATCCAAGAAGCCAGTTCTTCTGTCTGGATACCAACAGCGAGGTGGCATTTGGATGTGAAAATATGGGATTGCCGGAGCAGGAAATCCTAAAGCGGAGAGAACAGGCAGTCCGTGATTTAAACATGGAAAAGTTAATGAACCGCAATATCTTTCGATTATCCGGAGGTGAAAAGCAGAAGGTTGCCTGTGCGTCAGTGGCAGCCATGCAGCCGGAAGTGCTGGTGTTGGATGAGCCTACCTCAAATCTTGATTTGGATGCCATTGAAGATTTAAAAGAAACACTAAAACTGTGGAAGGCGCAGGGAAAGACTATCGTGATTGCCGAACACCGGCTTTACTGGCTGAAGGAAATATGTGACCGTGTCATTTATCTGAAAGAGGGCAGAGTGTTATTTGACATATCCATGGAAGAATTCCGGGCATTTCCGCCGGAACGGTTAGAGGAATTGGGACTGCGCCGCATGACAACGGTTGCAGCAGATTTCCCGGAGGAGCCGGCAGTAGAGACAGAAATAGAAACAGCGAATTTGCAGGAAGCAATAGAATTCCACAATTACAATTTTTCCTATGAAAAGCAGCCGGTTCTTAAAGTAAAAGATTTTTCGCTTCCGGAGGGAAGCATTGTGGCAGTCACCGGACATAATGGAGCAGGAAAATCCACATTTTTGCGGTGCATGTGCGGCCTTGAGAAGAAGTTTAAAGGGCAGACAAAGCTGCATGGAAAATGGCAGAAACCGGGACAGATGTTAAAAGAGTGCTATATGGTCATGCAGGATGTGAATCACCAGTTGTTCTGCGAGACTGTGGAGGATGAAATCCGCCTTGGCATGAATGAAGCCGAAGAAGCAAAAGTGCCACAGGTATTAAAAGAACTTGATTTATCAGAACTTACAGAACGGCATCCCATGTCCTTGTCCGGCGGACAGAAGCAGCGGGTGGCGATTGCATCGGCACTGTTGGCGGATAAGTCAGTACTGATTTTTGACGAACCTACCAGCGGACTGGACTACCGTCATATGAAGCAGACAGCAGACTTATTTTTACATCTGAAGAAATACGGTAAAACAACATTTATTATTACCCATGACCCGGAGCTTATTGCAATGTGCTGCACCCACATTTTACATATCGAAGAGGGAGAGGTGGCAGAGTATTATCCTATGACAGCGGCACACCGGGAGCAGTTTTTAAAACAGTTTTCGTTTCAATAAGAAGAAAGAATCAATTATTTTTAAAGGAGGAGAAGAAAAAGTGAAAAAGGAAAGTTCCTTATCAAAGCTTTTTGCCTATGCCGGTAAATTCCGCTATCTGACCATAGCATCCTGGATTTTATCGGTAATCAGCGCATGGCTGGCTTTGGTACCATTTTATTACATCTGGAGAATTATGAAAGAAGTACTTTCTGTGGCATCGGATTTTGGCAAAGCAGCTCATTTAAAAGAATATGGCTGGGCAGCCGTTGGATTTGCCATTTTATCCATGCTGGTTTATGTGTGCGCGCTGATGTGTTCCCATCTGGCAGCATTCCGCGTCCAGGCAAATATCCGCACCAGCCTGATGCGGCATATCCTGACACTGCCAATGGGATTTTTAGATAAAGACGGAACCGGCAAAATCCGTAAAATCGTCAATGAATCCAGCGCAGCAACAGAGACCTATCTGGCGCACCAGTTACCGGATCAGGCAGGAGCCATCGCAACACCGGCAGGTCTTTTGGTATTGCTTATGGTATTTGATTTCCGGCTTGGTCTTTTGAGTCTGATTCCTGTGGTGGCAGCATTTTTGATTATGGGAACCATGACCGGACAGCGTATGAAAGATAAGATGGAAGAATATCAGAATGCATTGGACGAAATGTCCAGCGAAGCAGTGGAATATGTCCGTGGAATCCCGGTAGTAAAGACTTTCGGACAGTCGGTATTTTCATTCAAACGCTTTCAGGCCTCTATCAGGAAATATGAAAAATGGACGATTGCGTACACGAAGGAAATGCGGATACCAATGACGGTGTATACAACAGCAATCAATGCGGTATTTGCGGTGCTGATTGCAGCAACCTTTTTCTTCACACGAAATAGAGCCGATAATACCTTTTTATTAAATCTTTTATTCTATATTATCATTACGCCGATTATCACTGTGACCATGAATAAAATTATGTATTCCAGTGAAAATCAGCTGATTGTAGCAGATGCAATTTCCCGTATCGAAAGTATTTTAGAAAAGAAACCGTTACCGGAAACCGCCCATGCACAGGAGCCGGAGAACAACTCCATTACCTTTGAAAATGTATCCTTCCGTTATGAAGATGCCGGAAGAGATGCACTGCATCAGATTAATCTTGCCATCAAAGAGGGCGAGCATGTGGCATTTGTAGGACCGTCCGGCGGCGGAAAGACGACGCTGGCAAGCCTTGTGGCACGATTCTTTGATATCACGGAAGGACGCATCCTGATAGGAAATAAGGATGTGAAGGAAATTCCTTCCAAGCAGTTAATGGATATGGTATCTTTTGTATTCCAGGATAGCAAATTATTAAAAACTTCCATTTTGGAAAATGTCCGCATGGGAAAGAAAGATGCAACCAGGGAAGAAGTCATGCAGGCGTTAAAGGAAGCCCAGTGTGAAGATATCATTGCAAAACTTCCGGATGGAATTGATACAGTAATCGGAAGCAGCGGAACCTATGTATCCGGTGGAGAAGCCCAGCGGCTTTCCATTGCAAGAGCCATGTTAAAGAATGCACCAATTCTGATTTTGGATGAAGCAACTGCCTTTGCAGACCCGGATAATGAAGCAAAGGTGCAGGAAGCGTTTTCCAGACTGTCTAAGGGCAAGACCGTAATTATGATAGCCCATCGTCTGTCCTCTATTGTAGACGCGGACCGGATTTGCGTTTTAAAGGATGGCAGTATTGCAGAAGAGGGAACCCATGAGACATTACTTCAGAAAAATGGTGTATATGCCCATATGTGGGAAGAATACAACAAATCGGTACAGTGGAAGGTAGGTGCGTAACATGAGCTGGAAAGAAAAATTACAACATAAATATGCACTTTCAGAGCAGGGTGCAAATGACATGATAAAGGCATTTCTGACAGCAACCGTTTCCAATATTGTGTTGATGTTTCCGGTGGGACTGCTGTATTTTCTGGTGGAGGATTATCTGAATGATAACTTGAGCGGCAGAGGCGTGTTCTACCTTGTGGGAAGTATTCTCTGTCTGGTTCTGATTGCAGTGACAACGTATATCCAGTATAACTGCACCTTCCTTGCCACCTATGTGGAAAGTGGTGTGCGAAGAATTACGCTGGCAGAAAAATTAAGAAAGATTCCATTATCTTTCTTTGGCAAAAAGGATTTATCCGATTTGACCAGCACCATTATGGCGGACTGTGCCACGATAGAAACGGCATCCTCCCACTATATTCCGGAACTTTTTGGAGCCTGTGTATCCACGGCAATTATTGCTATCAGCTTATTTTTCTTTGACTGGCGGATGGCACTGGCTGCGCTGTGGGTGCTTCCGGTATCATTCCTCATTGTGCTGAGTGCCGGAAAATTTTTAAGATATCTTAGCAGAAAACAGATGAAACTGAAAATGGCCTGCGCAGATGGTATTCAGGAATGCTTGGAGACGGTCCGGGATTTACGGGCAAATGATGCACAGGAAAATTATATGGTTGGACTTGAGAAGAAAATTAAAGCAGTAGAAAAACATGCAGTGGCGGCAGAACTTGGAAATGCTGTTTTTGTATCCGGTGCCCAGATGATTTTAAAGCTTGGAATTGCGACGGTAGCACTGGTTGGCGGAATTTTACTTTCGAAAGGAAGTATTGATTTGCTGACTTTTTTTATGTTCTTATTACTGGTATCAAGACTTTATGACCCGATGCAGATTTCCCTGCAGAACCTTGCTGCCATAATCAGTGTGGATGTGCAGTGCGAGCGGCTGGATGAAATTTTATCCCATTCGGTACAGAGTGGAAGCACCGAGATGAAATATGATGGATATGATATTGCATTTTCACATGTGGGATTTTCCTATGACAGTAAGGAAAGTGTGCTGAAAGATGTTACTTTTACTGCAAAACAGGGCGAAGTCACAGCATTAATCGGACCATCCGGCGGCGGTAAGACCACGGTCTCAAGACTTGCCTCAAGATTCTGGGATATCGATAAGGGAACGATTACGGTAGGCGGCATGGACATTTCAAAGATTGACCCGGAAACACTGATGTCTCTTTATTCCATTGTCTTTCAGGATGTTACACTTTTTAACAATACGATTATGGAAAATATCCGTATTGGACGTTCCGATGCAACAGATGAGGAAGTCATTGCGGCAGCAAAATTGGCACACTGTGATGAATTTGCAGATAAACTGCCGGAGGGCTGGCATACCATGATTGGGGAAAACGGTTCTGAATTATCCGGTGGAGAACGTCAGAGAATTTCTATTGCAAGAGCATTTTTAAAGGATGCGCCGATTATTTTCTTAGATGAAGCAACTGCATCCTTGGACGTAGATAATGAAACACTGATTCAGGAGGCACTGTCCCGGCTGATTCAGGATAAGACGGTTATGATTATTGCACATCGTATGCGTACAGTGGCAGATGCAGATAAGATTGTGGTATTAAAAGATGGAGTGGTAGCCGAAGAGGGTGCGCCGGAAGAACTTACAGCAAAGGATGGTGTTTATCGGCATATGGCAAAGACACAGCTTCAGGCAGCAGGCTGGAAATTATAGAACAGCTGGCATCTTGTCAGGCAGCAGATTGCCATCATAAATAAAAATTTCTGGGAAATGTAAAAAGCAGTTGACCTCCCCTTTGTTCCGTCATAAGATAAAAAAGATAGTGAGCATGCTATTGCGGAAACAGATAACGGAGGAAAAAAGAAAATGAGTTTTTTAGAAAGAAAAAACACAAAAGATGGTATGGCAGCAGGTCAGAAAGCCAGCGTAGATAATATTTATGCGCTGGATGGCAAAGTGCCGGTTTTAAATGCAATTCCATTTGGCTTGCAGCATATTTTAGCTATGTTTGTAGCCAATATTGCACCGATTCTGATTGTGGCAGGGGCCTGCGGAATGGATGCAAAGAATACGGCAATGATTATTCAGAGTGCAATGATGATTGCCGGAATCGGAACACTGATTCAGTTATTCCCAATCTGGAGAATCGGTTCGAGACTTCCGATTGTCATGGGAATTTCCTTTACCTTTGTATCCATTGCCTGTGTCATTGGCGGACAGTATGGCTATGGAGCAATTATGGGAGCGGTTCTTGTTGGAGGTATCGTAGAAGGTGTCCTTGGACTTTTATCCAAATACTGGATGAAACTGGTAACACCGATTGTAGCAGCTACCGTTGTAACAGCAATTGGATTTTCCCTGCTTGAAGTAGGCGCAGATTCCTTTGGTGGTGGCAGCAGCAGTGCGGATTTCGGATCTGCAACCAACTGGATACTTGGAACTGTGACACTGGTATGCTGTATCGTATTTAATATTGTAGCAAAATCCTATTTCAAACAGTTATCCGTACTGTTTGGACTGATTGTAGGTTATATTGTGGCATTGTGTATGGGTGTGGTAGATTTTTCAGCACTTTCCGATACAAGCCTTCTGGCACTGCCGCATCTGATGCCATTTAAAATGGAATTTCATGCAGATGCTATTATCGCATTTGTTTTGATATTCTTAGTGTCAGCAACCGAGACAATTGGAGATACCTCGGCACTGGCATCATCCGGCTTAAACCGTGATGTCACCCAGAAAGAGACTGCGGGCTCACTTGCCTGTGATGGATTTGTCAGTGCATTATCTTCGGTATTTGGCTGTATGCCGATTACATCCTTCAGCCAGAATGTAGGTCTGATTGCCATGACCAAGGTTGTAAACCGTTTTGTCATTGCAACGGGGGCCATAATTATGATCCTGGCAGGAATTTTCCCGGTAGTAGGTGCAGTACTTGCCACACTGCCAAGTGCAGTTCTGGGCGGATGTACAATTATGATGTTCGGAACTATTGTAATCAGTGGACTGCAGATGATTGGAAAATGTGGATTTTCCCAGAGAAATATTACCATATCGGCACTGTCATTAAGTATCGGATTAGGCTTTACCCAGCTGCCGGATTTATTTGCAATCTTCCCAGGCATTATCCGTTCTATCTTTGCAGAAAACTGTGTAGCAGTTGTATTCCTTACTGCCATTATTTTAAATCTTGTATTGCCTAAAAATATGGAAGTAGAACGTCAGGAAAAGTAGCAGAGGAGAGCATATGAATATAGCAGTATATTGCGGTTCATCCGCAGGAAGTAAAGAAGCATATACCATCGGTGCAGTAGCCCTTGGTATGTGGATTGCAGAGAACGGACACACGCTGGTATATGGTGGAGCTCGTGGCGGATTGATGGGAACCATAGCCAATTCCGTATTATCCAATGGTGGAAAAGTAATCGGTGTACTGCCACAGGTGGAATCCATCCAAAACCGCAGACACCAGTTTTTGACAGAGTACATAGATACGAAAGATATGGCGGAGCGGAAAGCGAAAATGATAGAGTTAGCAGATGCTTACATCGCACTGCCGGGCGGTCCGGGAACCTTAGACGAGTTATCGGATATCATATCCCTGCAGCGTCTTCACATCAATGAGAATCCATGTATTCTTTATGATATTGATGGCTTCTATCAGCCACTGAAAGCATTTTTCGAAGAAATGCAGAGCTCAGGCTTTGCAGCAAAAGAAGATTTTAACCGTCTGCTGATTTCCAAAGATTTATCGGAAATCGAAGCATTTATCCTGCAGCATTAAATGAAGCAGGAAAATAAAGCCGGGGATTACAAATACAAGATACAGACCAAAAAGAAAACTCATAGTAAATTCCGACTGGGAATCTGCTATGAGTTTTCTTTTATCCTAGCAACTGTTCTACATAATCTTTAATTGCCATATTGTCTTCCGGCATCTGGCAGCCGACGATATACATGCCTTCGTCGTCGGAACTTCGGATAATATGACCTTCCAAAGCAGCCTGATCTGGTAAATCAAAAGAAAGGATATTTAAGAGAATATCAGTCCCTTTGCTATCTGCAAAGAACGGTGCATCGCAAAGGAAAGCAAATCCGTTGGCACTGATATTTTCCATACGTCCCTGGAAGGTTTCTCCGGTGTTCTTAACTGTAATATTACAGAAATTGGAAAGGTCGGCACGAGGATATTTCCGTCTGTTTAAAATATTTGGACTGTTGGTGATTTCTACGACGAAATCAGAGGTTATTTTATCTACATGGATGGAAGCATTATCCCAGCAGTATAGTACATTTCCAACAGTAATCTGGATGGAACAGGATTCACTGTTACGAAGAGAAAGCTTTTCTTCCAGGGAAAGTATAATCTGGTTGGAATACTGTTTCAGAACTTCACCATGGAAATCATGGTCGGGGTTTTTCGTCAGGCGGATAGTTGCTTTCATACCAGGATTGATATCTTCAATACCCATGAAGCCGCCGATTCCAAGCTTGCACATTAACGCCTGGATTTCATTTTCTATGCTGTTAATATTGTTAGCACTTTCATCATATTTACTTACCATACGCTGACTGATATCATCGGAATCATGAATGCAGAGTGTCATGGTATCGACAATTTCAGAAATATACTTCATGTTTTCTACTAACTGTCGGTTTGATGTTTCCACTTCTTTGATTGCATTGTCAATGACCTGTATATGCTCACCCATCTGAGATGAGTCAGCGGTAATTTTATTCACATTTTCACCGGTTAGTGTGACTTTCTCAAGAGTAAGCTGAATAAGTTTTAAGGTCTCTTCAATGGATTTTGTCATCTTGCCGGAGATTTCATCCAAACGCATCAGCGCATCCTGGATCTGTTTGGATGAAGCCTTGGTTTCAGTGCTCAAGGTACGGATTTCTTCAGCAACAACAGCAAATCCTTTTCCTGCTTCTCCGGCTCTTGCAGCTTCGATGGAAGCATTTAATGCCAAAAGGTTTGTCTGACCGGAAATATTATCAATGGTTCCGGTTTCGGATTTTACTTTTTCAAATTCAGAAGTAAATTCCGTAAGAACCTGTTCTACTTCGCTGGAAAGCTTTGACATAGTGCCGGCAGTTGTAACCAGACCCTCTAAGTCGGCAGAACTAATCTGTGCATGGTGAATGGATTCATCCGTCAAAGATACCATTTCGTGAATCATGGATACAACATGCTCAACCTGGGAATTGATGTCAGTTGTCATATCAAGGGAAGAAGTCGTACGGTTCTGTAATTCCTGATTATTGTTGGTCAGATTGTTCATTCCTTTTAAGACAACGTCAGAACCGTGTTTATTTTCATTAGCCAGTTCCCGGACAACGGTGATACCGTCCATAACGTTATTGCTGGCAGTTTTCACCTTTTCTACGGTATTTACCACACGATGTAAATCATCCTTGATACTGTCTGTCAGTGCACCGTCAGCCTCATTTAAATGGCGGATGGACATGATATAACAGATATAGCACAGAATCAGGCAGGATATCTGCAGCTGATAATTCTTTACATCAGTAGCAGTGGTGCAGCTTAATACCATATAGCGGTAAATAATACTGATCACTACGCTGATAGTATTTGCAATACCGCACTGCAGCATGAATTTCCGGTCTTTAAAAATAATTAAAAGACTGGTTACCGGCAGAATGTAGGTAAATGCAATTGGGGATGCTGTGGTACATAAAAGATAAGTATAAAAGATACCGTAACCAAGCACCAGTATATAGCGATAGATGTCAGTAGTTTTGCCTTTGATTTTTAGAAATAATTCTCCAATAAAAAATGGAATCCAGCAGAGCAGAACAAAATAGAGATACTGCTTCGATGGATAGAGACCGTTGGACATATCGGCACCATAGTTAGCGGTCAGCAGCAGGGAAAATACAAGCCAGATTCTGCGGGCTTTGATATTGGCCTTGGCTTTAAAAACATTTTCATCATAATTCATAGATATTCTTAATCCTTCTCTTTCGCACAATGATATAATAAGCTGATTTAATTCTAAGCCATTTTTTTGTGGTTTTCAAGGTATTTTATGGAAAACATAGCTTGCTTTTTTGTGGGGAATGTGTATAATGAAAATCGTTGAAAAACGGGGTGCTCGCACAGGCGGGCTGAGAGTAAGCAGAAGCTTTAACCCAGAACCTGATTTGGATAATGCCAACGTAGGGAGATAACGAAACGCAGGTGCGATTACTTAGTGTGCAGGAATCTTTTTTACAGAGGTCCTGCACTTTTGTTTTTGCAGGTAGTGAGGAGAAATCACATATGAATATTACAAGAGAACAGCTTCTTCTTTATGCCGTTACCGACCGTAGCTGGCTTAAGGGAGAGACCTTATATGAGCAGGTAGAAAAAGCATTGAAGGGCGGAGTTACTTTAGTGCAGCTTCGGGAAAAAGAATTATCTGAGCCGGAATTTGAAGCAGAAGGCAGAAGCCTTTTGGAACTCTGCCACTGTTATAGGGTACCATTGATCATCAATGATAATGTGGAACTGGCAGAAAGGATAGGAGCCGATGGCGTGCATGTGGGACAGTCCGATATGGAGCTGACCCGTGCAAGAGAAATTCTTGGAACAGATAAAATCATCGGAGTGACTGCGAAAACAATAGAACAGGCACAGGCAGCAGAAAAAGCCGGTGCAGATTACTTAGGAAGCGGAGCCGTATTTGGCAGCAGCACCAAGACTGATGCAAAGCCGATGGAACTAACCCTGCTGCAGGAAATCTGTCAGAGCGTCACCATCCCCGTAGTCGCAATTGGCGGCATCAACCACGATAACATCCTGAAATTAAAAGGATGTGAAATTGCAGGAGCAGCAGTTGTAAGTGGAATCTTCGCATGTGAAGACATCGAAGAGGGAACGAAAGAACTGTTGCAAAAAGTAAATATGGTAGTAAAAAATCATGAATAAGATAGGACATAAAAAAGTCTTACTTATATAAAATGCTGATGATGATAAGATGAGTCTTATTTTGAATGAGGAAACACGCTGTCCTTGGAATACCATTTCTTTGTCTTCCCTGGGACACTTGGATTTCCCCTATTCAACAGGCAACGCCGGCATCATGGATGTGCCGGCGAGGCGGAATGGAGCATGGATGCGACTTTTCGCCGGTTGCCGGAAAAAAGATATACTTACGGGAAATTCTAGTGACCCTGAAAGACAAAGAAGGTATGCAAGGGCAGCGGGATTGCTCATTGGAAATATAGTAAGATATATCATCGCCTGCAATGTAATAACAAACCACAGCGGCAGATTGGGGGCACCACCTTAGGTCGCTATACAAAATTAATGCAAAGGAGACAAATGTATGAACACAGCATTAACAATCGCTGGAAGTGATTCCAGTGGAGGCGCCGGCATCCAGGCAGATATTAAGACGATGACCGCCAATGGCGTATACGCCATGAGTGCGATCACGGCACTTACTGCCCAGAATACAACCGGCGTAACAGACATTATGGAGGTAACTCCAGAATTTTTGGCAGAGGAGCTGGATCGTATTTTTACGGATATATATCCGGATGCAGTGAAGACCGGAATGGTCTCTTCCAGTGCTCTGATAGAGACAATTGCGGACAAACTGACAGCGTACCACGCAAAAAATATAGTCGTGGATCCTGTTATGGTAGCGACCAGCGGAGCAAAGCTCATCAGCGATGACGCTATCGGTACATTGAAAACTAAATTATTGCCTCTGGCAACTGTTATAACTCCAAATATCCCGGAAGCGGAAGTGCTTTCCGGTATGGAGATAAAGACAGAAGCAGATATGGAAAAAGCAGCAGAAATCATTTGTAAAACCTTCGGTTGTGCCGTGTTATTAAAAGGCGGACATCAGTTAAATGATGCCAATGATTTGCTCTGGCAGAAGGACAAAGAGCCGGTATGGTTCCACGGAAAGAGAATTGACAATCCAAACACCCACGGAACCGGTTGTACCTTATCATCTGCCATAGCATCTAATCTTGCCAAGGGACGCAGCCTGGAAACATCCGTGCAGTACGCAAAGAATTACATATCCGGCGCACTGGCAGCCATGTTGAATCTGGGAAAGGGAAGCGGCCCGATGAATCACGCATTTGCAATAGAAGGAGAATATACCAATGAATGAGAAGAAGACATCTGTATTCAGTAACGGATTAATCTGGTTTGGAGCCGGCGTATCCATTGCTGAAATTTTAACCGGAACTTATTTTGCACCGCTTGGATTTGGAAAAGCCATGGCAGCTATCTTATTAGGACACTTAATTGGTGGACTGATGATGTTTGCAGCAGGGATGATTGGTGCAAGAGAACGAAGAAGTGCCATGGAAACCGTAAAAATGAGCTTTGGAGAGAAGGGAAGCCTTCTTTTTGCAGCGTTGAATGTATTGCAGCTGGTAGGATGGACAGCCATAATGATTTATGATGGCGCACTGGCAGCCAATGGTGTCATTCCGGTAGCAAACTGGTTCTGGGCAGCTATTATCGGAGTCCTCATTATCCTTTGGATCTTGATTGGACTTACCAATCTTGGAAAGCTCAATACCGTTGCAATGACCGCATTATTTATCCTGTCACTGGTATTGTTTAAAGTGATTTTTATTGGAAATGGAGCCATTCCGGCAATTGTGGATGATGGAAGCTTTACCTTTGGCGCAGCCGTAGAGCTTGCGGTAGCAATGCCACTTTCCTGGCTGCCATTAATCAGTGATTATACAAGAGAAGCAGAAAAACCATTTGCAGCAACCGCAGTCAGCGTTGTTGTATACAGTCTGGTCAGTATTTTCATGTATGTCATTGGTATGGGTGCAGCACTTATTACCGGTGAATATGATATTGCACAGATTATGTTAAAGACCGGATTTGGTATCGTAGGACTTGTGATTATTATTTTCTCAACAGTAACAACGACTTTCTTGGATGCTTATTCTGCAGGTGTTTCCAGTGTATCCATTTCTGAGAAAATCAATGAGAAATGGGCAGCAATTATTGTAACGGTAATCGGAACTGTTGCAGCAATTGTATATCCAATGGATAACATTACAAATTTCTTATATCTTATCGGTTCTGTCTTTGCTCCGATGATTGCCGTACAGATTGCAGATTACTTTATTTTAAAGAAAGCCAATGCAAAAGACATGGCATTTCAGTGGCGTAATCTTGGTGTCTGGCTTATCGGATTTGTGCTTTACCGTGTGCTGATGCACATTGATACTCCGGTTGGAAATACACTTCCGGATATGGTGGTTACCGTCATTCTCTGCGTGATTGTGGAAAAAGTTGCAGAAGCAGTAAAGAAAAACTAAGAGGTTCCCGTCCTCTCGGATGGGAACAGAAGAGAGGACAAAATGAATCACAAATCAAACTTAAAGAAATTAACCGTAACCGCAATTTTTGCAGCAATCGCAGTCGTAGGAAGCCTGTTTTCATTTCCGGTATTCGGCTCAAAGTGTGCCCCGGTACAGCATCTTGTAAACGTACTGTGTGCTGTTCTGGTAGGACCTTGGTGGGGACTTGCCCAGGCATTTATTGCATCCTTAATCCGTAACCTTTTAGCATTGGGAAGTCCACTGGCATTTCCGGGAAGTATGTGTGGAGCACTTCTTGGCGGACTCCTTTATAAATATGGAAAGAAACTCCCATTTGCATATATCGGTGAGGTAGTAGGAACCGGAATTATCGGTGGAATGCTTTCTTATCCGGTTGCTTATCTGGTAATGGGAAATACAGCAGCTGCATTATTTACTTTTGTAGTACCATTCTTAATCAGTACCTGTGGAGGAACCATTATTGCAATGATTATTACCATTCCTTTAAAGAAATCAGGAATGTTAGCAAAAATGAAAGACAGTCTGGAGAACTAGAATATGGAATTAGAAGCCGGAAAAATTGTAGAACTGCATCATGAGATAAAAAAGAAACGTCCGGTCATTCACTGTATAACCAATGCGGTGACCGTCAATGACTGTGCCAATATTCTGCTGGCAGCAGGCGCATCGCCGACCATGGCACATCATCCGCTGGAAGTGGAAGAGATAACAGAAGGGGCAGCCGCATTAGTCTGTAATCTTGGAGCCATTGCGGATTTTGAAGCCATGGAAAAAGCCGGAAAGAAAGCGGATGAAATGGGACATGCCATTGTATTAGACCCGGTAGGAATTTCCGGTTCTACTTACCGGCGGATGCAATGCCAGACTTTGATAAAAGAAATTCACCCGACCTGCATTCGGGGAAATTATTCTGAGATTCGTGCACTGTTAAAGGACTGCAATACCGTAACCGGTGTGGATGCATCGGATAAGTCTGTTGATGTGGAAAGCATGAAACAGTATGCGAAAGCACAGAAGACCATACTGATTGCATCCGGTGCAGTGGATGTGATTACGGATGGCGGAGAAGTCTTTGAATGCAGAAGAGGCCATGAAATGATGGCACATATTACCGGAAGCGGTTGTATGTCATCGGTTATGCTGGGCGCATTTCTTGGAACAGAAGCAACCATAGAAGCGGCAGCAGCCTGCTGCAGTTTTATCGGATTGTGCGGCGAGGCAGCTGCAGAAAAAACAAAGGAATGTCAGGGCGGTACCATGACATTCCGAAATGTTTTCATCGATGAAGTTTCGTTGATGACACCGGAGAAAATTTATGACCGGTATCAGAAAAAGTAGTTTTGTATACCAGATGATGCATTAATCATTTGGAGTATTGTGAAACCGGCCTTCCAATTCCTCCGTCTTTACAATATTGATAAAGGCGTGTGGGTCGATGGAACGTATCATAGGAATTAACTGGCGCTTAGCCTCCGTATTAATGACGGAGTAGATAAGCGTCTTTTCTTTTTCTTCATAACAGCCAATGCCCTGAAAGAGGGTGGCATCATGGTTGGTGGTTTCCCGGATCGCATGATAAATTTCATTGGATTTATCGGAAATAATAAACAGAGTCTCTTTCTTGTAACGCTTATAAAGCATCTGAATTACCTGGGTGCTGCAGAACTGGTAAATAATGGAATAAAGTGCAATAGACCAGCCAAAGAGAGCACCTGCAATGGCGAGGATAATGACATTGCCAAGGAGAATATAATTCCATGCATCAATTCCCTTCTGGGAAGAAAGATAAATACTGATAAAATCGGTTCCACCGGTAGTAGTTCCAACATTTAAGCACAGGCAGATGGCAAATCCGTTTAAAAGACCACCGAACACACTGATTAAAAGAATATCCTGTGTAAATACATAAGCCGGCAGCAGGTCTACGAAAATACTGGATAAGAAAATCGTAAGAATCGAGTACCAGGTAAATTTTTTCCCAAGGAACCGGAAACCGATATAGATTGGGAAAATGTTTAAAACCACGTTGAAAAAGGTATATGGAATATCAATATGGAAAAAGGTCAGCCCGATTTTCTGTAAGAGCAGGGACACTCCGGCAAAGCCGCCCGGAAATAATCCGGCAGTTTTCGCAAAACAACGCAGGTTCCATGCATACAGAATCGATGCAAAAAATACGATGAAAATCCGGAAGACCTGATAAAATTTTGGATGTTTGGACTCAATGGAAAGAAACATAATGATTACCTCCTGTTATCAGATTTTTTTATAGGGACTGTGTCCATAACACTTCTCACAGACCCGGAACGGATAACCTACCGGCAGCGTTACGCCGCAGTATTTACAGGTGCGGATATAATCCTTCTTATCTTTGGCAAGAAGCTTCATAATTGTATCTTCTGTCTTTTCCCGTTCCCGGTTTAATCGCTCGCTATCAGAAATTTTTCCCATTCTGGTGGAAAACTGATGGTACAAGTCCAGCATTTTATAAAAAGTTTCGTAACGCATCAGTCCCTTGTCATTACACATAATCAGTGATGGAAAATGAAGGGAGACATCAGCAGTATAGGTTTTACAGTAATAGAGCCACAAATCAACGATATCCCGGTTTTTGATATCAATGGAGCAGGTCAGCATCCGGTAGAGGGTATGTTTATCCTCAAACCCATCGATTTCTTTACGGGCTTTATATGCCTTATCATATAGAAAGAGAATTTCGTCAATGCTGATTTTCTCAAAAGGAGCAGAGGGCTCTACGGATTTCCATATTTTTAAAATGGCATTTAATGGCTCATCCATATCTAAAAGGACATGTGGGAAACCAAGGCTTACCTTCTTAATAACCGGTTCCGGCTGGTCAAAACGTTTGGCAATATAATTTCTGGCATCCTCGCCCATGGCATTGACATAACCGGTGTCATACATGCCAAAACGTCCGGCACGTCCGGCAATCTGCCGTATCTCCGGAATATTAAGCGGGCGGGTGGAAATGCCGTCATACTTTTCTGTCTGGATAAAAACAATTCTTCGTACCGGAAGATTCAGTCCCATACCGATGGCATCGGTGGAAACCACTACTTTTGTTTCGTGGCTTAAGAAAAGACGAATCTGTCTTCTGCGGATTTCCGGTGGAAGACTGCCGTAGATGACACTGGCACGAATTCCCTCACGTTCTAATCGTCCGGCAATGTCTAAGACAGCACGCTTGGTAAAAGTGATTAGTGCATCACCTTCTGTGACATCATCCGGAAAAACAAATGCCTCTTGCTCACAGACCAGTGCAGTTTTCCGTTTATAGTGGCGAACCTCAAAGGTATCCTCGCAAAGGGCTATGAGGTGGGTAACAACTTCCTCGGCAGCAGGACTCATGCAGATATGGATTTCATCTGCTTTTACCCCCAGAATAGCGCGGGTCCAGGAGTGCCCACGGTCACGGTCTGCAATCATCTGTGCTTCATCAATAACGGCAATATCATAGTGCTGTTCCATGTCTAACATTTCAATGGTAGAAGAAGTAATCCGGCTGTTTTCCTCCGGAATGCATTCTTCTCCGGTAAGCATCGTACAGGCAATGCCGGCATCTTTCATTTTCTCATAGATTTCCAGCGCCAGAAGACGCAAAGGACCAAGATAGACTCCGCACGAAGCCTCTTTTAAACGCTCTAATGCGTGATAAGTTTTGCCACAGTTGGTAGGACCAACATGCAGGATAAAATGCCGCTGCATGCCTCTGGTCTGTGGAAATTCTGTTTCCGGTTTCAACGGAACCATCCCGACAATCTGATGACGCATTCCAAATTGTCCATACTGATGGCACAAATCCTTTAAGGTGCGCCGGCAGATTGCAAGGGGCATTTCCTGATATAAAAAGTTTAAGAAACGCTCTGTAATTAATTCCGGTTCCTCGTCCCGCAGGGAACTGATATCAAGACGGACCAGCTCAGCAACAAGATAAGTCTCAAACTGCATAATATAAATGGGATTGGCATCCCGATAAACAAAATAGGAAAGATTACGGAGCTGACGGTGATAATTCTCCAGCTGCGGCTGTTTTATCTTCGGAGAATGGATAGCCAGTAGTTCCTTGGAAAGCCGCTGCATCCGCTTCGGATAGGGACCTGTTTCCGGTATCGTTTTTTTATGCTTCTTTTTCGCAAAGGTTTTATACTGGGCACAATAGAATTGTACCAATTTATCTGTCTGTATCATACGACCTCCATATCTATGCTAAGTATACCATTCTTTGGGTATGGTTGTAAAAGATATATTTTTCATGTGAAATCTCTTCCGCTGCTGGTTTGACTTCGGAGAAAATGGGTGTTACAATCGTTCGGTATGAAATGCTTTATGCAGGCGATGGGGAAAGCTTATAAGATACAATAAATATCATTGGTATTTAGAGATTGACTGGCTTTGACCTAAAATGCCTACAGTTCTTACACATATGTTTTTCTTGATTGTAAACTGTCTTTTGCCTGCTTTGACTGGAATACTGTACTGTCCGCTGGATACGGATGCCACATAAGTCCTGCAAGGGGCACTAGGAATTTCGATTTACAGCCTGCTTTGTCTGGCAACCGGCACAAATTCACATCCATGTTCATCTGTGCCTCGCTGGTACATCCCTGTACCAGCGTTGCCTGTTGCCAGACGAAATTCCAAGTGCCCCTAACAGTCCTTGAAATGCATCCGCATTTCAGCGAACGGTGCAGTATTACTGTCAAACATGAAAAAGACGGTTTTCATAGTAGAAAGAAAAACATATGTAATAGAACTGTGGTATTTTATGGTCAGGTCAGACAAGCTGTGAATACCAAGGATATTTCTTTTAACTTATTGCCTTTCCCCCTCGCCGGAGAAAGAAAGGAGACCGTGATGGAACACACAGTAGAAACTACGAAGAATCCGCTGGCGGAAGAAAAAATCGGGAAACTGATTGCCCGCTTTGCAATACCGGCAATCATCAGCATGCTGGTAAGTTCCCTTTATAATATAGTAGATCAGATATTTATCGGACAGGGCGTTGGCATGCTTGGAAATGCCGCAACAAATATTGCATTTCCGGTATCCATTATCTGCACGGCAACGGCATTGTTACTTGGAATCGGAAGTGCATCCAATTATAATCTGGAGACCGGAAAAGGAAATGTAGAAGAAGCAAATAAGATTGCAGGAACAGGACTGGGTCTTCTGTTTATCTGTGGAGTGATAATTGCGGCAATCGTATTGCTGTTTTTAAATCCGCTGCTGTATTTATTTGGTGTAACACCGGATGTGCTGCCATATGCACAGGATTATACATTTATTACAGCCTTTGGAATCCCGTTTCTGGTATCTACAACCGGTGGAACGCATCTGATTCGTGCGGACAGAAGCCCGACCTATTCCATGACCTGCATGCTTGTGGGCGCAATTATCAACACGATTTTAGACCCGTTATTTATTTTTACATTTAACTGGGGAATCAAAGGAGCCGCATGGGCGACTGTAATCGGACAGTTTGTATCAGGTCTGCTTGTTATTATATATTTTGTAAAATTCCGAAAAATGGAACTTGGGTTTTCCATGCTTCGTCCAAGGGTAAAATATATGAAAGCGATTGCAGCATTGGGAATGGCTTCCTGCATCAACCAGATAGCCATGGCAATCGTGCAGATTACCATGAATAATACGTTGCGTCATTACGGAGAAATGTCTGTATATGGAACAGATATCCCCCTTGCCTGCGTTGGAATTATCTCAAAAGTAAATATGGTATTTATGGCAATCTGTATTGGAATTTCCCAGGGCTGCCAGCCAATCTGGGGCTTTAATTATGGAGCGGGAAGTTTTGGGAGAGTAAGAAAAACATTTTGGCGTGCCTTTGAGATATCCGTGCTGGTGGGGGTTGTATTTTTTATTGTGTTTCAGATATTTCCACATCAGCTGGTGGCGGTATTTGGTGATGGAAGTACAGAATATTTCCAGTTCGCAGAGCGGTATTTCAGAATTTTTATGTTTATGACATTTATCAATGGAATCCAGCCAATGTCTTCTGGTTTCTTTACATCCATTGGAAAAGCCAGACTTGGTATTGTTGTATCACTGACCAGGCAGGTGCTGTTTTTACTGCCGCTGATTCTTATTTTCCCTTTGTTTATGGGAATCGACGGAGTAATGTATGCAGGACCAATCGCAGATGCAGCTGCAGCTGTCGTTGCCATTTTCTATGCACTGCGTGAATTAAATATCATGAAAAATTTAGAAAAGAAAGCAGTATAAAAATATCAATATAAAAAACGTCAAAAAGAATCCCATGGAAACAGAAATATTCTCCATGGGATTTTTGCTATTTCCGGACATCTGCAGGAATTTGCCGGTGGCAGGTCCTACAGGTTATGAAATAGCGGTATGAAACGGCAAAAGGCAGGTCTTTGGGATTAGAAGCTGTGGCCGCCGCCACCGCCTCCACCGCCGCCGCCACCACTGCTGCTGCCACCGCCGCCACCGCTGCTGCCACCGCTGCCGCTGCTGGAAGGCGGACTGTAGACACGGGATTGCCGGATAAAGCGGACATTTGGATTGGCAATATTGCACTGTGTAAATACCTTTCCTAAAAGATCTGTTTTCGATGGTCTCTTCGCACGGGAGAAGGAACGTACCAGAAAATAGTTTAACAACAAAGCAATGATAACTGCTAAAAAGGCATTACTGATATATTTCATCGGCTGCGCAATTTTTCGACCTTCGAGTAATGTATTAATCTGACCAAAAGCGGTAAATGCACAGGTGTAATAATCACCATCAGAGGCATATTTGTATACATTATCGGTGATAGTGTTGGCATAACTTTTCGTAATGGTTTCATAAATGGTTCCGTTGCTGTGAATCCAGATGTTACGATTGTCCATATCAATGAGAAATACGGTTGCACTGGTGGAACCGAAGGTGTCGCGGTAGTAGCTTCGGATATAATCCTCAGTAGAATAGTAAGGATTGTAATCGATGGATTTAAAAGCAACACTTCCGTAAGTGGTAATCGGAGCCATCTCTTTTCCAAGGGTGGTTTCTTCCTCGTCTGTTAAAAGGTTGGCATCGTCCTCAACGATAACCTGATAACCGGTGCTTTTATTGGTATAGGTCTTGGTTTCGGCTTTGCAGTTAATACTTCCGTTAAGTAAGAGGAAGAAACATGCAAGCAGGCAGCCAAGAATTATTTTTGCAGAAAAAGAGCTATATTTCTTCTTATATGTATCAGGCACGGTCATCACCTCCCTGTCGGTTAAACTGCGGCAGTTTCCGCATGGTAAGCATATTGTATTCCTTTAAAATGCTAAGAAGCGTAAAAATAATACCGGCAAAAGATACAATTGCACCACCATAGTAATAAAGGTCGGAAACCGGATGCAGGAAAGTAATCATTCCAGCAGCAGCAATGGAAATTAAAGCTCCTAGGAATCCCGGAATTTTTCCACGGGTGGTTGTTTCACTGAACTGGGAAAATCCAAACAGCGAAGTCAGAACCCCACCGCCGATAACAATAAGCATGACAATTTTAGAAAATGAAAAACCGCCGGAACTAAAGATTCCCATTAGAACCTGAATTGCAAATACACCTAAAAACAGATAAGGAATTATGTTTTCAAATTTAGATTTCATGCTTTTATGGGGTTTTAAGTTTACTTTTACTTTGGCTTCTTTCTTGACATTTCCCTGTTTGGACTGGTATCCCCTGTCATTCTCATAGGTTTCCTGACTATGGATTTCGCTCAGCTCCACAAAATAAATAATGGAGGCAAAAAGTGCCAGTGCCGCAGAAAGTATCAGGGTTGAAGCAGGCCGTATGGTAAAGAAAAGATTTAAAAGCAGAAAAACCGGGATAGCCAGTAGAAAGGAACCGAGTAAAAATTTACGGCTATCTACCGGGATATCAGCAGCAACCTTTCCGGTCTGTCCATTGACTGTAGCGTAGGCAACGCGGTCTTTGTTACGGTAGGATAAGAACCATACCGGAAGCATGGCGCTGGCAGCTTCCTTGCATTCCGTATTTAATGCATAACTCATATAATGCTCTGTTTCCGGATAAATAAAATTAAATTCCTGGAAGGCAGGTATTTTTTTGACTTTGGAATAAGTCTGTTCATTGGCAATGGCTTTTGCGTCCTCCAGATAAATATCACTGTCCACATCGGCAGTATCAGCATAGAAACCACACAGAATGGACGGAGTAAAACTTTTCATGCCGCGCACATCAAAGGGAGCAATATTCTCGCTGATAACATCCGAAAAAGAAGAAGACGCATCATAAGAGAGCCCTTTATAATAGGCATCCGTCTGGCAGAGCAGATTATAGTGGTCGGTTACAATATAGTTACCTTCCCGGTGGCTTTTTTCAGCCGGCAGCTGTACCGTACCTTCGTGGGTAATGTTATATACCCAGTAAGGCATATAAATCCCACGGAAATTGTCTACATTGCGCGGGTCTTTCAGTTCCTTAGGGGCAAAAATGGCATGGCGCATCATTTTGCCATAAGCCTTCTTGCAGTCCTCCTTGGTAATCTGGAAAGGAACAATGTAGTCAGGACGTTTTTCCCTGGCAATCCGGCTGTCAAGAATCGTAGAAGCACCACAGAAACTGCAGAATCCGGTTGCAGCATTCTCGGTACTTAAGATTTCACCGCCGCATTGCGGACAGGTGAAAATGTTGACATCATAAGTAGATGTCTCCACAGCATCGTGATCCTTCTGATAGCTGTAAGGATTCAGCTGTGTGTGACAGTAGTCACAGAAAAGTGATTGTGTTGGAATATCAAACCTCAGATTTCCTCCACAATTGGGACATTCATACATATCATTCTCCTCTTTTGATTTAATATACTCAGGTATTGACCGCACAAGGATATGTTGTCCCCGGAAAACTTCTGGTATCGAAGACCTTTGTTTTAGATATAAAAATACCGAATTTCTAATGTGTGTGTTTCACTTTTGGTTATAAAAACTATCTTTCCAATGTTTGACAAAATCGCTGTACGGTTCGTCGAAATGCAGATGCCTTATAACGACTGCTAGGGGCACTTGGAATTTTGCCGGATAAAGTGATATATTGTCCGAAATTTCCGGTGCCCCTTGCAGCCGTTAGGTGGCATCTACAATCGACGGACAGTGCAGCGATTCCGTCAAAGCAACGGAAAGACAGTTTACCATCAAGCGAAACACACACATAAGAAATGCAGGTATTTCATATTATAAAAACAAAAGGTTCTTCGATACCAAAGTTTTCCAGTATCAACTTATCTCGTTGACAATGACCTAATGTAATATACTAATATGGTAATGGAAATATAACAGAAAGTAAATACATTTTACTTCCTATTTTCAGAAAATTGAGTTATAATATATATAACTAGAAGTAATACGAGAGAGTTGTCATACGACCGTAGAGGAGGGGTGCTCATGAGACAGGAATTTACTTATAACCAGATTGCACACCTGAATGCAGCGTTACATGAACAACGCCTGCCATACCGTATTAGCTTTCATGATGCGGAGACAGCCGTTGTAGAACCGTTAGGATTTTGTGCATGTGATGGTAAAGAGGGTATGCTCAAAGCGGCAATTGAAGCATTTTTTGAAAAAGAGGGAATGACCGTAACATTCTCTGACCATTGCGAAATTATTTCACCGGGATGCCGGACCGTTTCTATGGCAGCCTGCCAGTAGAAACAGGTGGGAACGGAAAGATGAGCAGATTAGAAGGAAGAAGCCGGAATTCAAAAATCTTTGAGATGGGAACAGATTTTTGAAAATACTTTCTCTTTTAAGTCCTCATCAGAACAGAACATTTGAATCGCTATATCCACTGCTTTCGGAGAGAGAGCAGTGGATTTTTTGAGCCATGAAATATCAGCGGCAGACTCTGTCCCTGTAAGAAAATGATTTACAATTTCATTTAACCGGTGGCAGAATTCCATCAGGGAATGATAATCATGAATCATATCTAAAAGGTTGTGCCCATAAAGTTCCTGTTCAAAGGAACAGGTAGAAATTACCTGCATGCAAAGGTGCAGTTCACCGGTAATATCAGAAGCTTCCATCAGAATGTCCGGGCGTTTCGCATAGCTTTCCATGAAAATGGACTGGGCTTTCTGGTAGTCGCCATTCGCAAAACATTTTGCCAGAGATTCCCGGAGCATTCTTGTTTCATGCTTTTCACCGGACATCCCCACCATACATTCATAGGTGGAGAGATTCTGCTTCGCAATGTAGACGGTCAGCAGAAACTCCGACAGGAATCCAAACAACCGCTTACAGTAATTATCATAGCTACTGATATCGACCCGGCACTCCACTTCAAAGAGAATGTCAAACAGCCATTCACAGTAGGCATCAAATCGTTCTTTTGAAGTAATGAAAATATTCCCAAAATAAGTATGTACATCATGAACCATATGGTGAAAAACAGGCACATAGTCCGGGTATTTTTCAGAAATGACCTGCTCAGTAATCAGCAGATCCTTCTGGTGATGGTTCTGGCTGAAACCATTAAAATACGAAGTATTTAAAGTCAGAAGCTTTGGTGTGATCATGTCATGCTTCTGAAGTAGCCGCATCAGCTCTTTTTCCGTGAAAATAAGCCCCTGCCTATTTATGAGATAGCGGCGGTAATGACAGATGCCGATATAATCGCAGGTATGGTAATTTTTCCAGAGCCAGTAAATGCCGGTCAGCTCGCAGAAACTTTTGTTTTTCCGGGAAATATTATCTCCGGTATCATCTGCAAGATAGCCCAATTCTGGAGAAATTGCATGTCCGACCTGCAGAGGAACATACATGGAATCGGTGGGAGCTTCAAATTGTTTGTGGGTCATAACGAATATTTTAATGGACATAATACACCTCGCAAAAACATGCTTTTCCCTTACTGTATACGCAATCGCATTCCTTGACAAGAGCAAATCAGGGAACCAATCAACATTTTTGACATAAACTAATACGAAAGTAAGAAAGAATGGGAAGAGGTCAGCGTGAACTGCAGCAATTCAATCGAACATACCGTGGAAGCGGGGGATACATTATACAAACTTTCACGGCAGTATAAGACGACGGTATCCTCTATTATTTTAAGCAATCCAAGGATAAATCCTTACAATTTACAGATTGGAATGAAGATAGAAATATGCCCGGGCAAAGAATACACAAGACCGGAAATGCCGGGAAATACAGGAGATTCCGGGATTTCCAATAACAATGGAAAAGGAAATTTAAAAGAACTGATGCGGATGGCATGGCTGAATCATACCTACCTGCTCCGGATGCTTTTGGTCAGCATGGCAGCGGATTTGCCGGATCAGCAGGAACTGGTTACTGCATTAATTGACAATGCAGAGGAAATAGCAGACCTTTTCGGCAGATATTATCCGGAAAATACGGTGAACAGCCTCAGAGATTTACTGGTGCGCCAAGTAGAGCTTACCGGTGGACTGATCACCCAGAAAAAAGAAGGAAGAGCGAAGGATACGGAGGAGCAGGTACGACGGTTAAACGAAAATGCAGACCGCATCGCAGAACTTTTGGCATCTGCAACACCGGAATATGAAGAAAGCGTATTAAAAGAAATGTTCCGTATGCACGTAGACCTGACCGGACAGGAAATCAGTGAGCGGCTTGCCGGTAATTATGAAAAAGATTTACAGACATTCTGGAATATCCAGCGGCAGATTATTGCCATGGCGGATTATCTTGCCAGCGGACTGAAAACAGAGGCAAAGGAATCCGGGCTTCGTTAAAGAAAAGGCATTAAAAAGTATTATTTCTTATGGTTCCACAGCAGAAGCGGCTGTGTTATAATAGAAAAACAAGACAAAAATAACCGAGGCTGTCCGAATGCAACTGCGGACAGCCACAACATAAAAGTACAGAACAAAAACAATAGTAAATAGAAGGAGACAGCAAAAATGACACCAGAATTTTTAAACAGCACATTAGAGCATTTATATGAGAGAACCAAAGAAGGAAAGCAGCACTGGAATGTTGAGATGAAGACTAGCGAATATAAAGAGAAATCCGAAAAGCCGGTTGTAGAAGCCGACGGAAAGCAGTGGGTAGTAGATGAGTGTTATACAGCCTATTCCTGCGAAGAGCATGGAAATGAATTTGTAATGATTACTTATGAAAATATTGAGACTTGTGGAGAAGAAGTGCGGAGCACCAACATGGTATTCCTGCCGGATCCGAATGTCCGCTATTTTGATTTGGACCGGCTGGCCCAGTATGCAATTCTTCCAAGCCAGAAATTGATGGAGACCATTCATCAGTTATTTACTCTTCTGCTTTCTCTTCAGAAGAAAGAAAGTGCCCAGGTAGAGTGGAAAATCAGCGAATAGGAAATGGCATCGCAGACAGATTGTAATTACATATGTTTCCTGTAGTTGTTTTAACAATTTAAATAAAACTGAAAATTCAGATAATTTATACAATATATGTAATATAATAAAGTAAATACGAAAAATAATTAAGAAAATTCTAAAAATAGTATTGACAAATGAAGTATAGTTAGATATAATCAAATCATCAAAAGAAACAAATGAACGGAAACAAAGTAAGGAGGAGATTCCACCAGAAAGAGAAGGAACAAACTCATAATAATGTAAGAGGAGGTCGATACCACCAGGATATTAAATCAGAATCGGACAAGCGTTTAGACGAAGAGAAACGCAATAGTAAGAAAGGAAGGTACGGTCCAATGCAGAGCTGACAGATATTATGAAACCTAACATAATAAATAATAAAATCAGATTCAGTTCATGGATTCAGAATCGGAAGGAAAACCTGAGGTAAATACAAAAGAAAAGTGGATGGAGAATCAGAACAGCAACGTAAAGATATGGTTCCAGTCCAACAGGACTCAGAAGCGAACGGATTCAGGAGGAAGGGTTCAGGGATTGAAGACGAAATATACGAAATGAGGTAAAAGTCCAATGGACGAAATAGTATGAAAGGGCATCATCTTAAGAGAATTTAGATGATGCCCTTTCCCTGTTATGCTTCTTTTTTCTGTGCTTCAAGGGCTGCTAAGCATGCCTGGGCAAGCTGGTCACCACAGGAAGTGGATTTGAATCCACAGGTGATGCCCTTTAATTTTTCTTCTACTTCTTCTACCGTTAATCCCTCTACCAAAGAAGAGATAGCCTTTAAGTTGCCGTTACATCCGTTGGTAAAGGTAACATGTTTTAAAACATTTCCCTCTAAATCCAAATCGATCTGGGTGGAACAGGTTCCTTTGGTTTTGTATGTGTAATGCATAAGAAACTCCTTTCTATACCTGGACTTGTTGCCAGGCGATTGCAAAATGAAAAATAATACATTTGTGAAGTGATTTTCAGGGAGAAAGACGTCCCTTCTTTTTTATAGATATGAAATATCCCGTAATTCTTAGCACTTTATTTTTCTTGTTTGCAGGCTGTCTTTCCGGTTGCTTTGACATAGAATTCCGGACTGTCCGCCGGTTGCGGATGCGACGTCAAAACCGCAAGGGGCACTAGGAATTTCGATAAACTCATTATTACGTCCGGCAACCGGTGTATATTCACATCCATGTTCAGATACACCTCACTGGCACATCCCTGTGCCAGTGTTGCCGGTTGCCAACGAAATTCCAAGTGTCCCTAGCAGCTTTGCCAAGGCATCCACACTCCGGCGAACAGTCCTGAAATTCTTGTCAAACATTGGAAAGACAGTCAATATAGCAGAAAGAAAAATAAAATGCTTAGAATTATAATATTTCATATCTGAAAAGAAGGGGAGCCTTTCTTCCCTGAAAATAAGTCATATTGCATTTTCCATTTTGCAATCGCCTGTTCAATCTTTGCCTATTATAGCATCTGTTTGTAAAAAGTCCACTGATTTAACAAAAAGTTTATAAAACGTTCATTGGATTAGATATTGTGAAGAAAGGCAGATAGTGGTACAATATTTCATAGTTGCGTAAGCAAAATTATGGATAGGAGCATTATATGAAAGCAATAGAAAAAATCTTTGGAACACATAGCGAAAGAGAATTAAAAAGAATTTATCCGCTTATAGATAAGATAGAGTCTTATCGGCCTGCCATGCAGGAACTGACTGATGAGCAGTTAAAGGATAAGACAAAAGAGTTCAAAAAGAGACTTGCCGATGGTGAGACATTGGACGATCTGCTTCCGGAAGCATATGCAACCGTTCGTGAGGCAGCAAAGAGAGTGCTTGGAATGGAACATTACCGTGTTCAGCTGATTGGTGGTATTATCCTGCATCAGGGACGTATCGCTGAGATGAAGACCGGTGAAGGAAAAACATTGGTATCTACCCTGCCGGCATACTTAAATGCATTGGAAGGAAAGGGCGTACATGTTGTAACTGTCAACGAATATCTGGCAAAACGTGATGCTGAGTGGATGGGACAGGTTCATGAATTCTTAGGACTGACTGTTGGCGTTGTGTTTAACGGCATGGACACTAAGGAACGTCAGGATGCATATAACTGTGACATTACTTATATTACCAATAATGAATTGGGATTCGATTACCTGCGCGATAACATGGTGATTTACAAGGAACAGTTAGTACAGCGTGGGCTTCATTTTGCAATTATCGATGAGGTCGATTCTGTGTTGATTGACGAGGCAAGAACACCACTTATCATTTCAGGACAGAGTGGCAAATCCACCAGCATTTATGAGGCATGCGATATTCTGGCAAGACAGATGAAACGTGGTGAAGATCAGAAGGAATACACCAAGATGGATGCTATCATGGGAGTGGAAATCGAAGAAGATGGAGACTTCGTGGTAAATGAAAAGGATAAAGTAGTCAATCTGACATTAGAAGGTGTAAAGAAGGTAGAACAGTTTTTCCACATTGATAACCTTGCAGATCCGGATAATCTAGAGATTCAGCATAATATCATTTTAGCACTGCGTGCACACAATCTGATGTTCCGTGATCAGGATTATGTGGTAAAAGATGATCAGGTATTAATCGTAGATGAATTTACCGGACGTATTATGCCGGGCCGGCGTTATTCTGATGGATTACATCAGGCAATTGAAGCAAAAGAGCATGTAAAAGTAAAACGTGAGAGCAAGACCCTTGCCAATATTACATTCCAGAACTTCTTCAATAAGTATGATAAGAAAGCAGGTATGACCGGTACCGCTTTGACAGAGGAAAAAGAGTTCCGTGACATCTATGGAATGGACGTTATCGAGATTCCTACCAACAGACCGGTTATCCGTGTGGATAAAGAGGATGCTGTTTATAAGACCAAGAAGGAAAAATTCCATGCTGTTGTGGATGAAGTAGAAGAAGCATACAAGAAAGGACAGCCGGTTCTGGTTGGTACCATCAATATCGATACTTCCGAGCTGGTAAGCTCCATGTTGAATAAGCGTGGTATACCACACAAAGTCTTGAATGCAAAATTCCATGAGTTAGAGGCTGAAATTGTAGCACAGGCCGGTGTACATGGTGCGGTTACCATCGCAACCAACATGGCTGGTCGTGGTACTGATATTAAGCTGGATGATGAAGCAAAGGAAGCCGGCGGTCTGAAAATCATCGGTACTGAGCGTCATGAATCCAGACGTATTGATAACCAGCTGCGAGGACGTTCCGGTCGTCAGGGAGACCCGGGAGAATCCCAGTTCTTCATTTCACTGGAAGATGATTTGATGCGTCTGTTTGGTTCTGAGAAGCTGCTTGGCATGTTTAATGCTTTGGGTGTGCCGGAAGGTGAGCAGATTCAGCATAAGATGCTGACCAGTGCAATTGAAAAGGCACAGAAGAAGATTGAGGGAAATAACTTTGGAATTCGTAAGAATCTGTTGGAGTATGATCAGGTTATGAATGACCAGAGAGAGATTATATATGCAGAGCGTCTCCGTGTATTGAATGGCGAGAGTATGCGTGATGTTATCTATAAGATGATTACCGACAGAGTGGAAAATACAGTAGATACCTGTATTTCACCGGATTTACCAGCGGAAGAATGGGATATTAATGAACTGAACCAGTTGCTGATCCCAATTATTCCACTTCAGCAGGTGACACCGGAACAGGCAAAAGAATATAAGGATCAGAAGAAATTAAAACATGCTTTAAAAGAACAGGCTGTAAAACTCTACGAGGAGAAGGAAGCAGAGTTCCCAGAGCCGGAGGCTGTTCGTGAATTAGAGCGCGTTATCTTACTGAAAGTCATTGACCGTAAGTGGATGGATCATATTGATGATATGGATCAGTTACGTCAGGGTATCGGTTTACAGGCTTATGGCCAGAGAGACCCGCTGGTAGAGTATAAGATGAGCGGTTATGACATGTTCGAAGAGATGATTAACAGTATTCAGGAAGATACCGTACGTCTGTTATTCCATGTCAGAGTAGAGCAGAAGGTAGAAAGAGAGCAGGTTGCAAAAGTAACCGGAACCAATAAGGATGAAACAGCACAGGGCGTGCCGAAGAAACGTGCGGCAGCAAAGGTTTACCCGAATGACCCGTGCCCATGCGGAAGTGGTAAGAAATACAAACAGTGCTGCGGAAGAAAAGCTTAAGAATAAAAATACAAGAATTAAATCGACTTATAATAATTAAATTGCATTACATTATAACAGCAAATATGGCAAAAGGAGAAAAATAGATGCATTGCACAAGAAAAGTAACAGAAGATATCATTTGGATTGGTGGAAGTGACAGAAGACTTGCTTTATTTGAAAACATATTCCCGATTCCAAGAGGGGTATCCTATAATTCCTATCTTTTAAAGGATGAAAAAACAGTATTGTTAGATACCGTAGACCGTTCCATTACAGGACAGTTTTTAGAAAATCTGGCATTTGCACTGGATGGAAGAAATTTGGATTACATGATTGTAAACCATATGGAGCCGGATCACTGTGCTTTAATCGAAGAAATCGTAAGACGATATCCGGAAGTAAAGGTTGTGGGAAATGCCAAGACCTTTGGCATGATACAGCAGTTCTATACCTTTGATATTGCAGAACGTTCCGTTACTGTGAAAGAAGGCGAGACATTAAATACCGGAAAACATACCCTTCACTTTGTGATGGCACCGATGGTACACTGGCCGGAAGTAATGGTAACATATGATGAAACGGACAAAGTATTATTTTCAGCAGATGCATTCGGAACCTTCGGTGCATTGAACGGAAATATTTTTAATGATGAAATTGATTTCGACCGCGACTGGCTGGATGACGCAAGACGTTATTATACCAATATTGTTGGAAAATACGGCGGACCGGTTCAGACAACCTTGAAGAAGGCAGCAGGACTTGATATTTCCATTATCTGTCCACTGCATGGCCCAATCTGGCGTTCCAATCTTGGTTACATTCTGGATAAATATAATACATGGAGCAGCTACGAGCCGGAAGAGAAAGCAGTTATGATTGCTTATGCGTCCATGTATGGAAATACAGAAAATCTTGCAAATGTACTCGCAGCAAAACTGGCAGAAGCAGGCATTCACAATATTGCAGTATATGATGTATCCAATACACATGTTTCCACTTTGATTTCAGAAGCATTCCGCTGCAGTCATATTGTACTGGCAGCACCAACCTATAATGGAAATGTATATCCGGTTATGGAGAATTTCTTAAATGACATGAAAGCACTTGCAGTTCAGAAGCGTACCGTTGCGATTCTGGATAATGGTACCTGGGCAGCAACAGCTGGAAAACAGATGGCAGATAAGATCACAGAAATGAAAGATATGAAGATTATTGAACCAAAGGTAAGTATTAAATCTTCATTAAAGAACGAACAGCTGGAACAGCTGGATGAGCTGGTGGCAGAGATTAAGAAAGATTTCTAAAGCACTGGCAGTTATCAGAAGAGAAAATGAAATAAAATAAAAACGAACAGAGTAAAAAAGTACAGAACAAACATTCGATTTTGTTCTGTACTTTTTTGCTATGGGGTGCTATAATGAGCGGAGAAACGTGGTAATACTAAAGGAAGAGTAAATGAACAGAGGAGAAATTGAGTGGATCATTTTAAATTAGTTTCCAAATATCAACCCACCGGTGACCAGCCGCAGGCAATTGAGAAGCTGGTGAAGGGATTTAAAGAGGGCAATCAGTTTGAAACACTACTGGGTGTAACTGGTTCCGGTAAGACATTTACCATGGCAAATGTCATTGCCCAGATGAATAAACCGACATTGATTATTTCACATAATAAGACGCTGGCGGCACAGCTCTATGGAGAATTCAAGGAATTTTTCCCCGAAAATGCAGTAGAGTACTTTGTCTCCTATTACGATTACTACCAGCCGGAGGCATATGTGCCATCCACGGATACTTATATTGCAAAGGATTCTTCTGTGAATGATGAGATTGATAAACTGCGTCTGTCTGCTACAGCAGCATTGACGGAACGGCGGGATGTTATTGTCGTTTCCAGTGTATCCTGTATCTATGGACTGGGTGAACCGGAGAACTTCCAGAAGATGATGGTATCTCTGCGGCCGGGCATGGAACGGGATCGTGATGATGTTATCCGGCAGTTGATTGATATACAATATACAAGAAATGATATGGATTTCCAGCGAGGCACCTTCCGGGTACGGGGAGACGTTTTGGAAATCTTTCCGGCAGACCGTGGAGAGACTGCTATCCGGGTAGAATTCTTTGGCAATGAAATAGACCGGATTACAGAAATCGATGTATTGACCGGCGAGATTAAGAATAGTCTTAATCATATCAGTATTTTTCCGGCATCACATTATGTAGTGCCAAGAGAGAAAATCCTGCGTGCATGCGATACCATTGAAGCAGAGCTGGAAGAGCGTGTGAAATACTTTAAGGGGGAAGATAAGCTCTTAGAGGCACAGCGGATTGCCGAGCGGACGAATTTTGATATTGAAATGTTAAAAGAGACAGGCTTCTGTAGTGGAATTGAAAACTATTCCAGACATTTATCCGGACAGCCGGCAGGTTCAAGACCGTTAACACTGATTGATTATTTCCCGGATGACTTCCTGATTATGGTAGATGAGTCCCATATTACGATTCCGCAGATTCGTGGAATGTATGCGGGAGACCAGTCCAGAAAGACAACGCTTGTGGATTATGGCTTCCGTCTGCCTTCGGCAAAAGACAACCGGCCAATGAATTTCGATGAGTTTGAAAGCCAGATAGACCAGATGCTGTTTGTATCTGCAACGCCAAATGATTATGAAGAAGAACATGAACTTTTGCGGGTAGAGCAGATTATCAGACCGACAGGACTTTTAGACCCTGACGTGGAAGTGCGTCCGGTAGAAGGCCAGATTGACGATTTGATTGGAGAGGTCAATAAAGAGACTGCGGCAGGACATAAGGTGCTGGTAACGACACTGACCAAGAAAATGGCAGAGGATTTGACAGAATATATGCGTGAAGTGGGTATTCGTGTGAAATACCTGCATTCGGATATTGATACTTTGGAAAGGGCAGAGATTATCCGGGATTTGCGGCTGGATGTATTTGATGTGCTGGTGGGAATTAACCTTTTGCGGGAAGGACTTGATATACCGGAAATTACATTAGTGGCAATTATTGATGCGGACAAGGAAGGTTTCTTGCGTTCCGAGACTTCGCTGATTCAGACTATCGGACGAGCGGCAAGAAACAGTGAAGGTCATGTTATCATGTATGCAGATAAGATTACAGACTCCATGCGGGTTGCGATTGATGAGACAAAGCGCCGCCGTGAGATTCAGCAGAAATATAATGAAGAGCATGGTATTACGCCGACTACCATTCAGAAATCTGTCCGTGAGTTAATCAGTATTTCCAAGAAGGTAGCCAAGAATGAAATGGAATTCAAGAAAGATCCGGAATCCATGGATAAGAAGGAATTGGAGAAGCTGATTGCAGATATTCAGAAGAAGATGAACCATGCTGCTGCAGAGTTGAACTTTGAGGCTGCGGCAGAATATCGTGATAAGTTAATTGAGTTAAAGAAGATGCTTCGCGATTTGTAAGGTAGAGAAAGAGGGAGAAAAAGTGGCAAAGAAAGAGAGAAAATATATCAGGATTCGTGGTGCAAGCGAACATAATTTGAAGCATATTGATGTGGATATACCAAGAGATGAATTTGTGGTACTGACAGGACTCAGCGGCTCCGGTAAATCCTCACTGGCATTTGATACGATTTATGCAGAGGGACAGCGGCGTTATATGGAGAGCCTGTCATCTTATGCAAGGCAGTTCTTAGGACAGATGGAGAAACCGAATGTAGAGAAAATAGAAGGTTTGTCTCCGGCAATTTCCATTGACCAGAAATCCACAAACCGTAACCCGAGATCTACTGTAGGAACGGTAACGGAGATTTATGATTATTTCCGTCTGCTCTATGCGCGGATTGGAATTCCGCACTGTCCGAACTGCGGCAAGGAGATTAAGAAACAGACCGTAGACCAGATGGTAGACCAGATTATGAAGCTGCCGGAGCGTACCAGGATACAGCTTTTAGCACCGGTAGTCCGTGGAAGAAAGGGTGAACACCAGAAGCTCTTTGAACAGGCAAAGCGAAGCGGCTATGTGAGAGTACAGGTGGACGGAAATACCTATGAACTGACGGAAGAGATAAAGCTGGATAAGAACAAGAAACATAATATCGAAATCGTAGTGGATCGTCTGGTGGTAAAGGAAGGTATTGAAAAGCGTCTGACGGATTCTATTGAAAATGTGTTAGAACTTTCAAACGGACTTCTGATGGTGGATATCATTGATGGAGAGACCATGCAGTTTTCCCAGAGCTTTTCCTGTCCGGATTGTGGAATCAGTATTGATGAAATCGAACCGAGAAGCTTTTCCTTTAACAATCCGTTTGGCGCCTGCCCGGAATGTTTTGGACTGGGTTACAAGATGGAATTTGATGAAGAACTGATGATACCGGATAAGAGATTAAGCCTTGCAGAGGGCGCAATTCAGGTGATGGGCTGGCAGTCCTCTACCGATAAGAAGAGTTTTACTTATGCAATCCTTAAGGCACTTTCGGAGGAATATGGCTTCAGTCTTGATACACCATATAAGGAATTGCCGGCAGAAGTCCGGAATATGCTGATTCATGGAACTAATGGAAGGTCTGTAAAGGTATATTATAAAGGTCAGCGTGGAGAAGGTGTATATGACATTGCCTTTGAAGGACTGATTAAAAATGTGGAACGCCGCTATCGTGAGACCGGCTCTGATACCATGAAACAGCAGTATGAGGAGTTTATGCGGATTACACCGTGTAAATGCTGTGGCGGACAGAGGTTGAAGAAGGAGTCACTGGCAGTAACGGTTTCCGGTAAAAATATATATGAGATAACAGCAATGTCCATCCGTAATCTGGATGCCTATTTAAAAGAAATGGAACTGACGGAACAACAGCATCTGATTGGTGACCAGGTCTTAAAGGAAATCCGGGCGCGTGTAGGCTTTTTGATGGATGTGGGACTGGATTATCTGTCACTGTCCCGCGCAACCGGAAGCTTATCCGGTGGAGAAGCACAGCGAATCAGACTTGCAACCCAGATTGGTTCCGGACTTGTAGGCGTGGCTTATATTCTGGACGAGCCTAGTATCGGTCTGCATCAGCGGGATAATGATAAACTTTTGAATTCTTTAAAGGGGTTAAAAGACCTTGGAAATACACTGATTGTAGTAGAACATGATGAAGATACTATGCGTGCAGCGGATTATATTGTGGATATCGGACCGGGAGCCGGTGAACATGGCGGAGAAGTCATTGCTACCGGAACAGCAGAAGAGATTATGAAAAATAAGAACTCTATCACCGGTGCTTATTTAAGCGGAAGAATCAAGATTCCGGTACCGAAAGAAAGACGGAAACCAACCGGATTCATTACTGTAAAGGGTGCAAGAGAGAATAACCTGAAGAATATTGATGTGAAGATTCCACTGGGTATTATGACCTGCATTACCGGAGTGTCCGGCTCCGGAAAGAGTTCACTGACCAATGAAATTCTCTATAAACGTCTGGCGAGGGATTTAAACCGGGCAAGGTGTATTCCGGGTGCCCATGATGATATTGAAGGTCTGGAACAGTTAGATAAGGTAATTGATATTGACCAGTCTCCAATCGGAAGAACACCCCGTTCCAATCCGGCTACTTATACCGGCGTCTTTTCGGATATCCG
>OLNZ01000407.1_pt1 | contig 44089 bp, 66 predicted proteins | sample 1672981 | NCBI WGS metagenome assembly OLNZ01 (sample SAMEA3136743, study PRJEB25190) | human gut metagenome | biome: human gut; feature: human-associated habitat; material: faeces | place: Austria | collected 2013 | reverse complement strand
CAACAAGTCTGTAAAACTCTTTTTCTTCTGCTTCTGTTAGATTTTTAATTCCCATTTTATCCACTTCCTTTTTCTATACTTCTAATCAATATCTGCGATACTTTCTACAAAACAGTTGTAATAAATATATCTCTTACCTTTGTAGTCAAACTTGACATATCCACCATCATTTGTATCAATATCAATTTTTCCTTTATATTCAGCAATCTTCTTACCGTCTGCCGTGTATACTGTAATGACTCTATTCATACCGCCATTCCAATTGCTTTTCATATCAACAACTCCTCTTTTGAATCCTGCGGTACATCCTGTCATTGATCCTAAACAAATCGTTGCTCCTAAAACTGTTGCTAAAATTTTCTTTCTCATTTATTTCTCTCCTTCTTCCTTATAATAGTATCCATACAAGCAGCAATCTCCAGAATCCCATGTGTCGTAATAACAACCATTTGAAATTGCAACTACATGATTCGCAACATTTACCAAGTAATTGCCTTGCCTATGATTTTTTGCAAAGCTTTCAACTGTTGGTCGTTTAGATCCCTTTCTGTTGCTTATGCCTTGATAAGCAAATCCGTTATCGAATAAATATTCCTCATAACATCTTCGTTCTGATGGCATACACTGCATGTCTCTTGCGTATGGTAATAAGTCATCAAATGTTGCTAACCATTCTTTATTAAGAACTTTTGTTAATGCTCTGATCACGCAATCTGAATGATTGTCTTTTGTATCTTTATCGTTTGGTTGATAATATCTGTAAATTTTATTTGACATCCTCTCGCCCCTTCATATTTCATTTCTTAAAGTTTATCTCTCACTTGTTGAATATAATATACCACTTCTTGCAGATAGTGTCAATACAAAATCTTCAACTTCTTGAATACTTTATTTTACATCCTGTATGTAATATGCTAGAATATAGATGTGGAGGTATATCATATGATAAGTTATAAACCGCTTTTCGTAACTTTAGCGAAAAAGGGTATGACAAAATCTGATTTACGAACCGCTTTAAATATGGGGTCTGGTACAATTGCCAAGATGGCAAAGAATCAGTATATCAGTCTCGAAAACATCGATAAAATTTGCTTATATCTTGATTGCAAAGTTGAAGATGTTATTGAGGTCATACCAAACGATTAATCAAAAAGACTTTGACCATTTAGGTTAAGGTCTTTTTTAGTGGAAACAACAGGAATCGAACCTGTGTCGGCAATTTATATGTGACGAAAATTAAAATGTAAATAAATAAAATACTTATATGGAGGTAGAAAAATGAATGTTTATGTATTGCCTGCTCTACCAACTGAGCTATGTTTCCATAACTGGCACTTTATTTCAAATGCCAGTTTTATGTTTGTGAAATTAATTTTTGTAGATGAGTTTATCCGCTATTTACGAGCGTTTTTCATCTGATCTAAGATAGCCTGAGCTTCCTGCTGTCGTTCATCCTGCTCCATACGATAATCTAATGTTTCTGCACTAGATTCATATGCTACAGATGCTCCTTTTGCCTGCTCATTAAGTCTTCTAGCTCCCTCTCGAACTTCTTCCAATCCTTCCTGAGCAACATTTGAGTTATTAAATTTGTCTAAGCTTTTCTGTAACTCTGAAATCTGCTGATCGGCTTCCATCTGAAGAATTACCGTGTCTTTCTCGCCTTTTAATTTAAGCAATTCATCGTAAGCTCGATTTTTCAGTTCTTCTTGTTCATCTTTCTTAGCCTGTAATTCTGGCAATTTACTTTCATATACCGTCTGCTGATTCTGTAGTGTAACTAATTTCTGGGCATAATACATTGCTCTTTTATCATCATTATTATCAAGACACTGATTGATGGAAGTCTGTACTCTTAAGATATCTTTCTTAGTCTTCTGAAGATCTTCCTCCATTGCTTTTAATTTGCCAGCTACAAGAGTATAAGTACCAGTAACCTTCTGATAAAATTCCTGTTTATCTCTAATTGCAGTATTATATCTTGCCTTTGCTCCCTCTGGGGTCATTGCATCGTCTTTGATTTTCTCTGCAACTGTTCCAGATGCTCTATTTTTAATCTGCTGACCATTTTTAGTAAATGCTAAATATGCGACCACTGCTGCGATTATACAAATAAAAATTACTACCATAACAATTCCTTTCTAATACTGAATAATTTCTCCCTTTTCTGGATCGCCTTTACGATCAAAATCTTCAATGATTGACAGCCCAAAATTTTTATATAGTTCTGGGATACCACCAACATATCCTGATCCAAGTGCCTGCCATCTGAAGCCATCCCCACTTTTATATAATCTACCGATTTCAACTGCATTGAGTGTTTCAAAGTTCTTATTTTCTGTAAGATCATATACATACTGATCGCTATTTTCATCATCGTAATCGCAAACCATAACAGATGCATTTTCGACCATACCAAAGTTCTGAAGTCTCTGAATAGCTCTGTAAATTCCTACTCCAAGAATAAATTCAGATCTGTCTGAAGGGAATTTTGTTGCATCTACAATGAAATATTCATCATAATGTTTACCTCTATAGTTCATACCCTGAGAATCATTCCCATCTCTGTTGTCTCCTGAATATTCAATCCAATTATATGTCTGAGGTGAGTAAGTTAACCAATTGACAACATCCTGTGGATATCTCACCTGTCGGTTATCATCTGTTACGAATCCTGCAAGGTCACAATCATTTGGTGCTTCGCCAGAATATCTGTTCATATCCCAGTTAATACCAAGAAAAATTTTCTTCATTGCTGACCCATCTTCTTTTACCATGTCAATTTTCTGATTTTTACTCATATTAATTACTGCCATATTGTTATACCTCTACTTTCTTATTTGTTATTTAACCAATCAATGTACTGTCTTAAAATTTCTGTATATAACTCCTCATCAGACATACGATTCATGTCTTTTACTGCTGTGAACCCTGTATTGTCATGTTTACGCCCCTTAAGATTGTCAAGTTTCTTCAGATAATTGAAGTCCTCATCACCGATACCAATAAACTGCACGAAAATGTTATATTCAGATAATTCTCTTACGATATCATCTGTCTCACTTGCATCCCAGTTTTCTCCATCTGTAATAAAAATAATGAATGCAGGAATGTTGCTTGGTTCAACGTCTTTGTAATAATGAACCATATCTGTAAGGACTGGTGCATAATTTGTACCACCCATATTCATATGAGATCCCATCATCTCTTTTCTCACATAATTCTTATAGTTGTTGATTGTAACTGCATCCAATCTGTCAAAACCATTTGAGAATAGCCATGATTCCAATTCTCCATTGTCGTCAAATTTTAATGCAATTGGAAGCAATCTTGTCACAACATCCTGAACAGAACCATTACTAAATAAATTACTCATACTTCCTGAATAGTCCATCGCTAAAGCAACTCTGGCAATATGGTTATCCATATTTACCTTACGATCTTTTGACATATCAATTAACACTTTATTCAAGCTCTTTGCTGATTTAGACATATCAATTACTGCTGAGTTGGTAGGACTCTGAGGAGACGAAACTCCTCTGTTGCCCATTGTTGTACTTGCTACTGATGCGGAAGCCTTTGAATTGTTCTGTTTCCCAAATAATTTGTCAAATAATCCCATACATATATCTCCTTTATTTCTGTTTATTTACAATCACTTTGCGTAAAAAATCAACAGGTACGATCATCAACGCTAAAATGATAATTGTAATCCAATGTGTTATATCTAATGCTGTTGTATTTACTAATGAGCTTGCTACATTGCATAACAATACTGTGAATACACAAATACTAATTGCAATCTCAACGAATAATTTATTTTTACTAATACCATTAAATAAATTAAGTGAATCCGTCCTAGTATTGAACCCATTAAATACTGCCATGAAGCATAACAATGCGAATCTTGCTGTCATTCCTAATTCATCCGTACCAAACATCTTAGCAATTGGTGACAAGATTAAAATTCCATATAATGCGATAAATCCTACTGTAGTAACTGCAATTCTCTGTTTTGCTCCGCAGATAAATAACCCTGATCCTTTCTTAATAGGCTTTTCAGTCATGTACTCTACTTTAGGTGGTTCTCCACCGAATGATAATGAGTTAAGTGAATCCATGATGATATTTACGATCAGAATCTGTACGGATGCTAAGAATGCTCCCGTTGCAACTAATGGATAAATCGTGCTAAGGATTAATAATGCAATGTTAATTGGCAACTGGAATTCTAAGAACATCATGATATTATGCATAAATGTTCGTCCAAGTTCTACGCCTTTGACGATTGAAGCAAAGTTATCATCTGTTAGAATAATGTCTGAAGCTTCTTTTGCTACATCACTACCACTCTGCATACCAAAACCAACATCTGATTTCTTTAATGCAGCGGAATCATTTACTCCATCACCTGTCATAGCAACGGATCTGCCAACTTCCTGTGCTAAGGTTACTAATCTTAGTTTTGTTTGTGGTGAACATCTTGCGATCACTCGTAAATTTGGAAGAATTTCTTTCACTTTTTCGTCACTTAACTGTACAAATTCGCTATCTGTTAAAGCGATATCTGCACCATTTTCTTCATATATACCACTCTTAATCGCTACAGCTTTTGCTGTTTCAATGCAATCTCCTGTGATTTCAATGATCTGAATACCTGCATCATGTGCTATTTTTACAGCATTTGGAACTTCTTTTCTTACAGGATCAACTACACCAATGATACCGATCAAAGTCATATTATTTGGTAGCTGATTCTCTGTAATTGTTCCAATGTTTTCTGTTAATGCGATACAACGCATTGCTTGAGATGTCATATTACTAATTGCTTTGTTCATATTGTTTACGACTTCTTTAGTCATTTCTTTGACTTCGTTGCCATCGTAATAATATTTGCAATTTGCAATTAATTTTTCAGGTGCTCCCTTATAATATGTAAGACCTTTCTTACATTCATAAGCAGAATACTTATTAGAGCTACTAAAAACTTGTTTATTCTTCTGCCCAAGTCCGTCAATTCCAGACACCGTATAATATCTATCATAAGGGATTAAACTTAAGGTTGCTCTGTCAATAGAGTTGCCGCCTGTGATATTGCCATGATCATCAAATACTGCACTGTTGTTTAAGCAAATGTTATTCACTAAAGGTTCAAATGTACTACAATTCTTTGTAATATCGTTGCCTGCACCATCAATGATTCTCTCTGGTGTCATTACACCTGTTGTAAGTGTTCCTGTCTTATCTGTACAAATTAAATCTACATAAGCAAGTTCTGGAATCTTATTTGGATTCTTAGCAAGAATATTAAACTTCTTCATTGTACTCACATTCTGTTTAGTAACTAATTCGATAATCAGTGGTAATCCTTCGGGAACCGCAGCGACCACAATTGATACTGCTACAGATAAATTCTGAGCAAACTTCTTAAGAATTTCTAGCACTCCACCATCAAAATATTTATCAAAACCAAGACTTGCAATGCCTGTTGCAACTAGGACAATAAATGTAAGTGTAGCTGCTAGAGATCCCCATTTTGTGATGAACGCTGCAAGGTTTCCTAACGCAATATCTAATGCTGTTTCTGGAGCTTCTAATGTCTGACTCTTTACAAGTGTATCTCCATTAACTGTATTGATACCGACCTGCGTTACAATCATCTTACCTTCGCCAGACATAACCTGTGTGCCTGCAAATAATGAATTCTGATCCACATATGCGTCTGTAGATGAATCTACTCGTGCATGAAAATTAAAATTCTCGATCGGAGTTTTCTCGATTTCTTTTGTTTCCCCATTGATTGCCGAATTGTTAACTGTAATCTTGCCATCAATAATATATCCGTCTGCAAAAATTTGCTGTCCAGTACCAACCAGAACAATATCATCTACTACAATATCATCCGTATTAATTGTCTGAATCTTGCCATTTCTAATAACTTCACAATATCTCGTTGATGTTTCTGCTTTTAAATCAGCCTTTGATTTCTGAGAATCAAGCCCTGTCTTGACAGATAATGTTGTTGCGAGAGCAAGTACAACTAAAACTGCAATTGGTTCCGAAAAACTCATTACTCCTGCTACGGCAAGTACTAGCTGTAATACAGCAATTACAATTAAAATCATTAAAGTCGGATCTTTCAATGCATCTACTGCGAAATCCACCCAAGTTTTCATTGGTGGTTCTGGTAACTTGTTCGAACCATACATTCGTCGATTATCCGATACCTGCCTGTCTGTTAGTCCATTCATGTTAATCATAAATATCTCCTTTGTTATAAAATTTATTTACCACAACACCATATACAGGTGTTATAATCTAGTTACTAAATACATCCGCCACAAGAATTAGTGCGAAAATCCTCTTCGTTGATTGCCTTGAAAATCTGACGCTGAGCATTAATATCTGTTGTAATTTCATCTAACCAATACTTATTAGACTTCATCCATTCATCTTGCTTCAGTCCGTCATAATACGATTCCCATTCTACAGCCCAACCCTTGAAATACCATCTCTCATATTTTTTATATGTATTCATAGATTCTGTACGTAGATCTTCTGGAATTTTGTTAGTAACATCCTTACCGTCAACATAAAGTTTCCATTCTCCAACGCAATGTGCAAAACCACAACCCGTCCATTTTGCTTTAACTTCCATATTTAATCATCCAACTCCATTCCTGCCTCTATCCACATGCCAGATATAAATTTAGGCATTGGAGCAAGTTTAAATACATTCTTCTCATGCATTTCATCAATGATCTGTCTCACTGCTTTATCCTTGCAATCACCTGTTCTGATATATTCATCCAACACTTCGTATGTAAATCCAAGATTATCTTCATCTGTCTTGCCACATAACCCATCAGTAGGAGTTTTTTCGATTAACTCTGTTGGAAGTCCAAGAACCTTACCAATTGCTTTAACTTCTGTCACAGTCAGATCGGCAAGTGGAGCAAATGATCCAAATCCATCTCCGCCATAAGTCGCATATCCAACCCAATCTTCGGATAAATTGCAATTACAACTGACCCTTCCATTCATGCTCTGTGCAAAAGCATATAATGTAGCCATACGGATACGAGCAGGTAAATTTGTGGCACTTTGTTTACTCCATTTACCACCTAATTCATCTCTGATTTCATGCTTAATATCTCTGCAAGCATCAAAAATATTTACTGTATAATTCTCAATGCCTAAGTGATTACATAACATCTGAGAATATTCAATATCACTCTGCACACCATGTGGCATCATAACTCCAATTACTCGATTCTTGCCAAGTGCTTCTACACATAAGGCTGCAACCACTGACGAATCTTTACCGCCTGAAATTCCTACAACGGCATTACACCCTCTCCCATTAACTTTAAACCAATCTCTAATCCACTGTACTAATCTGTCTTTGGTTTCTGCCGCATTAAAACTGTTCATGTTATTTCCTCCTAGAATATTTTGATAAAATTGATCAAAAATTTTATTTTTTTCATTAAATTTCGAATATTTAATAGTTAATAGCGGAATGTTATTACGTTTACAATATTGTTGTTTAATATTATCCTTTCTTTTTCGATCGTTTAAATTTTTAATTTTTATTTCCTTGCTTTCTCCACAATATGTGTAGGGATAATAATGTTGTTGTCCATTTAATTCAATTAGCATGACTAATTTATCATTATTAAAAATCGCAAAGTCAAATGGTAAAGGGCGCTTATCAATGCAATCGAAAATTTTATATTGTCTTCTATATACAACTTTTACTTTTTTTAAATGTTGCTCCAATTCAAACTCTGCGACAGATGTTAAACACCCACATGATTTCTTTTTCCCAGACGTTAACGATACAGAACTAGCAACGCAGGTATTTCCACAATCACATTTACAATACCAATATTGTCTTCCATTTTTGATGTGCATCTTTTTAACTGCTGTTAATTTTCCATACTTATTCCCACTTAAATCTTTAACCAACATTTCTTTCATTTTTTCTGAATGATAACAGCCACAACTTTGTGTATGCCCAGATTTTAAATGACTATCTGCCACATTAACAATATTTCCACAATCACACTTGCAAACCCAAATAACTTTGGTGGAACAATTAGGTTGAATATTATTTGTTGCTCTATCAACAACGACTAATTTTCCAAACTTTTTACCTACCATTCCTTTAATTCGTTTCTGTTTTGGTTTACATTGTTTACAGTAATTGTAATTATTGTTGCGTACTTTATATGCATTTAATTCGACTTTATTACCACATTTTATACATTGGCATCTGTAATATTTTTTAATTTGACCACATGGAGAAATCCGATCTTTTGCAATCCCAATGATTTTATAGCAACCATAAATGCATCCTATATCATTGTCTGTTACCTTATGCAATATTAAATTAGTCTCCTTTCTTAAAATTCTCCTTCGTTTAATACTCTTCTGATTTCCTGTAATGACTGCTCTTTTACCAAATTGCCATCTCTAAATACTGTCTCAAGCAAATTATTCATTGGGAGGTTCTTTGTAGTATATCCATCTTTAAATGTCAATTTATTGTCCAATCCTTTATATACGTGACATAATCCTCTCTGAGATTTCTTAAATCCACCATCTTTTGGATTCTTAAAAATTGGATATGGTTTACCATCAATCTCGCAATACGTTGCCTTGATGCAGCTACTGAATGTGTCTCTTGTAAATGGCTTCAAAACCCCATCTTCTTCGATACACTGGAATGAGAATGATCCTACGCCAAGTGCGACATTGTTTGCTGCGAATCCATTCTTCTCTAAGATGTCATAAATCTGCTCACATCTCTGCACTGTAATTGAATCTCCGTAAATTGCTTTTACATGAGGATCTAATACTTTGTATCCTTTACTATTCGTAGTTCCGCCAAATTCTTCCCATAACTTGAATACCGTTCTGGTTACTACATCTACACAATCTCCTGAATCTCCTCTTACAAGAAAACATCCATTGTGATTCATGATCTCATTCTTGAGTTTTGGAAGAATATTCTCTACAACGTTCCAATAATCATATGAATCCAATACTGCGGAGAAGCTTGTGTTTGGATAAATCTCTGTAAGTAATCTTTTAATCAGAGTCTCTTCATCTCCGTCAATCGCATAATTACTACACGCAACCGAATGCTCAGTAGACGGGCTACCAAAAGCAACTGGTTCTTTCGTACAATCACAATTATAATTTCTCTCTAAATATGGAATTGTTGGAACCGTAGCTGTATTCAAGAATGATAAACACCATCCTGCTCCTGCTTTAACCGCAGACTGTAAACATTCTTCGCCACGAAAATCGAAAGCCCCTAATGCTTTAGCTTTTACAATATCATCATCGCAAGTCATTTCATAAAACTTATTAACGATCTGTCTATATGTATGCCCGACAGTCGCAGCAATCATCGGATGCCACATTTCTGCGGAAATTAAACTTTCTAATGCCTGCGGTAACCATGCAAAATCTTTGTGAGTATTCTCAATACTAAACATCGGCACATGCATTGGTACTAAAGTTCCTTCAGGAAGAGCCTTAATCTCAATTGGAAGATAGCCAAGATCATATAAATCTTCGATTTTCTGTAATCCATATGTACCTTTTCCAAGAGCTGCATCCATTACTGTCTTATAAGTACCAATTGCTTTGTTTCTATATTCAAAGAAAAAATACTCATTAAAATAATCGACCAAATACTCTTTAATGAATCCTTGTAATCCAAACATGGCTACTTCATTCCATCGTTTTACTCTGCTCATACGTGGAGTAAAATAAGAAACAGATTTTGTAATACCTTTTGGTAACATTTCAGCATGAACTGCTTTATAAAAATCAATTAATAACATTGGATTTGTTTGTTTCATAAACCTAACACCTCAACTTTCTCATGTTCTTTCGTAAAAATACTACGTGTTGTAAATACTTTTTTAAACAAACTATCTTCCTTTAGTAATTCGCCATCAAGAATTGTGTTTTCACAGTGAGTAACGTACAAATACATATCTTTACAACCGTATTTGTTTAATTCTTTTGATCCGTAGTAAAATGTGCCACCCTTACTACAAATATCATCAATCATTAAAATTGCTGTATTCTCATCTAATTTCTCTGTATCTCCATGAATCTCAATACCAAGAATTTCCCCTGTCTTCCAATCACGATTTTTAATTCCATAGACAATCGGATAATAATATGACTGAACCTGATCTGAATATCGTTTTAAAGCCCCACTGTCTGGGAAATAGATGACTAAATTTTTATCCTGTTCTTCTGCTTCAATAGAATTTATAGCCACGAATATTTCATTGTCAACATTCTTGACTTCCACATTATTCAACAATGCTGTAGAAACATGTGAATGTGGATCTTGAACTACCACTTTGGCAAATCCTAGACTATTAATAATCTCTGAAAAATATTTTAAAGTAAAACACTCACCTTTACTCTTAACACGATCGAACCTGGCATTTGGAATATATGGCATTTCTAATTCTTGTGGTGTACTTGGGCATCTTTCTTTTAATGTTCTTGAAATACAATATATATCAAATAACTCTTCGTCAGACTCATATAACCATCCAAGACAGAAAAATTTATATTTTTCATCAAATAAGAAACCATAAACTGGTTCAGAGACATCAATTTTCTGCGTACCATCTGGAAATTTCTGTGGCTTAATCTCAATTCCATTTACAATAATCATTCATTAATCCTCCTCATTAATTACTTCAATCTGGCACATCTTCATTGCTTCAAGTGCGTTCTTATGACTTTCTGGTGTCACACCCGCACAACAAGATGCATCTACAAGAATCTTTGCCTCTGGCAACGTTGCTTTTAGCAACATTGCATTTGAGATTACACAAATATCTGTACAAAGACCAATTAAGGTAATTTCAACATCTTCTGGATGAGACCGACCATCTTCACCGAATTCATCAGAACAATCGTCCATAAGTTCTAATGACCCAAATGTTTCTTTACAATAGTTCTCAAGAAGCCAAATAGCATTTTCTTGCTTGTCATTGCGACAAAACATCTCTGACGATAATAATGCCTTTCTAACTTCTTCATTTAAATGCCATCCATCTTCTCCGCAGATGCAATGCTTTACTGGAAGATTCTTTCCTTCCTGTGTAGATAAATAATTTTCATCGTGTGTGTCCATTGTTGCAACAATAATGCCATCAAAATTTTTAATTTTCTCAATTACTTTGGGAACAATTTCCTGTGCTTCTTTGGTTCCAAGGCTTCCGTCGATAAAATCATTCTGCATATCGACGACAACCAATAATTTATTAACGTCCATTGTTTTCTCCTTCCATTAAATTACTGTTTTATTAATCAAATAATCCATACCCAAAGTGCTGTCTCAGTTCATGATTCCAACTATTAATCGATTCAACTTTTGGCTCTTGGACGAGCTTATATCGAAAATCTTTAGGCATAGACAATGCGATAAAATTCATAATAAGTTTTGCACAGTCTTTCCTTTCTTCGATATAATACACGCCATCTTCTTTATAGAAATCAACCTCTTTAAAACACCCAGAATTATTTAAAATTTCAAATGCTGTTTCGCTAATTTCTGATTCTTGATACTCTGTCCAAATCAGTCTCTCACTTCTACAACCAAGACCTAGCCCCGTATAATCTTCATTACAATTAAAACCTACTCCTAGCTTTTTACAACTGTCTTTATACGCTTGTCGAATTTTATGAATATCATAGTTACAATCAAATAAAAAACTTTTTGATATTTTATGCCCATCTTCCGACCAGTCGCCTAATTCTAATTTATAAATCATTCCAGTCTCCTTTCTTTAAGCACCCGAACGTCCAAACGGACGCTCAGGCATATTGTCTTAATCTTCTAAAGAATCAATCATCGCACGTAATTCTGCTTCTGACATCTTCTCAATAGCCTCATCCTGTTTCTTGGAAAGAGCATCAATATATTTTCTCTGTGTCAGTTTCTTATTAATACGTTCCTTCTCAGCAAGTCTCTCATTACGTTTTGTTGTAAAGATATACTTCACAATACCAATCGCAACCGTTAATTTTGAATCAACATTTGCATCATCCAACAGGCTTTCTTCTGAAGATTTAACTTCCTGATCTTTCAGATTTTTGTAAACCACGTCTAAATCTTTATCAGATAAATCCCATAAATCTTCTACAGATAACTCACCTTTTGTGGATGGGAATCTCATTTTGTTTCTAGTTGCCATTTCGAATAAGTTTTCTGTTGTCATAATTCAATCTCCTTTTTCTATATTAAAATTTAATTTTAAGAACTCTTTCTGTTGCACCCTTAACTTTGACGATTACATCATCTCGTTTTGTAGAACTGAAACCAATTCCTGATAACTGATTTGGATCATCTGCGACATGCATTTTACTTCCTAAAGCCTCGAATACTCTCTTGTGCTGTACTAATTCCTGTTTCAAGAACTCATTGAAGAATCCATTTGGAGTATCTTCATTTACACATCCGTTTAACATGAACAGATAATGTTTGTGTCCAATACCTGTCTGTTCATCCCAATAGTTAGGCGAATAACACATTACTGTTACTGGCACAAACTGATTTGTATTGACACCCCAGATTTCTCTTGAAGATGTTGTTGATGGAAGCTTCTCTTTGATTGTGAATACTCCATCTTTTAATGTAACTGTAGCCACTGGTACGTTCTGTCCCTGTCTTAAAGGTTTATCATATTCAAATTCGTAAATCTGACCATCAAATTCAATCTCTGCTGTAAATCCTGATGTACCGTTGTTATGGCAATAATTGCGTACGAAAAATTCATAATCTCCATCAACCATCTGGGTTTTATCTGCCCATGTGATATTTTCTACAGCAGGTTTCCCCTTTACTGGATTAATTACATCAACATCAAGTCTGCCTTGTGTTTTAGAATCAACCATATGGCTAAAGAAAATATGCTGACAAGGTGTTTTACAATGTGCATCAAAATCATCCCTATTCCAATCTTTTCCTGCGTTCCACTGAATTGAAAATCTTAAGACTCCATCGACTGCTCCGCCTGCGTTTTTAACTCTTTCTTTCATTTCGCTATCTGTCATATTCCCTGAGTATGCCCAACTGAAAGGATTGTTCCACTTCATCATATTCTTAGCATTTTTGTTTACAGGTGCGATCAGTGAGACCATGTTCTTCTTATGTCGATTTTCAAATAAAACTTCTAATTCTTTTGCTGTTGGTAGAACATCTGATACAAATTTCTCTGCACTAATTTCTTCTACTTTAGAAAATTTCTTAGGATTTACAGCGACTTCCTTGCTCATTTCATCAAAAATATCTAAACCGCCCTGGATACGTGGTGCTGCATCACGATTGCAAAACAGAATATTGTTTACTGTAATATCGTCAAGCCTTGCAAATCTACGCTGCAATGAATCCATATATCCTAAATCGGTTACAGTTTTCTTTGCATCCTCAAGCATTTTCTTTGTAAAAATTGCCTTTGGTCGTTTGTAATTTGCAGGAGCTACAACATTTTCATAAGCTTTTACTGCATTATCTAAATCCATACCTTCACTGATATTCACAAGTAATGTACCGATACTATGGTTTCTAATACGACCAATTACATCTCCGATCGTCATGGCTTTTGTCCATGTGTATGTATCTTTTTCTTCATCTGGCAAACCGTTGTATTCTCGCTGATATTTTCTAAAATCTTTTAATACTCTTTCCCATTCCTGTCCTCTATAAAGAGTATTTGAAGCAATCAGTTCTAATACTGTATCAACAGCTTCTTCTGTGATTTCATCAAGCGATCTTTTGAACACGTTCTTTCGATCTCTAACTTTTGCTTTTGCTGTAGGAATATCGGATTTTCTTTCTAGTAATCTCTCTGGAATCGGTGTATACATATGAGTCCATTTGATAATCTGCTTATCTTCTGTATACTCATTTGTGGTTTTTATACCAACTGTATTTGTAAAATGTCTCCAAATATCTTTGATTGGTTTTGATTCTACATATGTTCGTAAAGCATCAACTACTGGCTGAAATACTGTATCATCTGTGTCGATCTCCCAGATTGTATGAATCTTGCCGTCAACAATTGCCACAGCTCCACCGATTGTTTTAATAAAGTTTCGACAATGACCACAATCATATTCTCTTCGCTTGCGATACATTTTGTTAGTTCCTTCAGGGAAACTACTCAGATATACTTCCCAAAGTTCATCCTTATCAATATCGGTTTCATACAATGTAGAATTGTTTTTCTCTACATTGTCGAGCATCTTATTTAAACGCCCTGACAATTTGCTTAAAAAATTGCTCCAGTTTTCATTCATTGGTGTGCACATAATTTATCTCCTTTTCATTTTGTTATTTAATTGCTACGAAAACGTCTTCCTGTTTTCTATCATTAATATAAATTTCCCTACATTTAAGTTCTGGAAAATATTTCTTTGCTAATTTCTTAAATTCATTAGCAAGCTTTTCATCTTCTGGTGCATAATGTAATTTGTCATCTGAAAAGCTAGGTACTAAACGATCCACCGTTCTTCTTAAGAATTTTGCATAAGGCAAACCTTTTCGTTCCTCTTCTCTCTGCTTATCATTCTCAATGATCTCTTCCAATTTGCATAAATTTTCTGTTACTTCAATGCAGCTACTTGGATATTTCACATATTTGTTTGTCCAGAAATCAACTGCATCATGAGCACCTGCGTTACCAAACAGGTATTTTAATACGCAAGTCTTGAAACCTTCTTCTCTGTTAAATCTGTCGAATCTGCTTGTATAAGCAACAGTTTCAGTACCACAGTTCCAAACCACCTTAACCATACCTCTGTAAATTTTAGCCTTAGTTACTGGTTTACCACCTCTTTCGAGTGGCTTACCATTACTATCTAAAATAGGTTCCCTAACTGTCATCTCTTTGTCTACATAAATAACTTTTTTGATTTTGTCTTTTAATTTTTCTGTATTCATATCTTTCCCCTCTTCGTTTTCTGTAAGTTCATTCATGATCTCTTCAATTTTTTCTGACTCAAATGTTAAAGTTGCACTCATTTCACCATTCCAATCAATATGTGTTGGTGCATAAGGATTCAACCCACGGTCGTCATGTATCATCCATGATTTCCCTGTGGCTGAAAGCTCACCAACCTCATTCTTTATTGGTTCTGACGTTGCAGTAATTGGTTTTTGCTGATAATGTGGCAGAGCAGACACTCTTCTTTCTGAAAGTGACGGTAAGGTTAATGTATCAACCTGTATTTTGTCGGCTGAAATCGTACCTGTCTGAATCTCAATATCTTCATTCATTGTTCCACGAATAAGCACAACCTGTAGTTCATCTGAAGTTCGAACAACACAATTAATATACCTATATAAATCACCATCAAACCACATCTTATTATTACTATTTATTTTCGTATATATTAAACGATGTAACTCTGTAGCTGTTGGATCAATAGCTTTATCATCTTCCCCAAATACACTACATACAGGCAAAAGTTTTTGAAAGCTCGATCCTCTACTTCTGTTATATTCGACACTTACTACCTTGAAAAGTACATTATCAACATCGGAAAATACTTGTATATAATCTCCAATGCTCAAACGAATTTCATCATCACTATCAAGTCTCTTCCTGTGTCTACCTTTAGTCTGCACCCAAACGCCCGTTTTATTTTCTTCCATACAATTCTCCTTTTTTAATTTCTTAATTCACAAGGTACTTTTACGTTAAATGTATCTTCACGCTTGTATTTTCCTATCAAAATGGTAATAATAACATCTGAATCTAATGTATCGACAAACGAAAATATTCCATTTCGTTTTCTTTCAATACCAAACGAATCATATATACGCAATATCCATCTTTCTTTATCAAGCAAAGCTGAAACACTAAACATACAAATATTATCCAAATGTTTTTCATCGCAGATTGTATAATGAACTCTTGGCATTAACTCTCTTGTATGTAATCGTAGATCACCTACATCTTCATTAATCACTACATATGTTTTTTCTTTTCCATTTTGCTTATTTAACACTTTAATGCAGTCTCCTGAGTGTGGACTATATTCTATCTCATCTGGTTTAAAATATCTTTGTCCTAATTTCCCAAACTTTTGTATGTAAATGCCCATATTTCTCCTTTCTAACATAATATTTACATTTTAATTTTGCACAAATGCCTGTGCGAGTCATCATATATAATAAGGAAGAAACTCTACCCGATTATATTCTGGATCAGCTCATAATACTTTGTCCTGCCGACATATGACTTATGTTCTGCATCTTTTAATTCTTTCTTCAAAGTACATATATCTTTCTGATTATCCATGCAATTCTGCATCACTTCTATGTATCGAATGCAATTCTTAATCTTTCTGTGTAATTCCTGTAAGGTTTTAAGATACCCAACAATCACTGCACGTTTCGCAGCATCAATCTTTTTAAACTCAATCGCATGAAGAATATCACTTCTGGCAGAATCGGCATATGATAATGCCTGCTCTAATTCAAACTTCTTTTCTCCTAATTGATCTGAGTCATATGCTAGAAGTCCTACTATGGCTCTTTCCTCAGTCTCTATATTGTCGATCAATGTATTATCACATTCCCAATCCATAAAGCAATTTCCATTACCCTTACGCATTATTTCACTAGATTCCATGGGTTTGCCAATTTTACCTAGCTCAATTTCTCGAGCATAAAATCCGTCTTTCATCCACGTATATTTATGCTTCAAACCTAAAATATGCTTTGCTTGTTTGGAGGTAAATTGAGTAGCTTCAGACTTACGATTATCACGAACGTATTTATTTCTTGCATGATCTCTTTTTACATAGAATTCTCCATTCGTAATTATGTATTTCATACATCACTCCTGTATTTAATTGTAGTTTTTTGGAAAAATTTTCATGTTGACGAACATGTTTAGAATTGTTATAATAATTTTAAGGATATTATTATCCTTATCTATTAAACAATTCTAAATACTTAATTCGATTTTCTATCGTGCTGCCAACACGATAGATTCAAAAAATCCTTTTTTGTTATTTATTATTTGTTTAGTTAGAATTATCAGTTTGTGTGAAAGTAGAAGTTTTGCCAAAGACTTCTGCTTTCTTTTTTGTTGTCTGTATTTTAATTCCAACATTGTATCCTTTGTATGTAAATTGCAGGCATTTAATTATATCAAATATATCATCCTGCTTAATGTTAGAGAACAAATTGTCATCTTGGATAAACTCGATCCAATGATATGAAAGATCTTTATCTTTGCCATAGATTTTTATCTTCCCATCATCTGCCCGAATCTTATATTCGCTCAAAAACCAAGATGACATTTCTGACGAGTGTAAATCAAGTACGTCAACACGCATTTGATTTGATTGATTCGCTACCAACATTTTTAATATTTGATTGTCCATATATAAAAATCCTTTCCTTTACTCTGTCATGATTTGATGCACACGATAATTCTTGTAATCTTCATCTTGATATAGATAACTGATTGTTTTCCCAATTACCGTTTGCCTTCTACTAAAATTATACGGTACATCATCCAATTTATATGTTTTATAGTATTTGTAATAAAAATCAATCGCAATATCATTGAACATCTTAGCATTTAATGATCTCGCTACACCATCCTTTGGCTTAACATAATACAGTTCAGATATTGATTCAATGCTCATTCTTGATTTTAAATACTGTATAAACCCAGAATTAATAACGTCATTTTTTGACATTTTATAATAATTTAACGATTTACCAAGTGTATTAAATAAAAATCTGATATTGTAACCAATACGGTCTTGTGCTTTTTTATATTCCTGCAAATCATTACATTTGTATGATGGAATAATTATATGATCTTCATAAATATTCTCACCCATTGCGTTTTTATAGTATGCAATCATATCTAAAAAGTTTTTACCAATTGGTTTCCCTGAGATCGTTTGTTTCTCTTCGTCGATTTCAGAAAACTTTAAGTCCTTTAAGGCGTCAGCATCAATACCGTTATACAAACTTACTAGATATAGTACGATTTGCAACCTTGTTTTTTTATCTAAAGGCTTTTTACGCAGAGCTAAAGCTATCAGAAGTTCGTTCAATTGTTCTTTCGACACGTAGTTCACGTTGACCTGATTGGAAAAATAAATATCCACAACGATTTGTAGATCAATGAATTTATCGCTTTTGAATGGATTATATTTTATATAGTTACATTCATTTGCATAGGTGTATAGATCTACAAGTTGGTTATATCTTTTCACAATAGAGTTCATGGTTCGATTTCTTGCAGTCCCTTTTCCTGCCCTTAACATAGCCTCTTGGATTGTTCCTGGAGCGTATGTTAAGCCCTGTTCGTCCTCTCTTGCAAGATCAGAATCCAACATCCATTCCCATCCTGGTCGTGCTGACTCTGGAACTTTTGTCTTTATATAATTTTCTATAAATTCTTTATTATTCATAAAACTTTCTCCATTCTATGACGCTGCCACATTCATATATGACAACATACCATTCTGTATCATAATGGCATGTGCAATTTTTAATTGAAGAGATCAATTGGTTACTTGTCCCCAGTATTCTAACAAATTCCGTTTTGGAATTGTTCGTCCTTGCTCACAATACACTTGAGAGTTTCTTTTAAGACCATTTGTTTTATTTCTGCATATAGTAACATGTGTAGGAATCCAATTTCTTATCCTTTTAGTTAGAGGATAAACATTGATTTCCGTACTCGTACTATTGCATATATCATTTGAAAATACAATCACTGGTCGTAACCCACACAATATATGACTATCTTCTACTTCAGGTAGATCGGCAAAATATATTTCCCACACATGCGGCTTCATATATTTCCCATATTCATATTGTTTCTTTCCATTTTCTTTTTTATTAGTATATCCGTTCATTTCATGTACCTCAACTTCCCTCAGTTGCATTTTCATTTCCATGAGTTAAATATACCATGCCTTTATATGCTTGTCAATAGCGTTTAAAGATATTTTTCAAAAGTCTAATATAACAAAGAATTTTTACACTTCTTATTATAATGCTACTACAGAACAAAATCAAGATATTTTTCGAACAAGTGTTCTCTTTTTGTTCGAACACTTTACCTTGTGCTTGCTTGGAAGTGGAAAATACTGTCTGATTTTATGTGGCTTGTCTAATTTCCACCTCTTTTCTTCAAAATCATAGTCACAAAAATCAAGCACTTCGTCCACATATCCGTCATTATATCTGTAATCTACAATTACAGGATATGTTTTATATCTCATATAACGTGATGCGTTATCTGGTTTTAACGGTGGAATCTCTGCCGAAATCCACATAAGATTCTTGTTTACTTTCTTTTCTTCCTTATTTTGTCTCATTGTATTTATCTTCATACAAAATTCTCCTTATAAAATCCTAATTATCTGTTCGTAAATTGCAATTGCATTATCTGATGGGAAAGAGTGATTATTTAATCGAAACATCAAATCCCAATGCGTATCTCCTGTTGCAAAAATCATAAAATAACTCCTTCCAGCAACTCTTTTAGTGCCTGCATATTGTCCTCATGTACTCCATCGTCTTTATCTGAATCATCTTTCCCTGTCTCATAAGCACGCTTGATAATCTCCATAACTCTATCATAGCTCACATTAATAACATTTTCCCTTAGCCCATTAAATGCTCCACTGATAATTTCCTTGTATGTCTGAGCAATATCATTAAATAATACATGAGTTTCCTCTTCTGTAATTGTAGCATATAAAAACGTCATTGCAGGACTGCTATGATTCAATAATCTCATCAGTGTATACAATACATTCTGGTCATCCTTATGATCAACAAGCGTCCAGTATACAAAGTTTTTTCTCAATGTATGTGTGCCAATGTTCTCCTCAATACCAACTGCCTTAGCACCCTTTTTGACAAAGTCCAAAGCATTTGCCTCAGTCATGTGTCCTGATCCAGATTTACATGTTCCAAAAACATAATCATCCATTGGAACTTCTCCATCAACCTTGACATCATATTTGGTTCCTGCCACTGCTTCAAAGAAAATGTCCACTGCTTTAGTTACCAAATCATTAAAGTATACAGTTCTGAATTTCTTTGTTTTCTTTTCTTGTTTACGAGTCTTATCGCCTAATAAGTCGCCCCATTTAAGTCTAACAATATCAGAAATACGATATGCCGTGTTGTTCCCAACTGCAACTAAAAGATTATTTCTGGCAGCTACATATCGTTTGTACTCTGTATAGGATTTATCAATCTGGTCTCTAAAATATGCATTAAAGGCTGCAAATTTTTCTTTGTTTTTAATCGGATAAACCAAAGATGATACGCCTTTTTGTTTGTTAGATCGAGTCCATTTAGGATTTCCGTCCTTGCGTCTTTTAATCTTTGTTTCAGATTCTTCTGCATTATTATTATTTACTGTTTCAATAACTTCAAACTGTGTTGCTGCCATGATAATCTCACCTCTCTTAGTTATTCTTACACTCTCTTAATTACTTTTTCTATTTCCTGTGCCAGCAGAAAATCATTTATTGCATTTTCATCGTCAGTAATCAATGTATATTTCCATACTGGGGAACCATGATATGATATATCTTCAACCTTAAATAATCCTCTTTTACCAGTGTTATTTTCTCTATGATCTGACTCCAATAACTCTGTATGAATTCCCCAACCATCATATAGATGTCCATCGTATAGTATTTGAGCCGCAGCTATTAATATATTATATTTGCTCACATCAACCTCTGTATTCACTGTTCCGTATAATTTCATTGTTCCAATCTCCTCTCTTAGTTATTACACTGTTCACGTACTTCTGGTCTAATTTCTACTTCGATTAATTCCATAATTCTCACTCCTATTCTCTAAATTTAGGCAAAATAAAAAGAAGCCCATAAGCTTCTCAAAATTGCCATTATTCAGTTTGCAATTATCATCATCCGTCATACAGGTTTATCCTGTCATCTGCTTCTCAAACAACTGTCTTTCCAACGCACCAAAATCATAATCACGATCACATTCCAAGTGTGCAAGGTTCGTTACCTTTGGCTTTTGTTTAGCGTTCTTCTTAGCCTGATTTCGTTCCCAGTTTCGTACTGCTGCCTTCCAGTCTTGCATCTTGCTATTGCCCATCATCCAATCTTTGGCTGTGTAATAATCCACAAACTCTTCTGGATCAATCCCATTGTTTCTTTGTTGACAATATCTGGAGACTTGCTCGCAATCAGGCGGTGTGAATCGCTTTATATTATTATTATTATATTTATTATTATTCTTTACTTTCTTTTTATATGTCGCTTCTGCGTCGTTTTGGTGTCGTTTCTGTGTAGTTTTTTCATCTACAAAACCTTGATAAACACTGTATTTTACTATAGTTATGACTGTCTTTTTAGTGTCGCTTTTTACATGTATGATGCTGTCGTTTTCCAGTGTCTTTAAAAATTTGACAACTTTTGAATTGCTCCAACCCCATCGATCACATAACTTTCTGATTGAAGTAACCACTGATCCTCGCTTAACTGCTTCTAAATTTCCATCAATGTATTTCGATTGATCATTATAACCTGCGAGAATCAGTAAGTCAATCATTGCTTGCCCTCTGGCAAATGGTTTATCTTCCCACAACCAGTGATCTATAATTTTCCGATGGAGTTTAATCCACCCTGTGTTACTCATGGCATCACTCCCATCTATATACATCTATCAAATTTTCGTTTTATTCTTCATCAAGTTCCATATGATTTACATCAACAGGATTCTCTAATTTTAAAATATCCTCTTTCTGTTCTACAAGAGCTTGTTGAGCTATTGCATTAATTTTATTCTGTGCAAAAGCCTCGATTTCTCCTTTAGCTTCTGTAATTGTTTTGTCTATCTGATTTTGGAATTGATCAAAGATAAATTTTGAACTAGATTCCATACCTTGAGTTACGCTGGCAAGTCTTTTCAGAATCATTTCTCGATCGCCTTTTCCAATAGATTTCTTCGTAGTAAAAAGCTCCTTGACTTCATTATAAAATTCTTTTGCATCGCTCATACGCTCGTTCATAGACTCTTTAAATTCATTTGTTATCTGCTGTCTTTTATTGATAAAATCCGCTTCGTTAATACGTCCTTTACCACGTAAATATTTAATAGTACATGGAGTACCTGTTCCAACATTCATAGAAGTAATTAATTCCGCAAATTGTGATTGCGACATTTCTACTTCCAGAATCTCATCTTCTCCAACATACCAATCATCATTGAGTCCCCTTGTAACCACACCTTCCCTTAATACCATATGGATTGTATCGTTATGCTGAATGCTACTGCCAAATAAATTGCTATGCCCGCCATGAGTACGATTGAATGATAACATTCCAAATGATGGGTGTTTATATGATGTTCCAAGAGCATCTTCTGATATTATATAATCTCCTTCTTTCCTAGCATTTTCTCTCATTTATCCAACTTCCTTTCTATCAAAGTTTCATTTTATCTTATGATCGTCACATCCCCATACCGCTTCATAGCAGACATCTAACATATCTCTTACGATTTGTTTCCTCTGACTTAACTTTTCTTCTTTTTTTTCAATATCCTCTTTCTCACGCAATAAATGCATATATTTTTGATACGGCATGTTTGTATCTGCTAGTTTTTCTTCTATAGCGATCCTTTCATTAATTACTTTTCTTAATTTATTACCTAATTCCTTATGCTTATCTTTAATCGCTTTAATGACTGCATATTCATACATTCTTTGATATTTAGACTCAAATTTTCCATCTTTGAATTCATAACGATCCTCAACCTTGCAGGCATCTAAAATCTTATCTCCGTTTTCTCTGCACTCATTTAACAATTCCATCAAAGCTTCTTCATTATCAAATGTCGCATAGCCAATACCATCTTCTTTTGTTTCGTAAACACACATATATGGTTTTTCTGGTGTATATGCTTTAAATTTTTCCATTTTAATCACTCCTTTTTAATTACTTTATTCCTTACAAGCTACAATGCAAGTTGGAGCGTTATACTCTCCAATATTCACATAAAACTTATTTAATATAGATTTTAGTTTCATATATACTCCATCTCTTCTCATTTCATCCTCTGTCTTTACATTAGAATATATCACAATATAATCAATAGGTTCATACACAACTGTCTCCATGCGTTTGATATACTGCTCAACACCGCTTTCTATAAATTTGATATCATCTGTTTCAGCACAAATACAGCCATATGGAATCCAACTTTTAGAAACATTCTGTCCTTTATAGATAATCATTAAAGCTCGCTTTGATTCACACTGATTCATTAACTGCATTAACAGTTTAGATTTTCCATTGCCCTTTAATGTTAATATTTCCATTTCACATCACCTCAATTTCTAAATTCTAATACCATGTTCTGCCTCATATCTACACCAACAATCAAGATATCTATCTTCATCATTAATATCTAAATATTGTTCGTACTTATCCATAAGTGGATACATTTCGTTATAACAAATATCTTCGTTGATAAAGCTCCAAATATCCATATAAATTGTATTATAAAAATCTTCTGGGACATAATTATATACATCTGCACAGATGATTTCCACCTTATCACTCAATGGCAACTGACTTGCTACCAAATCAATAACTTCCTGATTCTTTTCCACTACGGTAATCTTATCTATCATTGGATCATCTTGAATCGCAAGTAAAATCAAACCAATTCCAAGTCCACCAATAAGAACTTTTCCGTGGGCATTTGTTACAAAATCTTCATTAGTCCTTTTTTCCATTGGTGTATTAGACATTAAGACGCTGCCACGATGTTCTAATCTTACATAATCTCCTGGTGTAATTCCATGACACATGGCATACCCATCATGATTGCTTATTATAAAATGAGATAATTTAAAATCTCCAATCTGCCTATCTTTTAGAATTTTGCTCATATCTTTATACATATATCTATCTTCCATTTTTATCATTCCTTCTGATCAAATATTTGTTTTATTTTATCATATCTCTTTCTTAGTTGTCATTACCATCTCTTTTATCTTTTCGTTCACGAGACTTCATAATAAATTTATAATAATCTTCATAATCTTTAAATGACTTATAGTTTCCAGTATAAACATCAAAACACTGTTCATTTCTAACCATTGTATAATCGTTAGCAGATACAATAAGGTAAACATCTAAAGGTTCTTCTAATACAATATCAAATAAATCCATTTTAATTTCATTTATGGTATCTACGCTTAATCCACTATCGACTGCATCAATAAGAATAAATAATTCTTTTTCATCCTTCGTTTTGCACATAGCAACTGTATTTCCAATTTGTCCTGCAAGTCTACCGATGTTTTGAATAATTCCTTCTCCCTCAGATGAACAATATTGCTGTGCTACTATATCAAAATTTCCAAGATATACAGCATCTGCTATTGTATTATGCTTGTTATCAGATACATTATCATAGTTCATGCAGCTAATACCTTTGTCTGTAACGATTTTTTTAATCTGTTGTAACAAAGTTGTTTTTCCACTACCATTGCACCCAACTAATACGGTTAATCCAGGATTAATTTCAATATTCTTTTTCCGAAACATTGTTTTCTTGTTTCCATAAGGATTTGTTTCAATTTTAAATTTCATTATTCTTCCTCTTTCTTATTCACTAATAATTTCCACCGCAGCTTCATAAAATCTATTGTATAAAGTTGCATTAGTTTTAATAAGTTGAGACTTAGGCACTCCATGAGCATACTCGTCCCAATTAACACCGTTTTCTGTCATCTTAGTATAGATTTTCCGATAAACAGAAGTTCCGCCTTTAGATTTATTTCCAATATGATTAGCATAATTGGTAATCTTGATCTTCATTTCTTCCCAATCAGGCTGTGCATTTTCTTTCCTGAACTGTCGCAAAAGTTTTTCCAATGAATTGACTAACAGATCAGGATATTTGTCATAGCAAAGATCAATCGTTGGTACATTACCTCTTTCGCTAATATTATATTTCTCCTTGTATTCTTTCCGATCCTGCTCCCACACAATTCCATATGTGTTAGTGAGATACCTGTACACTTCTTTAAGAATATCTCTAGTAGTTGTTCCTAGTTCGTCAGATTCTTTGAGAATATCATCAATAATAGAATAGACATTGGATTTCCATTCATTGAGTTTGTATTCTGCAATAACACTTTCAGTATCTACGACTGGAATATCTTTCGTAGGTTTGCCAATCTGCTTATACAATTCTTTCCGTTCGGCTTTCATCTCTTTCACAATGTCTACTAATTGATTGAAACCTTTGATAGTAACATTGTATAGGCGTTCATTGTTTCTTTCCATCTGCCTCATAAGTTCTGTCTGTTCTGTAAGAAATTGCTCTACTGTCGTTACAGGAGTTCCTGTTCTTAAATTTCCATGACGATAAGCTTTGATAACATTCCATGCCCAGTCCATAAAGGCATCTGCTTTTGGCTGACGACTTAATCTACATATTTCAAATACTCCCAACTCATTATATACAACTGTTTCCCTATTCCTTCCATCAACCGTCCTCGTTTTGAGGACACTTGATTTTCCAATAAACCGAGCCTTGTTCTTATCGTGAATATTTTGAATTGCTTTTCTTGGATCTGCATATTCCAGTGCTTCTCCAATTTGATTTCTTGTCATCCAAATATCATCCTCAGCACTATAAAAATCACACGATAAATCATTAAAAATTTCCGTTTTTACTAACTGTAGGTTCATTCTTCATCTTCCTTTCTAAACTGTCTTATTTTTCTCTACACTCATTATTTTTGTATAACTATATTCCGTAAACCAATAGGAATAAAATCAACATTTAATTCCAACTATTAGTGTGTCAATCCTAATAGAAACCTATTCTATTCCTATTAGCTCTCTATGTAATCAACACCTTATCTATTAACAATTATATGCTTAGTTAATCATTAGTTTGTGTATAATAAATTTGACAAAGAACCGACCTGCCAAATCGGTTCCTGTCAAATATTTCCGTAAAATAAAAAGAACCTTCCCCTTCCGTTCGGTTCTTTGCCAAAATTATTATATGGAATTAAATCAGCTGATAAATAAGCATTCCGAAAGCTACGATAACCCATAATGTCGTAATTGCTTTCATAGGCTTCATAATAGCTTCTAATATTTCCTCTAATACGTCTATATATTTGCTTAAATATACCTTATTATGTTCACGATCAATTTTTCTTAGCGATAACCAAGCTAGGAAAACAATCACATATAACACAAAAGATATTCCGCAGAACTGTTCAAAGAAATGAATAATCTGTTCTAATTCCATACTTCATCATCCTCATCTTCATTATCATATAAATTTTCCACTGGTGCTGTCTGCTGGAACATATCCGTTGGAGATAAGTTTCTAGCCTCACACATTGCACAAAAGACTTTCAATACTTTATCCCATTCATGCTCCTGAATCCACTGTAGAAATGGTTTCTTTCCACGTTTCTTAACATCAATATGGTATTTGTATTGCAAGTTCTTATACAACTCGTTCCACATAACAGAGAATTGTGTTCCTGTAACTGCAGCCAACTTCCTAATACCAGCGTTCATCTTATTGCGATCATCCCATGTTAAAATTTCCGCTGCTAATAGCTTATTATCGTTCTGTAGTTTCTGATTCTCTTCTTTAAGTTCTTTATTCTGTGTTCGCAGATCCGTTACCATAGCAAGCTTGACATCCTCAGAAAATGACGGGAAGTAGTGTTCAATGAACTGCGATTCTTTTCCAAAGTCAACTGCACCGCCTGTCTTACGGATGTTTCTAAGATATTCTTTGATCTGTTTCTTCATCTGTTTTGCAATCGGCTTGCGTGACTGCATACACACTTCATAAAGCCCATCTTCTGTGAGGAATAAGAATGGTGCTTTAGTTTTTCCGTTGGTGTCTAATTGACCTAAATTTTGAGTACCAACATTGTTGGTAGTTAAAATTTTAGTCTTGAATTTTTCCTCTTGATCAATTGTTTGTAGCATTACATTGACATTATACTTCCCAGTTCCAGTCTTTGCATAATCAATCCATTCTGCCACGTCTTTAGCCAAGAATAACGGATCTTCAATGCTTCTATACAGATCAATTCTTCTGCCTAAAATTTCCGTTGTGTCAACAAGCTTAACTCCTGCCTCTACCTGTTCTTGTTCTCTTTGTTCTTCTATCGTTATATAATCGTTGATAAAAACATAATATCTCACGCTCTCGGCAAGCTTTGAAGTTTCCATCAGCAAAGACAATCTGATTAAGCATTTAAGAGTAAATACCTTAGCACCCTTGTAACCAAATGAGATATTTAATCCGTTCGGATACGTTACCATGATTCTTCCCTTCTGCTTTTCCGTTGCTGCGTCTTGACCATCAATGATCTCCTGCACCGTCTTAACTTCCATTCCATCTGCTAAAAATTCTTTACGATACTTCGTACACAACCTCTTAACCTCGTCAACATCTCCATCAAAAAATCGTGCTACCTGTTCCGTAGTGATATAATCTCGTCCAGGGAGCCACGGAATCGGCTTGATCGTAACTTGTTTTAAAAGTTCTGTGTTCTGCACCAGTTCATCTCTCTTTGCCTTATCCAAAATTGGATCGCAAGGAATTTCCATTTCGTTTAAATTCATAATCAATTCCACCTTTCTTATGTAAAAATTTGTATTAAAAAAGACACTCTGGAATTTTCCATAAGTGTCCTAGTTACCTATATTAATTTGTATTCACTCTAATTCTAGTTCGTCAATTTCTGGTGTGTCAGAATGATTCATATCAAATGATATTTTCCATTCTATCTTCCGTTCCAAAGATCGGAAAAGAACTTATAAATTCCATACAGAATAGCAACAAATGCTATAACCATTAAAATTCCATAGCCACCACCTAAGATAGCTCCTAACATATATTCCAAACTATCCTCTGGAACGATAAATATAATTATTAATAATAAAACCAATGGCATAATTTTACTCTCCTTTGCTAAAAAATAGGCACTATTAAAAGTGCCTATTGACAATAAATTAATCGTTTTTATATATATTATTTATTATAATTTGGTCTATCAGTAACATTCAATACTTGAATAAGTGCATCTTGTAACACTTTAGAAACATTAATTCCAGAATGTTCTGCTTCATAATTTAACCAACTAGGTAATGCAACATTTCTTCTTACAGATTTTGTATCAATTTTTCTTCGATATTCTGTTGAATCAATATCAACCAATGAAATAATAGTTTCTCCTTCATCAAAAAATGTGCTTTTCGCAATATCGATATCTGTAATATTTGTTGGTTTAGGAATTTCCACCTCTCTATCTTCCATAGAAACACAAGTTAATTCCATTGCGTCTCGTGCCATTTTAATAGCATCTGACATATCTTTTCCTTCCGTTAATACATTTAAATCTGGTGCCTCAATTAAATATTTCCCGTCGTCGGTTTTTGTAAATAATACAGGATATACTGCTTTCATATTTTCACCTCTATTCTTATATATGATTGCAAATAAGATTTTCCAAGGATAGGCTGTTTTATAACAGCCCATTCCTTCTTAGAATACCTCTAGCAAGTCTTTCATCAACTTCCTTGTGCCGTGGAACTGATTCTGATATATCTCCTTTGATGTAGATATCATGGTTACCGCCATGTCTGTCAAAGACAAATCCGCCTGCTTTGAGCTTCTTGATTAAATCTTTCTGCTTCATTGTATTGTCTCCTTTACTTACTTATATTATACACAATATCTACACACTGTCAATAATATTTTACACACTTTTTACACAATATTATTTTAATAAAATTGACATTCTATTAATTAATAGATCCATCTGCGTTGACAAGTTTATTTTCCATTTCCACATTGTTGTCTGCGATATTGTGTAACACATAATACAGCGGATCATCTGTCTTAGATAATTTTCCAACGCTTTCAGTCAACATTTCCATATCTTCTTTATAATCATCTACAAACGTGTCATAGTCCATGTCTAAAGACATATTGAATAAGATGTTTGCAATTCTTTTTACTTCGTTATTTTCCATAACTAATCACTCTCCTATTCCATAATCTCGTTTGCAATGTCATTTCTTGTGCCTCTAATAGAGCATCCTTCTGTATCATGTCGCATCAGGATCTCGTAAATCTGTTCTTCTTCTTCCTCTGTTAGAGAAAATCCTCTCCAGTATCCATAATCATTCTCTCCGTGACACATAACGATTCCGATAATTTCCTGTTTTGTTTCTGTATTCATAATCTTACTCTCCTATTTTTAAATAAACTTTCTAAAATCATTGTGATAAATTCGATCGAGTTCTCTGTATAATGAACCGTCGGTAACATGAATATCATCCGTACTATCTACGATTTTTCCGTCTTTGTAAGTAGAACAAGTTACCAAATTAAACTCATCGGTTGCTCTGCAATAATCCACATCTTTGTGGATGTATAATATAAGATTGGCTTTTTCTCCAAAATAAAGAACTTTTAATTTTTCTTCTGCTTCTAATTTCTCACAACAATCAATAATACAATCAATATCTGGTCTTTCTAATTCATAAATCATCATAATTTCCACTCCTATTCTGCGATAAAACTTTTCTTTTATGCTACTGTTTCGATCAATTGAACCATTGATTTCTTTTGTTAATTGCATATGTTGCCTCCTGTTCGTGATTCTACACATGTTTTTCTCATTTATACCTTATATTTTGCAACTGCATCTTCCCAGTTAGCTATGGTACAAACCTTGTCTATTTCCTCTGCAATGCGTTCTATTTGCTTAGAAGAAACACAAGGAGTGTTTTTAAAAGCTCTACCTATTGCTAATTTAACATCATCTAAGGTTTTATTTTTTTTGAGTTTTAAATTATGCCTCCTTAATAAATTCGGCAATTTCTTTTCGCAAACATTACCGTAATTAACAAACCATTCTACCCATAATGCTTCTGCGAATATTTCTTGTGGTAATCTCATTTTGCACCTCTCAATTCACTTTTGAAAATTCTGCTTCTATAAGAACAATGTACTTTGGCTGTATGAACAATAGTCTCGTTTCTTTTAATTTCTTTTACTCTACTTGTCAGTATTGTACGTGCCGTTCCGCCTGATGTAATTACAACATAATTTTCTTTCATAATTTCCACCTCTATTCCGTGATAAAACTTCCTATAAAGCTTTCAATTCTTCTTTTGTATACTTGCTCCATTTTCCAGTCTGAACACCGCTTATTCTTTCCAGCTCTTTGTCAGTTTTACAAATATATGGGTTAGATCCATCTTCAAATTTAATATGATTCCATGCCATAATTTCCATTCTCCTATTCTTCTATAAACTCTTTTTGATTTTTATTCTTTCACATTCAGGTATTATCTCAATAAATTCATCACAATTTGTAAGCCGAAAACTCAATTCAATCCAATATTGCTTATTGTTTATATCTGTACAACATGCTTCTAATTTATAATCATGTCTTGAATAACACGTCAAGCATAGTTCAATATTTTGAACAATAGCATCTTCTGGAATATCTTTATCATCTGCATATATTCTTAGTAAATCATCAATTCCGTTTTGATCTAACTCGTAACCATAAAATACCTGATAAGGTTTATCTGTATCATCTAATTCGTTAAATGTAATTTTTGTAAAATCTAACATAATCTATTTCTCACTTTCCGTTAAATCTGCATTTTATTTTCCATCAAAAAAGGAAGATACATCTCTGCATCTTCCTAGATTACTTTGTTCTTGTATTAAATTTTCCGTTATTCTTTTTCCCCAATAAGCTGGATGATGCAACCAAAATCTCCAGCACGATATACTCTAATCTGATCCGCCCTATAATCTGCTGTCAATCCTTCATCGTCATAAATCTTAAGCCATGCCTTGAAGCCTGATGATGTTTCATATTCCATCTCTAATGTATAGTGATCTCCGATCGTTGCGTTCTCGTCCACGATATAAGCATTATATCTTCCATCACAACCAAAGTCTAAAATCTTTGCTTCTAATCCGTTCTTTGTTATTCCAACAAAAGTTAATGCTGCAATGTCGCTGTCTCCGATAAATACTTTCTCGTATTCTTTATATGATTTCATATTTTCCACCACCTTATTCTATAAACAATAACTAATTAACCATTCTTTTCCATCGTACTTTACAAAACTATACCCATCCATTGGAATTTTTGTTTCCAACATCTTCTTAATTTTCTTATCTGCTTCAATTTCATCTGCATCTTCATGAAAATTTTTCATAAATTCAAAATTTTCTGTAAAATCTTCTAATGTATAAACAAGTGTGCCATTGTTTAAATGCTTTTCTGCTTCTTTTCTAGTACAGCCATCTTCCATTAAAATTTCAACATTTTTTTCCATAGCCCAGAGTTCTTTTAAAAGCTGGATCACAAATTCTGGATATTCCATAAAGTAATACCATTCATAAACTGATTCTATCTGATCCATTTCTTCTCTAATGAGATCTTCATAGTATTCGTCGGTATATCCGTTTACATTTGCCCACGTTTCAAAATCCATTGCTGTTCTCTGGAATTCTTTTACCTTGCTACTAATTCGTTGCAAGTCATTTTTTTCAATTGTGATCAAAGGTTTTCCATAATCATCATAAAGATCTTCCCATAAGTCGTTATTCCATTTTGATTTTGGTTCATGCTGTATGTAGATGTTTGTTGATCCATTTATATTCCAGCCCGTTGTAGCAACTAATTTTCCACTTTCTTTTTCTACTCCATAAAACATTCCAGGCTTCACGCAAAATCCAGCGTATGAAGCATGGTTAAAATGTTCTGGCAAGATCATTTCTTTAAATTCGTACATAATTTCCAACCTTTCTGCCTATTTAGGACTTTAAAATATTAACCGTTCTCTTATATTATACACGATAATTTCCATCGTGTGAAGTAACGAGGTGGGAATTGAACCCACCGATAAAAGCACTCTTTTATCTACCATACGCCACCGTTTTTCCGTTCCAATACGTCACTACCATCAATCAGTAGTACAGTCATTCCGTTCATTTTAACGTAACTATTAGCTTCAATAGTCGAGTCTTTCCGTTATGGTGTAGTCTGCTTCATTACAGACAGTAAAAGCCTTTAATTGGCTATGTAATAAACTATGTACGGCATACAGAGAAGTTGAATAGATTAGCTGGATCTTCTTTTAAAATTTCCGTCATACCGTCAATTGCTTCTTGCTGTGTTCTGTATTTCCGAAAAATTCCGAACGTGTTCTTATACAACAAGAAATATCTGTATCCAAACAAATCATCGTTAATTCCAGCGTTCGGAGGATTTTTTGTAAAGTATAACGTGTTATACTTTCGTTCTACGTGACACGCTAATGATTCCATAGTTGTTCTGCGACTCATTCTTTCCACCTACTTTCTAATATACATCACTTGTTATAATAACTTGCCGTATTGCTTTCAACCTTGAATAATTTTTATATGTACTAAGGTTGTTTATTTCTTGTTCTGTATTAAAAGAAGGAATTATGTAATTTCTATCTGCTCTAAAGTAAACTGTTTTTTTACTTCCTTCTATTAACTTATCATTCTTATCGAATTCTTCTACTGTGACTCCCTGATATGGCACTTGTTTATCGTATGCATCAAAGAAGGTGACATTATATTTTCCAACAATCTTTACTCTATTCTTTAATTTTTGCATCATTTCCATCTACTTTCTACTGTTCTGTACATTTAAAATAAACATCTACGTTGTTCTTATCATCGTGTGACCAACTAGATCCAACATATTTTCCACTGTTACCGCAATCTTCAAGATCGTACTCACAGCATAAGTCGTTATACTCATCAGGCGTGTTACAGAAAATTTCCGTTCTACCGTCAGGATATTCATTTCTTACTATCATAATTTCCACCTTCCTTCTATAATCTTTCCACCAGTTCTACAGCTAAGATGTACGCTACATACTTCCACACGTTCACGTAGCCGTTCAGATCTTCCAACTTACATTGCATAGCTGTATGGATCATTCCATCGCAGAATCCTTTACTTTTAAGTTCTGCGATAAGATCTTTCTTTGCGATCGGTGGTAAGGCTGCGACTCTGATTTTTCCAATGTCAAAAGTGTTACGTTCTTCCTTTTCTACTGTCTGAATCACTACCATGTTTGTTCTTGTTATCTTTAAAATTTCCATAATTATTCTCCTTGTTTACTTAAAATTTTCCAGTTATCAACGTTGCTATCGTCAAAAAAACTATGCAATTCTTGTTCTGTAAGTGGCGTTATACCATACACCCCGTCATATCCAAAATTTTCAATATCTTCTTTACAAAAAACTTCTGCTTCTTGTAAAGATGGATAATGATCGGCTTTAATTGCTATGCTGTATTCTGCCTCAATCATCCCATGAACGATAGGGATTCCATCATCTGTTTCATATGGGCTTTCTGATTTTCCATTAAATTTCTTACCTAATTCAATTTCATAAAACTTAACTTTGTTATTTAAAATTTCCATTTGATATACACCTTCCTATTCATATAATTTATATGCAATTCGATCAACTGCATCTGCAATATTTTCTACAATAGCTTCTTGATTTTCCGTGACGTTATCTTCACACCACGTTTTAAAATCTGATACCCCATTCTCTCCGCAATCGTGAAAGAAATTTTCCATTAACTCTAACACTGCCGTTCTATCATAAATGTTTACTTTGACTTTAATTTTACCCATTCTATCGTTCCTCCTGGTTATTTCCACCAATTTTTATATACTTCTATAATGTCATCAGAATTATTTTCAAAATCTTTTCCATGCTTATAGATTGATATATCAGTTGCTTTAATCTCATCACTATGTAACCACTTCATAGCTTCTCTAAGTTGTTCATACCCGTAAACTTCATAGCTATCCCTATACCCATTCTTATCTTCATAATAGATAAGATACGTTGCACGATGATTCATTTCTTCCACCTTCTTCCTATGCCGTAATCAGTTCATAATCTTCCAGTAGTTCCATCAAGTTTGCTTTTTTCCATCTATGTAACACTCGATCGCCCGTTTCATTTCTAATCGGTTTGTTAAGCTGATTCCCATTGTGATCTTCTTTCCATTGCATAAACTGTTTTACTGAATTATGATAGTATCCATCGTTATGGACTTCTATATATTTATTCTCGTTGTGTTTGTTTCTGTATATAGTAACAGTTGTCATGATTCCATACCTTCTTTCCTATTCTGTATCTGTATCATCAAAAAATCCCATACAAGCAAGCATATAGATAACAGTAAACATTATCAATAACGCTTCTAATATAAAGGCTTGCGGAATCTTGATAAATATAATAATAGCCGTTACAATCCATACAATGGCAACGACTATATCTATCGGTTGGGGTTTATGTAATTGTGCTTTATTTTCCATTGTTCTTCCTTCCTTCTTTCTTTACTCGTCAACTCTTTCTATCATGAAGTTACCACCATGATATAAGTTGAGTCCGTGATTTCCACCAGTGATATATGCATCATCAGTGATCCCATCACGTTCTATATCTTCATCTGTAATGAATACACCCATATTTCCATCAGATTCTAGTTGATCGATCGCAAGATCTAGGATTGCACCATAATTCGTTGTAGGTTCGTCAACTTCTACAAGTTCGCTAAAATAACCGAAAATCACTCTATATTTTGTCATAATATCCTTCCTTCTGCCCTTTACGGGACTTTATTTCCATTTATAGGTTCAACAAAATAGACAAGCCGTGTTTTGACTTGTCTATAATATTCAATCTATAAATACGCCACAAACTCTGAAAAATCAACCGTATCATATAAGTTCTTGATTTTCTCATGATACACATTGTTAAGTTCTTTTTCAGTATTAACCCATGAAATACCGTCAAAAACTTTTTTTGCTTCTTGCAAGATATATTGATAAACCATAGGAGAAAGATCACAAACAATTGTGTCTGATTCTTCAGTTGGGTCAAAAGATTCAAAAAACCCAACGTCAATCTTCTGTTGAATGAATTCTTCTAATGTTGGAATATAAATAGATTTTTTAAAGAAGTTTGCAAGATCCTTTGCACGTTTTACTTCTTTATTAAAAAATTCTAACAGTTTTCCAGCCGTTAGAATTTTAATCTCATTGTCGTCGTATTTATCTTCATATAAGTATTGCTTCATCTTAAATCACTCCTTTTATCTAATTTAAAATTGAAATGTAGCCGTTGAATGCTTTAGAATTAACATACCAACCATACATATTCATTTCACGTCCATATTTTTCATAATCAAAATAATCTGATACGTTTGTTGGAATATTTTCGAGTAGTCCAGCATCTTCTACATAACGATAAGCTAAATCTTTCATACTGTTACAATCTGCATAGATAATATAATTACCATTTTCTACAATGGCAAACGCTTCATCTAAGCTTGACGTTTCTGAACTAATTTCATTAAATACAGTTCTTTCTTCATCTGAAAGTTCTGCATAGCGTTCTCCGATTTCTTGAAGCCTTGAAAGTGGTGTGTATTCTCCTAACTCCGTTGTATCAAACTCTGCATCATAATCAGCAACAAAATATTCTTCATACTCTGCATCAATACCTATTTCTTTTAAGATGTTTTTAATTTCATCTTCATCAATAAGTGGAAAATTTACAGCTTTATCCATGATTTCTCCTTCATTGTATTTTCCTAAGTTTGTAACCCATGCTGTAAAACCGTTTGTATTTGTGTTCGTGTTCATGATTCTACCTTCTTTCTTTAGTTACCCGACTTACATTAAGTTATAAAAGCGGGATTTTAAATAAGTTACACTAAAAAAGACACAATCTTTTTTAGATCGTGCCTTTATAGTTTACGCTATTCCTTCACTAAAAAACCAATCAAGAAAATCACTTGTATATGGTTTTTTAGTTAAATGAATATCCTTTTCATTCTTTCGAATAAAAGCCCAACATTCAATTTTTGTTTCAAAACTAGTCGAATGTTCCATATTTGTTTTTTTATCGACATAATCAATATAGTATTTCATTCTTTTCATAGTTGTTTACCTCCTATCACTACGACCAGCTTTTAAGGCTGGATTTTTTAATAGTTCTATAATGCCGATTAAAGCGGTATGCAAGACAGTGATCACTGTTCATATAATTTGTATATAACCTACTAACTACTAAGGTACAAGCCGTTTGCGTTCGGTTATAAAGACAAATATCCTACTAGATGATATACTTGCCATGGTGCTATAATCAGCACTAACAACCATTAAATGGTTTAAGTTCCAACCATGCTTTTTTACTCTAAAGCAAGAAAAGAGTTGCTACAATTTGTTACAAAAAAACAGAGTATCAAAAATTGACACCCTTAAGTTTAGATCCGTTCATTGTTAAGTCTGCCCTTATATATTACAAATATATAAGTTTTGTTTGTTGTTCCTTGCAAGTGTTCCCTATGGTCACGGTTTATTCCCTACTCTGACACTTGTCTATTACTTACCACGTTGGCTATTGCCTTATCAAAACCCAGCAAGCACCACCTTGCTATTATCTAGGGTTTATCATATATCATCATGCAAGACAAACTATTGAGTTGTCTGCCGTTCAAAAAATGAATTTTGTTTTATCAGAATTGACAAAACTTTTTAAGATATGTTATACTTAGATTGTTTGGGGCTAAGTATAATTTATACTTATCTATGGGCTTTTGAATGTTACCAGCATTTGAAAGCCTTTTTCATTATCCTTATGTACATTTCATCATGTACAACCATTTTAATTTTTAAGATTTACTTTTGTTTGACTCTCCTTTTTAAGACTGTTTATAAGTTGTTGTTAATTGATTAGCTTGAAAGCTGGTGTTTCAAGTATCGGTTGTTATCACCACTCTTTTATGCTTCTCTCTTAACTTGTCTTTATTATATCATGACTTGTATTGTTATGTCAATACTTTTTTTAATTTTTTTGATTTACTTTTTTAAGTAAATCGTGATATAATAATATCAATCGGATTGGACTTGTATGTCTTATCCTTTTGACAGTTATAATTATACAATACTTGTATTGTTATGTCAATACTTTTTTTAAATAATGTAGGAGTAATTTTATATGTATAATATTGTAAAAAATCAAGATGATCTTATCTTACAAATAAAACACTATATGTTAGATAATAAGTTAAAACAAAAAGACATAGTAGCTGTAACGGGATTATCTAAACAGACTATAAGCAATCTGCTAAACGGCAGAAGCAAAAATATGACACTTGACACTCTTTTCATGCTTTTAAATGCTTTAGATTGCAATCTATCTATATCTTTAAATAAGAAAGATAATACAGACAATACCGCCAAAGATCAATAATACTGTTTGCTTTGTCCTATGTACTTACAAGCCTTTATAAGTCATTTAAATGCTTTAGAATGTAACTATGCAAAGAATGATCTTATAATATAGAAGAAACACGTACAAAACAGTATTATGAATATAATATACGAGTATACATATTATAGTATAGTGCATAACACTTGTCTATGTTGTAGGTGTGCTCTTATATAGTATAGTGTATATATACTATATCTATATATTATGTCATAGGTTTATGTTGTGTATAGTTGTATGTTATACTATTATATGTATTTATATAGTTGTTGTAGTTTGGATCTAGTTTTGCGTGATAGTATATCTTATACTATCGTATTATATTTGTATATGTATTTATATATGTATGATAGTTTGATCTTGTATGATTGCCATATATTAATTTGTTTAGTTTGTATTTTAATTTGTGTAGTAATCGCAAGTGTTGGAAGTCTGCCAAACATCGAACACTTGTTTGCTTAGTAGTGTAGCACTGTTGTGCTGTGCTGTCAAGTGATATAGATAAAAGCTATGGGTGGGTGGTTTGGTATAGGTTGGAGTTATAGGTTGTGAAATGTTAACTTGTGCATGGTTTAGTGGTTAACAATGATATAATGTGATCTTTTTTGATTGTTTATGATTTTATCAGATAGAGAAATATTGTTTTGCTGGTGTGGTGTTGCGTAAAGTTTTATTTTGTGTTGATGGCGTGGATAGATTATCCAACATATTATGTAAAAGTGTTGGATAATAGACAAGTGTATGATAAACAACACTTGTTGTGTAAATAGTCGTTTATTGGTAATCCGATATCGGACTATAACGACACGTACAATATATTGTACAGTTTGTGCATTATGCCGAACAACTATAGTTGCGGTATCCAGTACCCTGTCACGTAGTATCCTATACCATGTGGAAATAGTTGGAAATTATCTGCACTTCAACACCTGATCTTCCTACAAATTATTTACAATAATTTACAAAATCTATTTGATAAAATTATAGTATTTCAAATAGATTTTTACAATTTTAATCATGTAATTTTTATACCACCAGATCAAAAAGCGGGGTAGGTTTACATTTACAAAATTGGAAACTATTACCATTTTAGCAGGACGTGTTCAATCACCGTGTCAACAAAAATTTTTCGACCCCCTGCCACAAAATTCCCACTTTCCCAAGCAATTTCCTACACTTTCCTAGATAAACACTTTCTGCTAATCGAAAACATGTCTTCGGAGGCGTCGTCGAGCGAATCGTTTATTTTACTACTCTTTTTTCAACGCTCTCAGAACCCCTTCTTTCAAAAATCGCACTTTCCCAAAAAATCAGCCCCATTTTCCCCTTTATTTTCCCCAATTCTCTCGACGACACGTTTTTGTTTTGCACCATTTCATGCAAGTTTTACCATCAAAAACCTAAGCAATTCCTTATATTTTTCACACCAGATTTTACACAGTTTTACACAATTTATCGAAACATGATTTTTAACTCTTCTCGAAGCACGATTTTGACCATCAGTACCATCACAAATCCTAGTAAATTCCTACACAAACTACATCTCAACCTTTGCACGAAATTACTCCAAGAAAAATGCATGAATTCGACAAATCATGCTCTAAACTGATTTTATCTCCACAATCAATCGTACAAAATAATCATCACTTACACTTTATAATTACTGGACTTTTACTGATTTATGTACGAAATTGGTGACACCCTATATAGAAGGGTTGCACCAAAAACGTAGGCACTTTGCGCAAAACCCTTATAAATACTAAAGAAAACGATAATTGCAACAAATTACCTCTTCTCTCTTATCACAAGCAAACAAGCAATTTATTGCGCAGTTTAGGAGAGACAGGATAAGCATCAGCGTTCCTTCTCGACATTGCTACCGCAGGTAAATACCTTACAATCAAAATATATCTCTTCCATTTCTCAGCAGATCATGTTATACTTCCATTGAGGGATTAGGCAACCCTCAGCATCTACGCCAAAACAGACATAAAAAATGATACTAAGGTGCTCAAGTTGACACCCCAGATGATGTATTGGCAAATGCATTATCTGAATTTATGCTTAGGGAAATTTCTCTGGGCATATTTTTTTACAATTAACAATCTCTCATTGCAATAAAGTATCTTACATGATATAATCATATATATGGCATTGAACAAGACATTCAATGTATTCCATGTATCAATAAAAATAATCCCTCGTAAGGCAAAACATTTTATAGGATGGAACCCCTTGAACTATCAACCAGATTTGTGACAGATAGCGAACACAAGAAATCTATCAATCAGACACTCAGCCTTGCAAGCAGGGATTATTTTTATGCAAAAAATTATCTCTCATACAACCCTATAAAAAATCGCATTCTACGGATTATAAATCCATTTTACCTATCTACTCTAACAACTCTCCATGACATACTACAAAATTCATATTTGATGAATATACTCTTCTAAACATTGAGAATCACATATAAATAACACCTACCATCATGTAGCAAATTCCCAAATTAGACATCTGCCACAACTCATCTTAGATCCAGGGCAAAAATATCTCTTCATTATACCCTTAAAAAATGTACTCTGAGAAAGCAAATTTCAATTCTACTATCGTACCCTAACAAGTTATCGCCAGAACATATAAAATGGAAATTAGTACCCGATTTCTCATCTAAACATTGCAAAAGTACCCTAAGTAATTTCACACATGACCCATATCGCACACTCATACCACATAGGGGGTACACTTTACATTGAAAAGATCATTATCTGTACCAGTATATGTTGTACGTGAAAAAGTACAATGATATTTCCTATGAAAAAATACACTTGAGAGATCATAAATCAATTTAACACCTCTTCCCTACCAACAATACCAATTTGCCCATAGAATGGAAATTTATCCTGAAAAACTCTTCTAAATATACAGAATCTAATATAAAGGAACATGCCGCAGTAGACAAACATCATCTTCACATATCTTACCTTTAAGTGCTATTGACAAGCAGTTAAAGATATGCTAAAATACCAATATGCTTAAAAAGAAAACAAAGAAAGAAAGGATATATACTGTGAAGAATACAAATGATTTTACAAGTAATCGCAATGAAGAGACAAAATTTTCTTTTACTTTGCCACCAGGTATCACACCAGATATGATATGGCAGATAATCAATCATGGTAATCTGTGTAAAGATTCTTTCAGAGAATATATGTTGGCAGATACCAGAAAAGAAATTGCAATGAAGATTAATGATTACTGGAAAGATCATTCTGAGATATTATATCCAAGATCTTCAAGATCATATATGTGGTTGTACTACAACGAGATAACTAGAAAAAGATTACAGACATCGCAGAAAGAAAATATAAAACAATTATCATATATGATCTACATGATGAACAAAACAAAGAAAGGAGAAATGGAAAGATGATCAATCCAATTATCAAGACAGATAACACAGACAAAAAGAAAAGACAGATGAAAGATCAAAAGAGAAAATAGATGAGCGTCAGCGAACAAAGGCAATGGTGAAACCATTGGCTAGAATTTGTAATACCGATTTTTGTTTTTATGAATAGTGAACGTAGTGAACTATGAATAAAAATGAAAATCGGTATTACAAATGTTTAATATGCTTAAGAAGTATTATCTCCCCTAATAAGGTTTAATCTTTTTTAGCACCCCACTTCCCACACAATTTTGTGCGGAAATTTTACACCATTAACGCACATTTTTGTGGGAAAATTTTTTCTTGTCCCACATATAGTGTGGGTTTACCAATTATTTACAATTAAATTTTTACACATTTAAGAAAGGAGCGTAATATGACGATATCGCCACCAAAACAACGACCATTTTTTAAAAGGATTCCTTACGATATAATCTACGACCATGCAAGGTTTAATGATTATAGAGTCTTGTTCTTTCTACTACTTCAAAAACATACGTTGACTAATTCATGGGAAGAGCAAACAATGATATATTTAAATTATAGCTCAGCATTTAAATTAATCGGAATAACACCAGATAGACATAAAAATGCAAACATTGATCAATTCCGTGAATTAATTAATCAATTGATTTTGTTCGGAGACGTAACAACTTCTAACATCAGCACATCCAAAGATGCAATGTTGATTATTAATCCAGATTCTCAAATGTTTTATCCAAAGGAACACTTTGCGATTTTATATGACTTTGAAATTGATTTTATTTTAAAATCATGGAATACCCCTTCGTATTCTGGAATTAAGCCATGGAAACTATTACTTGTCCTGTCGTATTTAAGATTAAATATTAATACGAGATATGGTTCGGCTTATAATACGAAGAAAAACCGAGAAAGATATCCAGAAACATATCATCAATATTACACTAATATTAGCGATGACTTGGGGTTAAACCAAAGCACAATTGCAAAATGTGTGGATGATCTAGTAGAAATGGGAATTATTGCATGTAAACATACGTCTGGATTTAAAGGCTCTGCAAATTTATTAACTGGAAGAACTATTTTTGCAAATCAATATAAATACGATTTACAACAAAGAGGACGCTTAGATAGTATTTATGACTACAAAAAAGAAATTCAAGAATGTGAAGGACGTCTTACTTCTAAGAGAAAACAATTAAAAGCAAATAAAATTTACGAACATATTGAAGATGATATGGAACTTCCATTTGATTAATCACTTTGTTGGCAGCATTGTGAGTAATCAAGTAAACACAAATTAAAAATTAACTAAACAATAATATACATAACGAAAGGATCTAACAAATTTTCATGACAACACAATTAAATACAGAACTCAAAGACTTATTGTCTACTTCTGACCGTATCTCATTTGAGAACATGACGCAAGAACAGTTTGCAGTAAAACTAGCAGCACAGAGACTACGCACCACTCCTTCTTCAAAGAAAAGATTAAAAAGAAATGATGGTATTCGAGCAAGAGATAGTACAACAGATGCCGTGGTCTATAAGCCAACGCATGACCAGTATTATCGAATTTTCATCAACGATATCTTGAGTAACATTCGATCAGGTGGCACTGATTATTGTTTCAAATGGTATCAAGTAAAAGAATTGCTGCGGTTTCACAAGCACACGTTGATATGCAAAATGGTCAGAGAAAGCAGGAATGTTCGTGGCATTTATTTTAAGGTATCTCTTCCCAACGATTGGCGAAAGATTGAGAAGAATATTATACCAGAACAGTAAGAATGAGTTACTGAAATACATAATAAACACAAATTAATAATTAAACTAAACAAATACATAAATAAGGAGACTTTTAATGAAATCCAGAAAATTTAATAAAGAAAAGTATGCAGAACAGAAGGCAATGAAGAAAAAGAATCGTCCACAGCGCAGTTATAAAAGCCTTGGGACAACCATTGAAATTCCGATTAATCACAGAAAGCATAAAATTTTAGCTACTGCCCGACATAATGATGAGAAAGGCAAAGAGGACGAAACATTTACTGTAACGCTTTCAATTGCCAAAGAGACAGGAGATTTCCCAATTTGGCATCAGTTTGAAGATGATTTACAGATCACGGCAAAGAGATATTCTCTTAGAACAGCTCTGGTGGCTAAGGTAATTGAGCTTGAAACAGCTGGCGATCTTGATATACATATTGAATCTGCTGATGCTATCTACAAGCTTCTTGAATGTGCAGGTGATTACCTAAGCGGTAAGTCAAATACAGTGGAGGTGCAGTAGAATGATAGTTTTATCTAGGATTTTAATTGGCGGTGCCGTACTGTTTTGCGCAGGAATGTGTCGTTCTGCTACTACCAGAGAAATGATTACGGAAGATATTTATTGCCAGATCAAAGCAGAAAGTTTACATAAAAACGCTTTCAGGAAACCAAGAACTGAAATGGAACGGATGACAGACATGATTTTTGAAGAAAGCGAGGATGATGAATAGAATGGCATTAGATAAACAGATTCATGTACATTCTGTGGATACAGGGCATTTTTACACAGAAAAAGAAAAGGCTTTACATAAACAAAACATGTACATTCGGCAGGAACGTGCAGCAATACATAATAAATTAAAAGATTTAGAAAAACAAGCAAAAAAGCAAGGGTTTTCTGATCAGCAGATTAAAAATATCGAAGCAATTCATATGCGTAGACAAGATATTATTGACACCATATATGATAAAAACTTTAAAGATCTAAGACAGTCTGATGATATACTTGATCAGATTCAATATTGGTCAACGCTTAAAAGTTATAAAACTTTCCCTGCGAAAGATGTCAAAGAAAAACTACTGCTAAGGCTCAAGCGGGCGGTTGATACAAATGTAAATCTTGCAAGGCATGGGCATGAAGATCGAGTAAAAATTCGATGTTTTTATGAAAAAGACTTGAATGACACAAATACCGTATCTTTGTTTGAGTCATTTTTAAGTAGGACAATTCAAGCAGAAACAGACATGTTGTGTGAAGATTTGGTTATTGTTCAAGTATATTATTTCGATATTTTTAAAGATCTTTGTTTTCATGGTATGAATTACTGTGATAAAGATGGAGTAATTACAAAATATAGATACTTCACCTCTTCTGCTGGGCAGATTCGTACAAAGAAAGCTGTATTTATTAAAGA
>OLNZ01000406.1_pt1 | contig 44122 bp, 56 predicted proteins | sample 1672981 | NCBI WGS metagenome assembly OLNZ01 (sample SAMEA3136743, study PRJEB25190) | human gut metagenome | biome: human gut; feature: human-associated habitat; material: faeces | place: Austria | collected 2013 | reverse complement strand
CCTCCGTTCAAGTTATTTCGCCTATTATCTCTCATTGAAGGTAGATTCTCATGGGAATGTATAACGACCCGGAATATTTTGAAAAGCGCGCGCGATACCAGCGTCGCGTAATAAAGAAGATCGTAAACCTGTTTCTTTCGATTTTTCACTTATAATAGGGGGGGCTGTTTGTGGATTGGGCAGTTTTGGAAACGATAGGCGCAATTGCCGTTGCGTCCATTTGGCCGATAGACATTGCATATGGGAAAATTAAAGAGCTAAAAAAAGCTCAAAGAATCCAAATGCAAGTTCGGGAAATTCAGAAAATTAACCCTGGGGATGTCTTATACTGGGCCAATACTGCGATATACCCGCAATTCTCTTTCAGCCAAGATGCAGAAAATAACATCGGTGAGATACTTTACAGTTATCAGCGTTATTGGAGGGATAAGTTCATCGCAAACGAATTTGACGCCTGGAATAAGACCTTTTCAGAATTGCCAGACCAAGATTTTTTTATTGCCTCGTTCTTTGAATATATAGACCCCGTTTGTTCGAGGACGGACCCCAAGTGGTTTCATAAAAGGTGGTCGTATTATTGGAGAACAAAGGATAATGTTGAAGACATCGTACTTTACGATGGAGACCTTAGCGGGGATACTCCTCCCAATACGGCATGTATTGATTTATATAAATTGTATCTTGCATTTTACAGGATAGCAGCAAATAAGCATTTGATTCAAGGATACCGCGAGCCGAATATCATCAAACAAATAAAGTCATTAGAGCAAAGCGCAGTGGAAAATGTCTCTGATTGAAAAGCCCTCGCCGCCTCTGCAACACCGGCGAGGGCTTTCCAGCAGCAGCTGGGAGCGGTCGCCGCTGCTTGTTTTGACCATATCGCGCTTTACCTTACCACTTCAATACCAAGACTTTGCAACACGACGGCATTCGACCGCATTCGACAGGCCCACTTCTGGCACCCCAAACGGGCAGAAACCGGAAAAGTTAAGGTGATGTAAATGAACATTCAAGAGCTGTGCAGAATCCGTAAAGAAGAATTGAAGCTGACCTACCACGACATTTCCGACGCTTCCGGCGTGCCGCTGTCCACCGTCCAGAACTTCTTTTCCAAAATGTCGAAAGCCCCGTCCATTTACACCGTTGCGCCGATCTGCAAGGTGCTCGGTATATCCCTTGACGAAATATTCGGAATTTCCGAACACTTGACACCAACCGAGGAGACTTTGCAAGCGCGCAACGATGAGCTGGAACGCCATGTTGATGCAAAGGCCGACACCATCGAGATCATGCGGCGCGGCGTCCGTATCCGCAATGGCGTAATTGCTATAATGTTTATTATCATCGTTTTGCTCGTTGCATGGTGTGTGTATATCGACCTGCACTGCGTTGACTATGGATTTTGGAGGGCGTGAGCATGGAAAACTGCATCAAATGCAAGGCAGCGCTTCCGGAAGGTGCGCTGTTTTGTCCTTTCTGCGGCAAAAAACAGGTCGCCGAAAAGCGCAAGGCGCTCAAGCGTGCCAATGGAACCGGCACGGTATATAAGCTCTCAGGGCGCAGGTCGCGTCCGTGGGTCGCCGCAAAGAATCGGGTTATCATCGGATACTACTCGAAGAAGTCTGACGCGCTGGAAGCGCTGGAACGGCTCTCCGGCAAACCGCTGGACGAGCGATACAATATGACCTTTTCCGAGGTGTTCGATGCGTGGAAAGCGGAGCACTACCGCGAGATCGGCTCAAGCGGGGTGGAATCTTATGACCGCGCATTTGATGTCTTTGCCCCGCTGCACAACAAGAAATTCCGCGATCTGCGCGCCGCGGATTTCCAGGCGGTTATTGACCAGCATATGAGCAAGTCCCACTCCACCGTTTCGAAATACAAGCAGCTCGCGACACAAATGTCAAACTGGGCCATGCGGGAAGAGATTTGCGTGACAAATTTTGCGCATTACATCAAACTTCCCGAAAACGTGAAAAAGGAAAAGGAGATTTTCACTGATGGCGATATTGAAAAGCTGGAATCCAACGGCAGCGACGCAGCGAAGATCGTGCTCATGCTTCTATCGACCGGCATGCGCATCGGTGAGCTATTTTCCCTTCCCGTCGCATCTTATCACGAGACCTACGTGATTGGCGGTGAGAAAACGGAAGCCGGGCGTAACCGTGTAATTCCGATTCGGGGCGAGGGCAAGCCTTACTTTGCATATTTCGCATCCAAAGCGACTGGGCCACTGTTGCTCTCCGGCTATGAGGGCCAGCATTCCCCCGAAAATTACCGAAAGCGCGATTATTACCCATTGCTGTCCCGCCTCGGGATAGAAAAAAAGACTCCCCATGCCACGCGCCACACTTACGCCACGCGCGCGGTAAAGGAAGGTCTTCCGCCAGAGATCCTTCAAAAAGTTCTCGGACATGCAGATTATTCTACTACTGCAAACATTTACACCCATATTGACCCCGATACGATCGTAGCGGCTGTTACAGGCACGTTACTAACAAAACCGGAATCGGGCAAAAAGAAAAAGCCTTGAAACCGTTGAGTTTCAAGGCTTTTTTGGTGGAGACTGCTGGACTCGAACCAGTGACCTCCTGCGTGTGAAATAGCTACGAACGCGCGCTTTGCGGAATTATGTTGCAATAACACGGAATAAAGCAGAATAAATGTAACAATACAGGATTAAATGCTTCAATATTCCACTTCATTCCTTCGCGGTTACTAACAAATCCCTAACAGGTCTACTCCCGGCACATGTCCTGCAAGCGTCTGACGTCGGCAGCCCTCTCGATCTGCTTCCTGTGCAGATAGTCATAGAGACACTTCATGCCCTCGGGCGGCTCGCCCTTCTCCTGCTTATACTTCTGGATGACGCCGGCGACCTCAGCGTGTAGCATCGTCATGTGATGCATCTCTTCACCGGAAAGCTCGTAAAAAGTTTTCGCAAGAGCAGGACATTCGTCCTTGTACTCGAGGGCGCATTTCGCGTACTTCATCGCGTCCTCGATTTCCTCGTCGACCATCGCCGACAGTTTTTCAATGAGTTTCATTTTCTTCCTCGCTTTCTGCGGTCGGCTTCGGCATTGCTTTTTTGATCTCCGCCAGTGCCGCGTCGCCGATCTGATTGCCGATGCTGCGCCCTGTGGGCGTGGCCACCATCGCGCCAAGCAGCATCCCGATCAAGAGCTGCACCATCGCGCACCTCTCAGATCCGCTGCACGCGCAGCGCCACATTATTGACCGTAGCAGCGGCACCGGCGAGTACCAGCGTCAGAGCGGACCCTTCCGCGCAGCAGGCCTGACGCACAAGCGCCGGAATGCTGAGATCGACCGTGCCGTTGGCGGCGGCAGTCGCCGAGGCGGTCGCGCCGGGGACGGCGACGCCGTCCTTGTAGAGTGTAACGGTGACGGTTCCGGCAGCGGCAGGCGTGACGGTGACCGAGGCGTCGACATCGTAGTAACCGGCACCGGTGATGTTGACAGCGTTGCCGTTGATCGCCACGTCACAGCCGTAGCGGCGGATAAGGCTGCCAAGAGGGATGACGCCGTCGACCGCGACTGCGGTGGGCGTCTGCATGGCAGCGTAAAGAGCGGATTTACAAGACATTTTTTATTCTCCTTCCATAAAAATGGCGGGGCTATAGCCCCGCCTGTTACCCGGCCATAGGGGCCTGCCATGTCCCCCGAGCGGGGAATATGGTCTTAAAGGTTGACGTTGCCGTTGCAGCCGCAAGACGCGGGGATGATCTGGCCTGCGCAGGTCGAAGCCACGCCGTACAGTGCGGGCTTGGTCAGCATGCGGCCCTCGATCGCATCCAGACGGCGGTTGAAACCGCAGCAGCAATCGGAGATCTTCGCCGCCAGGGCGTCTGTCTGCTCCTTGGTGAAGATGCCGTTCTTGAGGTTCTGGTTCTCCATCTTGAGGTCGAAGATGGTCTCCTGCAGGCGCTGCTCGTAGATGCGGCTGGCCTGACTGGTGATCGCCTCAGTGCTGGCGTTGATTGCCATGCGCGTGTCGTTGCTCTGCTGCTCGATGAGATACTGCGTGCGGGACGTGTCGATGATCCCCTGCTTTTCGACCTCGCAGTTGCTCACGCGGTTGCAGCCGGTGTCATTGACGGGATACGGCATATTGCCGCGTCCAAATCCAAAGCCGTTGCCAAAGCCGCCAAACAGCGCCGCGATGACGATGATGATAAACAGTACCGCGAGCCAGCTCATGCCGGTGCTCTGATCGTTGTTCATGGTGCATTCTCCTTTCCTCAAAAATTATTCCAACAGCTATTTCAGCCGGGGGAATTTGGTTGAGTGCCCCGCTTTGCCCTTTTGCGGGGCCTGTGAACCGTTTTGTGTGCCGCCGAGTATTTTATTGGCGTCAGAGCGCAAAGCCTCTGGGGTCGTGCCGAGAAGCCCGCACAGGGCCTTCGCCTGCATTGTGCGCCCGTAGCGCGAATATAGGCTGTCGGCGATACCAGGATCAATGCCGAGCCTGCGCGCCGTGCTCTGCACGCCCTCCAGCGTGTCAACCGTCCCGCTGATCGCCTGCTCCGCTTTCTCCGCCGCGCCTTGCAGGTCGGCGCTGGGAAACATTCTCGCCGCTGCCGCTAAGAGTTGCTTGAGGTCCATTTTCCTTCAGCTCCTTTACCTGATCGGTCAGATTTTTGATGACCGCAGCCATGTCGCTCATAGCCGACTGCATTTCGCCCATTAGCTCCTCCTGCGTCTTGGGCGGAGTGATGACGCCCAGCTCAACAAGCTTGTCGTAATACTCCTGCGTGGTGGCTTCCAGCTCGGCGTATGCCGAAGAGGTCTTGCCGATGAGCTGCTGGCGGTTGCCGAAATAGTCGGTCTGGAAAATATCACCGTTGTCGATAACACACATCATGCAGTTTCCGCCGCTGTATCCGGCAATTGCAAACTGGTCCATGCGCGCACCTCCTTTTGTTGTCTCAATGATAACGAAAAAGAGGCCCCGCAAAGAGCCTGAAAAAGGTCTTTGTAGGGTCTCTTCTTTATGTGTTTTTGATGCCGTCCGCGATTTTGCTGTATGCCCGGCGTCGCCGCGTCTTCACGTACTCCGGTGAGACGTGCAGTGTCTCCGCGACTTCGACGCGGCTCTTCCCGCGCACATCGCATTCAATAAGGCAGTACGCCTCATCGGGCGGCAGCTCAAACGATAAGATATACGCCACGGCCCGCTTGGGGGCCATAGAGGATAATTGCGCGCGGATTGACCTGTGCTGACTGTCCATGCCCGTGTAGGGCTTGCAGAGGCGCTTGCGCGTGGGCTTTCGCCGCCCGCTCCTTCCTGTGCCCGATTAGGACACCGTTATTTTGTCGCTCTCTGGATCATCGTCACGGCTTCCTGCCGCGTGATAAACGCTTGTGGAGCCGTGCCGTCTGTGATACCTTCCTCTTTTGCCGCATCCCACACAGGTTTTGCCCAGCTCGAAACTGGTTTTGTCCGCTGCTGTGCAAGGTAAGCGTCCATCATCTTGTTAAACGTTGCCTGGTCCATGTACTCCTCCATTTCCGGCGGGTACTTGCCCGCCAAGATCATGCCCCCTGTGTACCTGAGGTGGTCGTCCCACTGAAAATGCGGCTTGTCCGGGAATTTCTTCCAATCGCCGCCCCACGAAAATCCGACCTGCTTGCCGATCTGCCCGCAGCGTGCAAAGAACGACGGATCGTCGTACTCATGCCCCTTAACGTTTTTGCAGATGTCGAACGCCAGCCCAGCCTTGACGCCGTGGAACGTCGGGCGCGTCGCGGTCTTTGCCGCGTAGCCGTTTGCAGCAAGATAGCGCTGGTACTCGTCATCTCGTACTGTCTCGGTCACGAGCACCGAAAGCCCCGCCTCCTTGCAGAGGTCGAGGAAAATGACGCAGTTTGTGCGCACGTCCGCCCGCAGGTCAGCAATGTCCCTACTGTGATACATCGCTGTCACCCTTGCTGTCGATCACGTCCTGCGTCTTCTGGCTCTGCGTGCCGAAATAGAACGCGATGATGACCGCATAGATCGTCATAAAGTCCTGCGAGATGTTGCCCGTCACCGCCATGTACGCGAAAACGCCCGTCAGCACCAGCGTTACGATGCTCTTGACGCTCATCAGGTTTGCCAGTCTCTTGTGAATCAGTTCCATGTTATTCGTCCTTTCCCTTGATTTTAATTCCCGCCAGCAGCCCCAGTTCCGCCGTCCACGCGGCGAACCACGCGACGGTCAGGCTGTCCGGCACTACCTTGTCATGCGCGGTCAATACGAGCACCGCAATACAGTACCAGCAGAGGTTGAGCACTGCCGCGATGACGTACTTGTCCCGCTTTCTCAGCTTCTTCATAGGGCCACCCCCGACAGCAGCCACGCGATAAACGCGCCCGCCAGCGCCGCGAGAGCCTTGTCGACCAGCCCGTCCCACCGTTTTCCCGCCTTGCCCGTGATGGCTTTCACGTCCTCTTTGATCTCCTTGACGTCGCCCTCAACGGTTTCCTGCTTGGTCGCCAACACTTCGACCGACGTTGCCAGCCTGTCAAGCGCCGTTTGGTGCTCCTGCAACTCATTGATGCGGTGCGTATTGCTTTTGCATCGTGCATCGATCAACGCGATCTCTGCGTCATCGTAGTGCTTTGCATTGTCCATTTTTCACGCCCCCTTATTTTTATGGTGTTCTTCATTGAGCCTATCATGCCGCCTCCGCAAATTCACCACGGGGAAAAAGAACCTGTCGGATTCCCGACAGGCTCTTTTTCTTTACACCGCTTTCTTCCGTGCGATTGCAAGCTGCTCGTCTACCCGCGCGCGGTTCCAATGGCGAATTTTCTTCGGCACGTCCAGATATTCGTACATCGCCGTGCGCTGCTGCTCGTTAAGCCCAGAGCGGAACAGCATTTCCATGATCTGCAAGCCCTTGCTATAGTCGATGCTGTCGCCGTCCTTGTCCTTCAGCATTTCGCACTCGCTCGCCGCCGCCTTGCAGGCCGCGAACACGCCGGGGGCGATGCGATACTGCTTCTGCGCCTCCTGCGCATTCTGGATCCATTTGGTCGTGATCTCGTACTTCCCGCCGGAATTTTCTTTCAGCGCCACTGCCTCTGCGTAGCTCTCGACGTAGCCGAGCGCCTTGTCTTTGCCCTCGTCAGAGAGGCGGGAGAACGCGCCGCTGCTCGTTGCCTTGTCAGCCTGCGCGCGGTAGGCCTCGCCCTTCTGCGTCTCGTACTTGCTGTACGAGCTCGCGTTCAGGTCCGCCGCGCTGAATTCCTCCTCGTCCTCGCCGCTGTCGTAGGCGTACTTCCCGCGAATGCCCAGCAGGTCAAGCGACTTCTGCGGGAACAAGTAGTTGGCCTCACTCTCGACCTTCTTGTTGTAGCGGGTCTTGAGGCTGCTTTGGATGCTCTCGCCGTCAAGCCCCATCTGCTCCATCAGGTCGCGGCGCACGTGCTCATAGGTCGCGTAATCGCCCTGTTCCAGCGCATCATAGAGGATACCGATAAACCGGCTTCTGTTGTCGCTGCTGGCAAGATTGTAACTGAACTTCTCCACCTCATACTGGAAGCCGAGGCTGCCACTCGCCTGTGCGATGGTGCGCAGCGTCGCCATAAGGTCGCGCTTGATGTTGGCAACCGGCAGACCAAACATCTTGCTCGCCGCAGCCAACAGCGTGAGCGTGGCCTCCTTGCGTGTCTTCTTGCCGTCGCCGCCTGCGCTGTCAACAAAGACTCTCGCCGCGTTAATCAGATCGGAGAAGACCTCCATGTCAGGGCGTGACACATCATAGCCCTGCGCAAGCGAGAGAACATCCTTTGCGAATGGGATTTGCGCCACGGGGTTCATGTTGCTGCCGACGTTGCCGTTCAGCACGACGTTGCCGATCAACTCGAGCGCGTTCTTCTCGTCTCCCTCCACGCCCGTAAAAGCCGAGAAGAACTTCTCCCAATAGTCCTTGTCGCGGTCATCGTCGCGCAGGCCGTCGACAATGCTCTGCGCCAGCGCATTCACCACATTCGTAACGACCAGCGCCGTCGCCGCGCGACCCAGCGTCTTGAGGGCCTTGCTGCGCTTCGCCGGGTTCTCCTCATATCGGAAGTTGTCGTAGCTGCGAAGCAGCACGTTCAGGCTCATGATGGGCTCGCCCATAAAGGCTGTCGCCTGCTGCGAGAGGGTGCTCTTGCCACGCATGATGTTGCTGCGCTGCAAGATTCCGTCGACGACCTGCGTCTGATCGATCATATCGGAGAACACATCGTTGACCGCGCTGTAAAATTCGTTGCTGCCCGCGCGGACGTCTGGCTTTTCACGCTTCACCTGCCACTCGCAGGCGTTCCACAGCTTCCCCCACGTTGCGGCGTCCGCCTTGCCCGCAGCAGCGCCAGCGAGGTCGTTCAGTTTGTTCGTCACGCCCTCTTTACCGTAGAAGCGGTCTTTCAGCGTGTACGGTGACGAGATATCAAAGCTGCCGACGTCCTTGCGCATTGCGATAGGGGAATGCTCAAGTGCTTTCTCCCAGCCGCTCCCCTTCGTCACGCCGCCGGTCATGCCCTTTGCCATGTCCTTCGGATCGAGAACCGCCGCCGCGCGGAAGAACGCCGTCGGCTGCTGGATGACGACACGGATGTTCGCGCCGACAGACGCGCCCTTGAATTTGCCGACAAACTTTCCCATCTTGTCCGTGCCCGGTTCAAAGTCCTTGACAACGATGCCGTTCTGAATGTCGCCCATCAGTTTTTGCCAGTACTGCTGCGCGCCCTTGCCGCCCTTTTCGTCGAGCAGGCCCTTGACGCTCACGCCGGTCTTATTGCCCGCGTCATTGCGGTACTGGAAGTTGAAGAAACGGTTTGCATCCTCCATCGGTGCGAGCCATGCTGCGTAGTCGATCATGTCGGATGCATGGTCGGCGAACGTATCAAACACGCTGCGCAGCTCCACGGCGTTGTTCGCGTTCGGTGTCACCTGCTGTGCCATGCCGATATTCTTGATGGAGCGCACATTGCCACTGTCCTTCTCGAGGTTGCTGTGCAGTGCTTCCTTTGCTGACTTGATGGGCCAGTAGTTTTTCTCGGTGAATTTGCGGTAGCCGTAGGCCTGCATGCTCGCGTCGTTGCCGTACTTGGCAAGCGTAGTCGCCGTCAATTCCTGCAAGCCGTCCGCCACGCGCTTCTGCTCGTCCGTCAGCTTGCCCGTGATGCGCTCGATATCGCCATCAGTCAAAAAGACCTGCTGCGTGCCGCGTGGCACTTTCGTCCTGCCGGTCTCCGCGCTCTTGATCTCCGGCTGGATGACGCCGCCGCCGAGCAGATGCCCAAGCGCCTGCTTGCGCTTGCTCAGAAGGTACAGTTCCATGATCTGCGGCGTCGTCAGTGTCAGCTTACCGCCGTTTGCGACGGTGATGTCGTGCGTCTCCGCCTCCCACTTGCCGATGGCACTGCCGCGCGCGTCGCGTAGCGCGCCTTTCAGGTCGCCGTGGATAGCCTTCCCAGCAATATCCTTGAAGCCCGCCTCGCCCAGCTCGTCGCCAAGCACCTTCCGCGTCTTCTCGGCAATGTCACGTGCCATGATCTCCTGAGAATCCTGTGCATTGCGCAGCATCCGGTAGATGCTCTTGCCCGTCTCGCCGTAGTGGGCAAAGAACGTGTACGGCGTCTCTAAGCTGATCGTCGTATTGCCGCCGAGCTTCTTCCGCCGCGTGCTCACGTCGGTCTTGAAGGCATCCGCCATCTGCTTTGTGGTCTCGAATTTGCTCTTGGAGAGCACCTTGCCCGCCGTCGAGACGGATTTCTCCACCGCGCGAATGGTCTTCCACATCGTCCCAAGCTCTTCGCGCGTCAGCTCAGAGAGCCGCTTGTCTTTCATGCCGATAACCTGTCCAAGCAGGCCGTCCTTGCCGTCCGTGCCCAGCAGCGACGGGTCAATGACCAGGTCGTCGCCGTCTTTCTCTCGCCCTGAAAGAATATCTTGATACTGATCTCGGAGTGCTTCGAATGCCTGCGTGCGCTGCGTCGGCGTGCCGCTGCCGTCATAGACATGCTTGCCGCTTTCGTCCACGGTGTAGGCGCTTTCCTGATTGATGCTGTTCAGCACTGTCGCCACCGCCGAGCGCATATTCTCGGGGATGTGCTTCGTGTCCGTCGGGCGCAGCAGCTTCTTCGACAGGTCTTTTGCGTGCCGCGTGATCTTCGCGCGCAGCTCGCGGCGCTTCTGCCCCTCGCGGCGCGTTGCGTCCTTCTCACGGTAACGGCCTTTCAGCGCATCCAGCTTTTCCGCCTGCTGTGTGCGAGCTTTCTGCAAGGCTTCCTGCGTGTGGCGCAACTTTACGGCGTCCGTGCGTCCCTGGGCCATCTGGCCTGCGAGTTTCGCGTCCGCCGCGGCCTTGCGCCCTGCCGCTTTCGCCGCGTCCAGCTTTTCTGCCTGCACGTCGGCAAAGGTTTTCTTTGCCTGCGGCAGGTCAAAGAATCGATCTATAATGTCATTCGAAATGGCGCTGACCGCCTGACCCATATAGCCCTCAAACGGGTTATACTCGCTGACGCTGTACAGCTCGTTCGCCACCTCGGCGATGCGGCTAATCTGGTCGCTCACGTTGTTCTCGCGCGTCTCGCTGAAAAACTCAGGGTAGCTTTCCGCCAGCTCAGAATAGACCTGATCGACGTTCGTATGCTCGCCCTTGCCGAGGTTCACCTTGCCAAAGAGGCTGCGTCGGAAGTCGGCAGAATCTGTGATTGCCGCCGCGTCCTCGGCGGAGAGCGTGATCTTCGTATCTTTCAGGTACTTGCGCAGCTCGCTATACTCGCGGTATACCTCGTCATCCTTTGCGATGGCGCTCTCTGCGATGCGCTGGGCGATGGCGTCCGCGCGGCTTCTCGCCTCGGTGTAGGTCAGCTCGCCGGTCTCGTCACCGCCGCGTGCAATGTAGTCATACAGGCTTGCAAGGTCGCCCTCGATCTCGCTGCCCTCGATCTCCGCCCCGTAGCGGCGCGTCAGCTCCTTCGCCGCCTTTTCCACGCTCTTGCTGTCGGTGCGAACGCCGTCGCTGCGGCGCGTCTGCCCCTTCCAGTAGTCCACGCGCTGGCGCAAGGTCTCATTCTCACGCTTGAGCGCCGCGATCTCCTGCGCGTTCTCAGTGCCCTTGAGGGATAGGAACTGTGCAAGGCTCGATACCTGCGGCGTCGTGCCGTCCTCAAAATAGGCCTTGATGTCCGCAAGTACCTTGTTCGCGTGTGTGCCGCGCGGGTATTCCGTGCTCGATACCGTCTGCCCGTCAGGCGTATCAAGGTCAAGAATGACCTCACCGCGATTATGGCTGATAAAATCAGAAAGAGAATCGAGCTGATTCTTTGTCGGCATAACAGAGAGGTTAATTCCGCCACTTTCCGGCGAAATACGGATATTGCCCTCGCTCATAAACTGAACCATGCTGCCGCTGTAATCGCTGCCGCCGTAGTCATCGCCCAGCGCGTCGCGGATGTCACGGTGGTCGACCGTGCGATATCCGCCGGGGCCTCCTTCGTGCCTGCCGGAGAAGTCAAGTTTCTTGCCGTTCGTCAGGATGTATCCGGTCTCCGACCACTTGTAGGTATGCCCGAAATACTCGTCCGCGTCCTTGCGGTGCTGCTTCTTCTCTTCATCGGTGTACTCTTTCAGTGAATAACGCTTCTTGACATTCTCGCCGTTTTGGGGTACACTACTTTCAGAGACGGATGCAGTGTTTCTGTCGGCTCCCGGCGACGGGTTTTCGGCTTTCACTGCGTCCGTCTCTTTTTTCACAAAAGAATCCGGCTGCAAATTCAGCACATCATACAGAACCATATTCCCGTTCTTTCTGGTTCCGACTACGACATCAGCCGTATAATCATTTGCGCCGACGCGCAAAAGCACTGTCCCTCGGGCAAAGTCAGCGATAGAATCCTTGCGAGGGTGGTTCAATCCTTCGTTGACCCAATCCGTCGTTGCCAGCAGAATTTCATCCGCATTGTTCGTCGCCCTCAGTTTATCAGAGTGAAGCTGCGGATCATGGCTGTAAAGCCACTTCATGTAGCCAGAAAATGTCATTTCCTGCCTGCTCTGCTTATCAATTCGGATATCATTGTTCCCCACGGTGATACCGTCGGGGAATTTATTTTTCAAATTCTCTTTGACCGTTGACACCCAGTCTTTCTTTGGGACGCCATCGAGAATATCTTCGTCGACTTCGACAAAGGACTTGTTATCCGCGGTTTTTTCAATGCTGTAGCTCTTTCCGCCGTCCGCAAATACCGTATTCTCGTCGCCGGTATTTGGCTTGTGGCTTCTGCGCTCCTCTGCCGTCAGGCTGCGCCGCGCAGCAGCGTCCCGCGCCTCGATCTCGCCCGCCGTGTCGTGGTAGAGGTCGTATGGCATTCTGCTGTCTCTCGCGTTTCTGTCGATGCTGTCGCGCAGGCTGAAATAATCCCACACGCGGTCACCGTATTTCTCTTCCAGTTGGTCGCGTCTCTCGTCAAAGCGCACCCATTCCGGCGGATCGGGCTCAACCTGCTCCCATGTGTTCGGGTCGATCTTCCCGCGCGGCACCGTCGGCGCCATGGCGTTTAGTTCTTCCATGCTGCGCATAAACTCGGGATCGTCCGCTTTCATCTGCTCGTACCGCTCGCGCAGCTGTGCCCCCTCACGTCTTGCTTTCGCGGTCCTGCCGTCGTAGCCCTCTTCGAGCTTCCTGTTCCAGTATTGCGGGTTTGACCCGGGGGTGAAGCCCTCCCTGCTTTGAATTGCGTGCTGCACCTCGTGGGTAATGGAATTCAGCAATGCCTCTGGTCTGTTTTTCAGGTCGCGGCTAAGCTCAATGCTGTCGAACCTGCGGTTATATCCTCCGTTCTGCCCGCGCTCAAGCGTCTGGAACGTTACGCCGATGTTAGCAAGATCGGGATAGGTTGCAAACAGCTCCGGCGCATCCACCAGCTTGCCAAGCGTAGTGTAATTGGGGATGGACTTTGCAGCCTCTTTTATTGTTTCCAATGTAAGCGCCCACTTCTCAAAATCGCCGCCAAACTCTCCGACCAGCTTCTCGTATAGCGCCTCGTCGGCCTCGCCGCGCTCCGTGCTTCTTTGGTAGTCCGCAAGGTCTCTCCTCTGTTCGTCCGTCAGCTCGCGGTTGGTCAGCCTATCCCATGCATGGGTTTTCTCCCGCAGCTCCGTGTCGTAGTCATATAGCCCAGATTCAAAGCGCAGCTTCATCCCGTTGTCATTCACCTCGGAACGCCACTTGCCGTCTGCGCCGCGGAACCAGCCCGTTTTCTGCCGGATGGTCTCGGCGTCAGCCCCGCTTTCCTCCATCTCTTTCGCCGTATTAAGCGCTTCTTTGTCTGCGTTCTTCGCATTTTCCCCTGCAAACATAAAGCGCTTCGTGCCGCCCTCTGTGGCGGCATTTTTGCTGTTCTTCGCCGCTGCCTCGAATGCCTGCTGCAACAGTCCTTCCGCCGTCTGCGCCTGCTGTTTGGCCTTGCCCGTCAGCTTGCCCACGATCTCGCGGATGGCGTCGTGCAGCTTTTCAAGCAGCGTGCGGTCTTCGCTGTGCCTGCGGATAAACTCATTCAGCACGTCCGTGTTGGCGATCATCTCGCCCGCGTAGTTCGCCGCAGCCTCGTCCAGCGCTTCGTCCATGCTGGTATCAACGCCCATGCGGTTATACTGCTCATGCAGGATGTTCGCCGCCTCGGCGACGTCGGGGTCTTCCATGATGGCATTGCGGAACGCCGTGTACTGCTCGGGCGCGAGCTCCTGCACGCGGTGCGTCCACTCATGGCCGACGACCTGCATCACGGGGTCCTGCGCGTCCTTTGCAATGCGGATTTCGTTGCCCTCAATGACGCCGTTAGCCGTGCCGCCACGCACCTCGTCCGCCATGCGCACGCGCACGCCAAGCGCCTTTGCGACGGTGTTGATCTCGTCCGCCGTCGCGTTGTCCATTTCACGTGAAACGTAGTCGTCGTAGACAAGGCCGCTGTTGCCGTCGCTCTCCTGCGCAAAGGTCTTCTTGCGCGCCTCGGTCTTCGCGTCGTTCTGCCCCGCGACATAGCCAGCGTATGCCGTCTCATTCGTCGGATTCGGATTTGACTTTCCCTCCACGCCCGCATTGTAGGCAGGGATAAAGTCCTTCACGTGCTCCGCCGTGTCCTTGCCCTTCTGGTACGAGCCGCGAATCGCCTTGCGCCCGCTCTCACCGAGGGAGTTATCGAAGCGCGCGAAGCGATTTGCCGCAGCTTCCACGCCACCGCCAATACCGCCGAGCGCCGCGCCAACAAGAAAGTCATACAAGACATCACTTGCCTGCATGGCGCTGTAATTTTCCCCGATACTTTTCCCGTTATAAATCGTCTGTAAGGCAGGCTGTGCAAAATCGGAGATGACCTCCTCTAAACCTTCGCCCGTAGCAGAAAAGAGCGTTTTCAGCACAGCTTGTCCCGCCACACTCTTTGACAGTTTGGCGACTACATCTTCGACAATTTCATCTGCGGCGCCTGCGCCGTAAATCCCCGCAAGGCCATCCGATAGCTTTTCGGTCAGCGCTTCAACACCGCCTGTACCTACCGAATATGCCGCCCTGCGCAAAAGATTCGCGCCGCTGTCACTGCTTTCCAGCGCTGCCGAACCTCCTGCACGGACCGCCAGCGGGATCAACGAGTATCCGCCTGCCACCGGTGCAAGGAGTGCGTCGCCTCCCATCTGTACCGTATTTACTCCAAGCGTATTTACGAATTTCCCCACTGGGCCCTTCCCATAGTTTGCAAGGTTTTCTTCCGCTTGGCCCTCGGCAGTCAACCTCTTTCCCGTTTCATAGTTGCCCGCCGCGATTTTTCCTGCCTCTTCTTTCCAGAGTTTTCCCTTTTCCGGATTCCCAATCAGGTTTCCTACTGCTTCGCCCACCGCTGCATTGATCTCATTGAAAAGCCCCGCTGCCCCCAAGTATGATCCCGCAGAGCCTTTCGCCCCCGCAGAAACAACATGCTTGACATCATCCGCCGCGCCCTTGAGTGTATTCCCGACGCGCTGCATCGTAGTCTTCGGCTTAACGTCCTGCATGTGCTGATTGAAGGCACTCTCGCTCTGGTAGTTCTTCGCCTCCTGCCGCTGCAAAGCTCCCTTGCCGAGACCCTGCGCAAGCGTGTTTTGGTTCTTCGGCGTCACGACATTCTGCTGCGTGGTTGGCTGCTGGCGGAACATCGGCGAAGTCACCCTTGTTTTCGCTTTCATCCTCGACGCGCTTGGGGTAGTTAGCTTGTCCGCCTCATCCGCGCGTTCAGTAAGTTGTGCACGAGCGGCAGGGTTGTGCTCATAGTAAAATTTTTCGGTAGGATTATCCGAGCTGTCAACTTTGGCAGCTCGGATATTCCCCGTACTGGCGGTCAAGCTCTCAACTTTTCCGTTCTCATTTTTCCATGTCACTTTAATAGCCATCTTAGCACCCCGTCAAAAGCTGATCGTAAAGCCTGCGGATTTCATTTTTTTCTGGATTGCAGTTTTTTCGGCACTCGTAAGGTTCGCAGAATTCATTGTGTCAATTAAGGACTGCAAGTCGCGGTATCGGTTGCCTCCCCACGTAAAGATTCCTTCGTCGGGGTCGTATCCTAACTTACTAAGGTCTCCAGACGGAGCGGGGGTTTCATCGCCGCTACCATTCTGGTTTTCAAGCCACGTCTTGTATCCGTCATATGCCCCGCTCGCGGAAGATAGGCCAAACTTCTTGTAATTGTTCGCGATGTAGCTCTGCGGGTAGCCGGACTGATATGCCGCTTCAAACAAGCCATCATAGTCCGCCTCTCTCGGCGGAGCCGTCACGTTGTTGGAGCGTCTTGTGCCGCTCTGCGCCGCTGCCTGCGCGGCCTGTTGCAATTTATACTGCCATTCCGCGTCGTAGCGCGCGTCCTCGATAGCGTCGCGCTCCTTCTGGTAGTCGTAGTTCATCTTGTCCTGCTGCTTCTGATACGCCAGCGCATCCGCCGTCTGCTGGTCGCCCACCTGATCGCGCGCGAGCTGATAGAGGTAATTTCGGTCGGCCAACCAGCGATTATAGTTGTTGTCCTCAATTCCAATCAGCGTATTCAGGTCGGCGCGGTCGCCGCTCAATTTATCCTGATACATGCTATAGGCAAGCTGCTGAAGCTCAGGAATCTTGTCCGTCATCTGGCTCATCTGGTAGTCGCTCGCCTGTTGGCTCGCCGCGACCGCCGCCGTGGATGGCATTCCGCCCGTCATCACCGCCGCCTTGCCGAGCACGTCCTCAGCGCTGCGGTCTGCCTCGCGCGTATACTGCTTGCGATACTGCTGATAGAGCGGGTCGCTCGCCGCATCGTAGGAAAACGGCGTGCGGTTCAGCAGCGCGTCGAGCTTTGCGCTGATCTGTCCGCTCTGATCGTAGTTGTAGTTGCTGTCGCCCAGCTTATCGAGCCAGCTCGTGTCAGCCTTTGCAGGGCTCGCGCCCGTGCCGAGTTTGATGTACTCGCTGCCGTCCACGCCGCCGGAATAGTCGTACTTCGCGCGGATTTTCTCCGCTGCGTCGTGCGCCGCCTGCTGGCCCGCCTTGTCTCCCTCGGCATAAGCCTTGTTGTAGGCTTCGGTATACTGCCGGATGAGATCAAGGTCGCCCGAATCGTTGATGAGCGTCAGGTCTGTATTCTTGTGTTTGAAATTATCTGCCATTGTCCCCTCACTTTCTGCCGCCCGTCACGTATTCGTACTCGAGCGCATAGAGCCGGTATTCTCCTGTGGCTTTGATTTTTAATCTAAAGTGGTCGCAGCGGCGGATCGGGCAGTTGAGCGTGAAAACGCCCTTTTCCTGCGCCCCGCAGCGGTCGACCTCTTCCCACGCGCCGCCGTCGAACTTGACGAGAAAAGCGATCTTCGCCCCGCTTTCCGCCTCGATGCGCGCCCGCACGCGCTGCACGTGCTTCGCGTCGAACGATCCACCGTCATAGTCGGCAAACTCCGCTTCGCTGCTGACAGCGCCCTCGCGCGTTGCCCCGGTCGGGATATCTGCCGGATTTCCCAGCAGCACGCACCCGCCGTCTACTAAGGCCATGATACCGCCCGAATAGGCCATTTGCACCACGGCGAGCGTATCTTCCTTATGCCACGTCCCGTTTTCGCTGCTGTAGCAGTACAGCGCAGTTTTGCCATCCTCTTTCAGGCTCACATAGTAGTTAAGACCGTCGCTGCCGCCCACGGCGTCAGAGAGCCGCACATCGTCGCCCAGCACGCGGGAGATGCAGCGCGGCATACCGCCGCTGTATGCCATGATGCCGACTTTCGAGAGGTAATAGAGCGTTTCACCTGCCACGGCAAGGCTTTTGTGGCTGCCTTTCATCACGCCAAGCACAGCACTCGACATGAGCTGGAAGTTCGTCGGGATCGTGCCGTACATCTTGAAGATTTTGTCCTCTTTGAAAAAGCACGGGTAGCCAAGATAGCTCACGCACGCCGTAAATGCCCCCGCCGTGCCGCTCTCCACGCTGAACGCGTCCGTCGACAGGCCATCAAACACGTTCCAGTTGTACGGGTCGCCGAGCTTTGAAGCAAAGATGCTGTCGCCCTTGCATCCCCACACGCGGTTCTCGTTCGTGCAGACAAAATCCATGTCGGGCACGCTGCGATTGAGCGTGACTGTTCCAGGCTCCGTGATGCTTTCCTGCCCGTCGGGCAGGCGGAAGGTGTTTTCATAAAAGCGCAGCGTCTTTTTGTCCTCGCTGATCTCCCGGATGATGGGTGTGCGGTTGTTGTAGGTCTCCTTTGTGCAGCCCGAGATCGTCACGGCGTCGCCCACGTTGAACGGGAACGCCGCGCCGGTCGTCGTGATGCTGTTTGCCGCCGCCTTTTCGTCAGCATACGTGCCATTCCCGAATTTCAGCCCCGCCGCGGCGTAGCTCGCCTCCATCGGCTTGATCGTGCCGTCCTTTTCACACACGATCTTGTCGGGGAAGATGAGCACGCGCTCGCCCAGTGCACAGAAAGTCTTTTCGCTGTCTGCGACCGTCGACTTCTCCTCGCCGTTGACGTAGAGCTTCGTTCCGTATACCTCGTAGAGCTTTCCTGCACTGAAAATGCCGTTTGCCGTCCCCATATCCTTGCGGACGGTATAGCGCCTCGCACGGGGGGAAAGAAGCGGGAAGTATCGCGCCGACAGGTTCTTCATGTCGTAGAGCTCGCCGCCCGCCGCACCGAACGTGTGGTTGATGCCTCCGAATTTCTCTTGCTGCACGCGCCGGTTCGTATATGCCGTGATCTCAGGCAGTCTCATCCGGGCCCTCGCTTTCTTTCTTCTCTGGCGCTTCCGTGCCGTCGCAGATCATCGCGATATTGCGAAGCGACTGCCGCACCGCCGCCACCACGTCCACCGCGTCGCCGTTGACGTTCAAAATGCCGATCAGGCGCATCGCGTGCGCCGCTTCCTGCTTGATCTTTTCATTCATGCTCTTTACCTCCAATCGGGTTGCGAATAGCTCCCGTAATTGTTGACCGGTCGAACCGATAGCCAATTTGTGTTGGAATACGTCCCGATGTTGACGATCGCGCGGTATCTCTTCCAGTTCGGATAGGCATACGTCCCGACATTGATAACCGCCTTCGCGCTGCTTCCGCCGCCGCCACCGCCGCCGCTGTACGTTGTGGCGGTACCCTCGTCGGAGTAATCCGATACGATCCAGTCACCGCCCCAATAATAGAGGTTGCACACCCACTCGTATGTCGTCCCCGGCGATAGCCCCGTGATCGTGCCGACGAATGTGCTCTCCCCGCCGCCGACTGCCGTGGAATTGAACTCAAATGTTCCGACGCCGGTGATGCGCACGTCGATGAGCCGCTTAAAGGTGTAATCATCCGAGCCGCCCGTAAACTTGGCGTACACGCTGAGCTGCGTCCCGTCTCCGTCGACCGGTGATAGCGTACAATAAAAGCTCGCCATGCCTTACTCCTCGATGAAAAACACCGTGCCATACGGCGCGTTGCTCGGCGGCGAAGCGCCGAACGTGTAGTTGCCGCTCAGCACCAGATAGCCGCCGCCGAGCGAGACGACAGGGTAGTCGCTGGCATCGTCTTTTCCGATCAATGCAAACGGCCCCAGCTTGGATTCAAGAAAGATATTTCCCGCTGCGTGCATCTTCATGCCGCCATAGGTCGCCGTCAGACCGACGCCGACCTGCCCCGTGCCCGTGTAGGCAAGATCCATGCTGCCGACAGGGGTATCTCCGGCCAGCAGGCTTACGCTCCCGCCGCGCAGCGCGCCCGCCGTCAGAGTGCCGTCGATGTTGACTGCCTTGACGTGCAGATCGACAGTCCCCGTGCTCGCCACCTGCACGCCGTTGTAGTTGAGTTTGAAGATCGTGCCGTTCTCGCCGCTCGTCGCGCCCAGCGTGAAGCCGGTCGCGCTCTGGTCGAAAATGCTCTGTGCCTGCGTCGCGTCGATCTTGGTGCTTACCGTCGCGCGGATGCCGTTCACGTCGGCCTTGATGTTTGTGATCGCGCCGTCGAGGTTCGAAATGCTCGCCTGCAAGCCCTTTGCCGTTGTGTCAAGCTGCGTGATGTCCCCCTCAGCATCGCTAAGTCGAGCATCTAATCCTTTCGCTGTAATGGAAATTTCATTTACGTTCTTGTCCGTATCTTCGATCTTGGCGTAGATCGGCTCGGAAATATTCTTGATAAACTCGCTCAGTGCATTCTGATTGATGTTGCTCCCGTCCAGATTGAAAAGCGTATACCGAAGCTGTTCCAGAAGCACGAAAAGGTAGTCGTAGACCCCGTTGATCTGCTCCTGCGTGTCTTTGCCTTCGCCGTTCGGGAAGGTCGTCTCCACCAGCTGAAATGTCGTCGGCACTTGTCATCACACCTTCCAGTTGCCCCGGCTTTCTTTCCGGTTGGTCCTGCGCCACCATGCCATAGCATCGGCCACCGCCTCGTTGGCAATGGCGTGGTCGTTGGCATAGAGCGCGCTGTCCTGATTGTAAGCGTCGAGCTGCGCTGCCAAATACAGGTGGTAACACTCGTTGTGCCCGTCCGGCAGCAGCAATTCCATATCCTCGACGCTCGCGGTGTCATCCTCCACGCTCACTTTGATGGCGGGGGCTTCCGCCCCCATCATCTCGGCAATTCGGTGCTCAAGCACCATGAGAATTTCCGCCTTGCGCGGCGTGCTCAATTTGTTAGGCCGCAGCGCGTCCGCGTCACGGATCGCTTTCAGCATTTTCATACATTAGACCTCCGTGAAATACTGCCCCATAAGCTCGTGTGGCAGATACTGCAAGACGATCTTCCCGCCGGCGGCCTCGCCGATACGCTCGCAGAGGTACGTCTTGCCGTCCTCGCTGTCGAGGTAGTACTTGCCATACTCGTACTCCATGCCGCGGCTTGCGGGGATTGGATCATCCTGCGTGCCCGCGTGCGCAACGTCGATCACGACCCACAGCGCGGGCGTTGCGCTCGGCTTCCAATCCTCCTGCGAGGTGTGCGCTTGACGGCACTTGTACACCTTGCCGCCGTAGCTCCTGCGGTCGCCCTCCGCGTAAGCAACAGGATACGCCCATGCCGTGATAAGCTCGGGCACAGTCGCCGCCTCGCCGTCGCTCAGGCTGACCGCCGCCTGCTCGATGATGGGCCGCAGCTCCACCGCACGGGCGTATGTGACCGGCGCGCCCGCAAGGGCGGTAACGGTCGCTTTGGCGTTCTCCGTCTCCGTGGGCTTGCCCATCTTGATAGACACAGTACCGTTGCGGTGGTCAGTGATCGCCCCGCTCAGGCTGTACATGCTGTTGTCCCACTCGTTGACGACCTCCTCGGTCTCGCCCGTGGGATTGCCCTGCTCGTCCAGCACGTCCTGCGTCTCGCGCTGCACAATGCTCCACGGCGTATTGTCGGGCAACAGTGCCACTACGGCATCGTAGGACATGGTCAGATAGATGGTTTTGGTATCACGGCCGTTCCAGTTGCGGTCAACAAGGTTGCCGTTGACCGCTGCGGGGTATTCCGTGTTGTTGACTTTGATGTAGATGCTCATGTGTACTCCTTTCTACTGTTGCACAGCGTTTGCTTGCAGCCATGCTAAGAGGTCGCCCGTGGGGGCTTCGTCAAAGGTGATAGTGCGGTAAGCTTCATCAGTAAAACCGTATCCGTCATTTACTCGCGTATTGTCGTAATAAATTCCGGGCTTAATCCACTCCCACCCATATATCTTGAATACTGAATATTTATTGCCGTTTGAGGTAAACGCGGGTGTGTCAAATTCTTTTAGGGTACTGCTTGGCGTTGTATAGCTATTGTTCAGCACCCACGTGTACCCATTTTGAAATTTAATGTCATACCCCGTTCCGTTAATAAGCGTCCTGCCTTTTTTGATGCTGTACACAGTGCCGTTGACGAGACACTTCCCGCCCTTTACTTCGTAGACCGTGCCGTTGACGAGTGTTTTGTGTGCCATGCTACCTCCTTAACCGCCGAAGTACCAATTTATTGCGTAGTTCTCCGTGGGAGTGCTCTCCGATGCCACGAGCGCCTGCTTGACGATGTTGCCGGATGCGATGTAGTCACTGCCCGCTACCGCCGCCACCAGACCGCCCGAGCCATTGCCCTTGATGAGAGAGGTGGTGGAGGGGACATTGACGGGGCCAGCGGGGCCCTGCGGGCCGGTCGCCCCGGTCTCGCCTTTCTCGCCCTGCTTGCCCTTTTCGCCCTGCTCGCCCTTGGGGCCTTTGATGTTGACCGTCTCGGGATTCGCAAGCCCGCCGTCGTTCGTCCAGCTCAGGTCTCCTGCCGCGGACACAGCAGGCGTAAAGGTCGCGCCTTTTGCGCCGTCCGCGCCTTTCGCGCCATCCGCGCCGGCAGGGCCTCGTGGGCCGGTCTCGCCTTGCGGGCCGGTTTCACCTTGCGGACCAGTCTGTCCCTGCGGGCCCTGTTCTCCCTGCGGGCCTCTCGGCCCCTCGGGGCCGGTATCTCCCTTCGCGCCGTCAGCACCGGCAGGCCCCCGTGCGCCCGTGTCGCCCTTCGGGCCTTTGAGATTCACGGTCTCAGGATTCGCCTTGCCGCCGTCGTTCGACCACGAGAGATCTCCCGCCGCGTTTATCGCGGGCGTAAACGTCACGCCGTCGCGCCCGTTCGTCCCGTCCTTCCCCGGCGCGCCGTCTGCGCCGTCTTTCCCGGGCAGACCGTCCGCACCCTTGGCACCGTCCTTGCCGGGGTCTCCCTTCGGGCCCTGAATGCCCTGCGGGCCGCGCTCGCCGGTCTCACCCTTCGCGCCCTGCAAGGGGCCGTTGTTGATGAACTCGCCGGTAATGCCGTCGAAAATGTAGATGTCGTAGGGCTCTGCCGTGCCCACGCCGTAGGCATCGCCCGCCGCTGCGGTCGCTTTCTGCGCGGCGTCCAGCGCAGCCTTTGTGCCGTAGTAGCCCAGCACCTTGAAGCCGCTGCCGGTCTCCCCCTTTGGGCCTGCGGGGCCCTGCTCGCCTTGCGGGCCGGCCTGCCCCTGCGGGCCCTGTTTGCCCTGCGGGCCGCGCGGGCCTTCGGGGCCGGTCGGTCCGGTCGCGCCGGTGTCACCTTTCTCTCCTTGGGGGCCGGTATCGCCCTTGTCGCCTTTCAGCGCGGCAAGCTGCGCCGCCGTAAAGTCGGAATAGGTAAAGGCATCGCCCTTGTCTCCCTTTGCACCCTGCGGGCCAGCGGGGCCGATCTCGCCTTGAACGCCCTGCTTCCCCTGTGGGCCGCGCGCGCCGGTCTCACCTTTGGGGCCCTGCGGCCCCGTCGCGCCGGTTGCGCCGGTCTCTCCCTTGGGGCCCTGTGCGCCGGTTGCGCCCGTGTCTCCCTTGGCGCCGGTTGCACCGGTCTCGCCCTTGGGACCCTGCTCGCCGGTATCTCCCTTGGGCCCGACCTCGCCCTGCGGACCGGTCGCGGCAACACCCGTGTCGGCAAAAGCGCCCGCCGTGGCGTCCCACTTGAACCAGTTGCCCGTGGTCTCGTCGACGTATGGCATCTTGGAAACCGCCGTCTCCGCATCCGCCGCCGCCCGCAAAACTTCATCGACCCAGCTTTGATAGGCCGGAGGCGGTGCCTCTCCGCTGTTTTCCAGCGTTTCGCGCACGCGTGTTTTATATATCTGGCTCTTCACAATGGTATCGCCAACGGTATAGCGCAGCTCTGCCGCGCCCTCACCGGCCACCGCCGTATCAACACTCGATACCAGCCACACGAGCGCGCCGTCTTCTTCTGTCACCGTCACGGGATACGGCTGCGCATCGCCGTTTCGCTGCACAATCAGGCTCGCCACGCCCTCGCCATAGCCCTCGCGCCACTTTCCCAGCACGTCAAAGACGACCTTGCGCGCCTGATTCTCGCCCCTGCGCCCGAGCTTGATCTCTTCGAGCGCGTAAGCATTTTCAATAACCATGTTGTCACCTCTCTTATGGAAAACGGCGCAGCAAGAGCGACTTTTTCGTCCCTTGCTGCGCCGTGTCGCAACTCATTTTTCGTGTCTCGCGGTCGTATTCACTTACGCGTTGTGGGCCTTCGCGCTCTCAACGTAGTCGCTGCTCATCGTCTGGATGAGATTTGCGGTCGAGGCATCCTGTCTCATCTGGTTCTGGATGGCCCACAGGAACTTTCTCTTGACCTGTACGGTCACGCCGCGCTGAATCAGGCAGCTTTCGCCGTTCACGCACACCAGCAGGTCATCCTTGTACTTGCCGCTGTCCTTGAACAGGCGGACGCTGACGTACTCCTCGCCCGCGGGGGCGGCGTTCACAGCCGCAACGGCGTTCTTTGCTTCGCTCATCGGTCTTTCCTCCGTTTCAGTGGCGGGGGCGGCGTTCACAGCCGCCCCCTTGGTGGTTAGGTCAGCGGGGTCTCGTCAAACGTAGAAGTGGTCTCCACGCGAATCATATACGCCTCAACCAGACGTTCGGCGACCTTGGTCGCCTTCCAGCCGACGGTTGCACGCTGGTTCAGCGGGTCAGCCGTACCGGCAGAGCCGAGCGGCTTGACGATGTGCTCAAGGCCACCACCGGTCAGCTCGGTCGTACCGTAAGCCTCCGCGCCCATGATGAGGGTGGAGTAGACGTTGCGGCCCTTCGCACCGGCTTCGCCCGGATAGATGGTGGTCGACGCCGTCGGGGTGGCAGCAGGCGCTTCTTTCAACGTGATCGTCGCGCTGCCAGCACCCGCGGCCGTGGCACTCTCGATCTCAAGAAGTGCACCACCGATGACGACCTCACGGCCAGCCAACTTTGCGGCGTCAGCAGTAGTGATGGCCTCGTTTACGGTCAAGACCTTGCTGGATGCGCTCTTGACGGTCAGGTCGCGTGCGCCCTCAGTCAGGTCATCCGCGTGGAACACCTTCGCTTCGGTCGTCTCGATAAAGCGGACGCCCGCGATCTTGCCGATCTCGTCGTCGTAGATGTTGCTGGTGTCCTTGTACTCGTGCGGGCGCTTCCAATCAGGGTCATCCTGAATGTCGTAGGAACAGTCAGGGTGAATGATGGCCCAGTAAGAACCCTCATAGCGCGGGGCGTTCATGGTTTTCAGGAAGCGAACCGCCTTGCGGACGGCGCGCACCGTGAAATAGTGGTTGCCCGCGGCCTCGCCGCCAACGAGCAGATGACGGCCCGTCACCTGACCTTCGCCGTACTGGACGTTGGAGCCGCCGTTGATGACCTCGCGGGTGATGGTGTCGAGCGTGCGGCCCGCCTGAGAGCCGAGCAGCACCGTCGCTTCCTGCAGGTTGTTGTCGATGGCGGTCAGGTCGAGGATATCGGAAATCTCGACGAAATCGCCGTACTGGTCGACCTGCGCGGTCAGCGTGGTCATGGACAGCTTACGTCCCTTGGGCGTCACGCCTTCGGTGATGGGCGTCAAGGCCTTTGGCAGCGGATCATACTTACGGAACTCGATTTCCTTGCCCTTGCCCTTGGGGATGTTGCGCTTCTGCGCGAAGCGGTCATGCACCAGCTCGGGTTCGGCGTTGTCGATCAGGGTGTCGCAGTAGTAGGTCTTCATCTCGCCCGAGAGACCGGCATCGGTCGTCACGTTCGTCTGGCCCTCAAACAGGCTCAGAATAACGGGCAGAATGAAAATGTCTTTGAACTTCTTCATAGAGTTTTGTCTCCCTTCTTACAGTCGGTAAATTAGGCGGGCATCAGAATACGATGCGCTCGCCGCGCCGAACGCGCCTTGCGATCTCTGCGCGGTCGGCCTTCGTGAATTTGCTCGGGTCACTCTTGACAATGACCCCCGGCTGGGAAGTGGTTCCATTCTCGTTCGGGCGCATTCCTTTCGCGCGGACATTGTCCATCACGCGCTTTTCCATCTCCGCCGCAGCTTTCGCCGCGCTACGAGCCTGAATGTCGCCTAAATGGGATACCTCGTAAGCGTCTTTTACAGGAACGCCAGCACGCAGCATCGCAATGAAACGCGGATTCTCCGCGACTTCGCGCTTGAGGTCGAAGTCAGGGTACTCGCCCGGTGCGTCCGCCGTGCCGACCAGCTCGCTCGCCTGACGGATCCAGTCGTTATAAGTCTCGTCGGCTTTCTGCTGGCGCTGCCTGTCTTCTTCCTGGCGTTTGAGCGCTTCGTTTTCCTGCTGCATCCGCGCATACTCGCGGTACTGTTCCACGCTCATGCCCATGCTCTCCGCTTCCGCATTGTAGAGCACGCTGTTGAGCGCCGCATCGCCCTCAAAAGCCGCACGCAGCTTACTCATATCGCCGTCCGACACGCCATAATGGCGCATCAGTGTGTCGATAATGGGCTGCGAATCTGCGATCTTCTGGTCTTTGGCCTTCTCTTCGCCGAATCTGCGGTTGATGATGCGCTGCGTCTCCGCGGTATAGACGTCCTTGTATTTGCCGTTTACGAGGTCAAGGAACTCCTTTTTCAGGTCTTCCCTGCCTTTTTCCGCAGCCCCGGCGTCGTGCTGCTGCATCTTCGCGCCCTCGCCCTTCGGCTCGCCAGAAGAGGTCCCCGTATCGTCAGGTGTCTCCTGCTTGCCGAACACGACGTTGGCGTATTCGCCCGTTTTGCCCTTCCGGGTGGGAGAAGAGCTTGCATTCGTGGTCTCGCCCTGTGCGCTCGCGCCTCCCTCAGCGCCGCCCGATGCACCGGCAGCGGCCCCCGCAGCGGCAGCGCCGCCATCAAAGAGACTCAGGATCACGCGAAGCGTAGTTTTGAGGTTCATGGTATCCCTCCTGCTTGTCAAATCGCGGATATTCGGCCCTCCGTGTAGGCCGTGCAGCGCTTCCCATCATCCGCAGGGGAGGGGAGAGCGGCGAAAAGATGAAGAAAAACGCCGACCCTCCCTCGCGGGCGTATGAATAGGAGGAAGCCACTCGCACGCCTAAAGCGTAACATGCGGCTTCCTCCGTCTCACCACGGGCGAGAAAAATTTTTTAATTCTCTTTGACGTGCACGCAGATCGCGTCCGGCCTCGTGTCTTCCAGCTGCTTGAGCCCGATGCACGCGGCGATGAATGCCGCCTCGATGCGCTCGTCGCCGCCGCAGTGGATGAGGAAGCGCGGCGCACCATCGTCTATCTCGAAGCCATAGACCTCGCACTCTCCCTCAGCTTCCATGTTCTTCACATAGCCGCCGAAGGCATACATCACACCCGTGATGTAATTGCAGCATTTCTCGTCCGCCGAATGTCCTTCGCACAGGATCATGTATCGACCAATTTCGTGCTCGATGTGAACCATCGTCATGCACTTACACCCCCGGCATTGCCGCGCTGCTTCCCGTGTCCATGTTCGGCTTAGACTGTTCGGCAAGCTTCTGCATGTACGGCGTCTGTGCGCTCTGTGCGTCAGCGTTCTTGCTCTCAATTCCACCGCTGCCGCTCTTACGTGTCGAGCCGCCACTCTGCGTGCCGCCCGCCGTTCCGATGCCCATGTCCTGTCCCGTAAGCTGCTGGATAACCGCGAGCGCCTTTTGCAGCTGATCGCTCTGCTGCTGCACGACGTTGTAGAGCGTCGCGCCCTCGTTGACCTGGCTCTTGATCTTGTCGATTCCTTCGAAGTCCATCATGTCGAGCGCAATCATGCTTTCCTGTGCCCTGTCTGGGGAGAAGAATCCCAGCGAATACAGCTCTTTTGCCCGCTCGTTCTGTTCCGCACGGGAGAAGGGATTCTTCTTCTGCGCCTTGATCTTGATGTCAAAGACCGGCCTGCGGAACAGGTCATTGCCGAGGCTATCCACACCAGTCACCTGATCGCCGAGCTCGTTCACGCCGATCTGCGCATACTCGTAGGGCATTTCATTCGTGATGCGGAAAGTACGCGCTGCGTCGTAGAACTGCCGCATGCGCTCAATGCACAGCTTCACGATCTTCGCCTGCGCGCGGTAGCACGCCGAAATCATATCGCGGCTCGCCTTGTTGCCCGCTTCCTGCAATGCGCTGATCGCCGCAGCAGCTGTCGCGCCGGAGGACGTGCCGCCGTTGGAAACGTCGCGGTTTGCGCTCGTTTCCTTCATCTCGTCGATCTTCATCTGCACGATATTCGCGTAGATGGAATCGAGCGGGCGCGTCGTTACTTCGCGGAGCCTGCTCTCGTCGATCTGGCCGGACACGTGGATGATCGGCTTGCGCCAGTCAAGGAACTCTTCTTCGTTGATGTTCAGGCTTTCACTCGCAAAGTACCGGCGCTTGCTGCCCATCATTGAAGTTTCGAGGATGTTGCCCCACAGCTTGTCGATGTAGAGCTGCGGGTCCTTTGCAATGGCCGTATATCCGAATCCCGCAGGTGTGCCCTTTTCTGGGAACAGCACGTCAAACACGAACGGATATTCGCCGTCTTCGTAGAAGCCGCCCTCCGCATATTCTGGGTCATTTTCGCTGGCGTAGATGATATGCTCCTCGTCGATAAACTTCGCGTAGTGCAGTACCGTCCTCCCGTCTGTGGCCTTCTTGCGGTAATACCAGTCGATCACGGCGACCTTGTTGCTCGTGTCCACTGTGTCGTCGTACTCGTATTTTGCCGTTTCAATGCTGCTGCCGCTGAGCTTATCCGCAAACTGCGGGTATTCGTCCTCGATGATGTCGCGGTCGACGAGCGCCACCGTAAACACGTTGCGGCTCTTCTGGATGTCCTCAATACCCGGCTCCCAGAAGATATTCAGCGGGTCAATGCCCTCGATAGCGATGTCGCCGAGCCCGTTGTCTTTCTCCTTGTCCCAAAACACCCCATAGAGCGCCACACCGTGTTTGAGCTTTTCCCACCACTCGAAGCTGTATGTGCTGTCAAATTCGTTGTATTCCATGATGACCGGCAGCACAGACGAGAGCGTCTGCGCGCTTTCCTCGTCGCTCTGCTCGCGAGGCAGGCATACGGGCTCGGGGTAGTTGTCCATCGCGTCGGCGTGCTTATTCATGATTGAGTTAAACAACCACGCACTCGCAGGCTCGGGCGATTCCCCCGCGTCTTTCGCCCCGCGTCGGATATCCTCCCAATGCCGAAGCTTCCACCAGCGCTCCTCGCTGATGATGCGATTCTCGAAGTTGCTCTTGCCCTGCTTGTACTTTTGCAGCGTTTCTACGGCATCACCGATCTCCTTGCTGCCGATGGCTGCGCCGCTGCTCATCGCCGCGTCGCTGTCGCGGAATGCGCCTACAAGCGGCGCTTCTGCCTTTGCATCCAACATCGCAGCAGCGCCAGCCGCGTCGGCCTGCTGCTGCGTCTGCGGGAATTTTCTCGTTCCTGCCATGTCTTCCCCCTCCTGTCAGTTGTGTTGGAACCACGCATATTTGTCGTAGCTCGGCGTATTGATGTCCAGCGGGTCGTACAAGACCGGCTTCGGCGGCTTATTTACCCGCGCCGCAATGGGATTCTCCATGCACACATAGCGTGTCATGTCGTAGATATGATCCTCCTGCTCGGTGTTCACGTCCTCAACGTCCTTTTCGTCATAAACGAGGTTTGGAACCGTTCGGATGAAATTCTTGCACGTATCGAAGATATACAGCATCGGCACGCCGTTCTCATCAAACGCGAATCGGTTGTGCAGCTGCATCTTGCCGTCGATGCGGGCGTTATCCCCCTTCTCGAAGTAGACGCGCTCGCGCTCAAAGAGCGAGCCGATGCTCTCCGTACCCTGCGTGCCCCAGATCGCGGGGTCGCCCACACGGAAGATGTGCCGCCCCTTGAGATTCGGGTCTTCTGCCTCAATGCGCTTCATCTCGCGGGCCACTGCCGTCGGTTCCATCTTCACGCCCTCGTTCGGTGTGCCCGTGCAGCCGTAATATTCCCGGATGTGGTAGAGCCGCCTATCTTGGTCGACCGCGAACCAGCCGATGGCAAACGGCCTTGAATAGCCCCAGTCCATTGCGCACCAGATCGGCCACTCCTTCGGCACCTGAAACGGCGAGATGACGTGCGTATGGATGCGGTCGCGGTAGTGCTTGCTGTCATTGCGCCACTCGGTAAACACCTGCCCGGAGAATGTGTCCCAGTCGCCGTAGAGCAGTGCGTTCTTCTCCGCCTCCGGCATCGACGCGAGGCGCGTCAAATAGCTGTCGTCGTTCTTGAGCAGTATCTTATTGTCGAATACCGTGCTCGGCACAAAGATGCGGCTCTTCTGCCGATGTTCTTCGTGCCCATCTGGAAAGCGCACGACGGCATCCTCGCGGATGGTCCTCATCGGCGGCGCTGCTGTGATGAAACGTTCCTTGACCCATCCGTGCCCCACGCCGCCGGGGTTCGCCGTGCTGCGGATGTATACACGCGTCCCCGGCCCGTTCGGTCGGTTGCGGGAAAAGAGGTAGCTGTATTCCTCCCACGTAAAGTGGGTCAGCTCGTCGAATGCGATAAAGTCATACGCCTGTCCCTGATACTTGATCTTGTCCTTTGCGTACTGCATCGAGCCGAAAAGTATTTTCGCCCCGCTCGGGAAGGTCCATGTGTGGCTGCTGCCGTTGTAGCGCGCGCCCGGATAGATACGCGGATAGTAGTTCAGCGTCTTGTCAATGAGCTCGGCAAGCTGCGGGAAGGTCTTTCGCAGGATGATCGCCTTGTAATACGGGATATTTACTTGACGCAACGCCTCGATGACCAACGCATCGGATTTCCCCCCGCCTAACCGGCTGCGCCGCCGTATAGAGCCTCGTCCTCCCAGCGGCTCATAAAGAGTGCCTGCTTGGGCTGCGGCTTCCATACCACGCTACGCTTCGCCATTCGCATCACCTCCCGCGTCCTGCGGAACAGGCATTACCGCGGGCAGCTCTGCCACACCGCACGTGCTTTCTCCGCCGTCGTCCTTTTTCTCGTCATTTACCCAGCGGAAATTGTATCGCAGGCTGAATTCCGCGCCACGCTGCCCGTCTCGGTCGAAGAGCCGTTCCTCGGCATAAGCCTCGATGCGGGCCTTCGCGCGCGTAACCGTGTCAACAAACCCTTTCTTCGCCTGATAGTTCAGCAGCGCCTGTCTGCTTGTAAATCCAAGTGCGAGCGCCAGCCCCGTCACCGTCGGCGGGCGCTGGTGAATGATAAACGGCTGCCCGAATTTGTCGAGAATCGGCATCCCGTCGTCCCCGATGATTGGCTCGCCTTTGCAATCCTCAAAGTATCGGTCAATGACGGCTTGCATTTCTTCGACCGTCACATATTTGGGAGGATGCCCATTTTTTGCCATGCCGCCACCACCTTTCTTTTTATGCTGCAAGCCCCCCGTCCTCGGCCTTATCGCGCAGCATTCTTATCCCCGCTCGGAGAACCGAGCTTCCTATTTCCGACGGTAACACGCCACCTTTTATTTCTCACCACGGGCGCAGAAACTTTCTCTTTCCTTTCTGCGCTCTCCACTGTATAGTTACATACACACAACATAGATATATCCTGCGTATAGCACCCTCTCCCGAAAGAAAAGAAATATAAAAGAAAAGAAAGGGGTTCTCCCTCACGGGAAAAAAAGAAGCAGGGCTTTCGCCCTGCCTCTTCTTATGCCATTTTGAGCTTTCTCTTGAGCCACGCCCGCAGGCTCCGCCAAACGTGCTCATCGCATCACCTCAATCATCTCCCGCGCTGTCGATCAGCCTGTCAAGATAGAATCTCGCCTTTCGCAGATCTTCCTTGCCGTTTTTCAGCGGCCAGCGCCACATGTACTTGAGCACCTGTCCCGTCAGCCATGCTTGCATCGGGTCTTTTTGGCACGTCAATGCGGCCGCAATGGCGTCGATGCACTCGACCCCTCCCGCCGTGTAATGCGCGGGGTGATTTACATTGTCATGCTCGATGCACGGACTATTGACAGGTGCGCCCCCTCTCGGCGGTGTACTCCATTTAAACGGATCGTTACTCATGGCGCGCCGCCTCCCGTTTGAGCCACTTCCACAAGTTTCGCCACGGGTGGGCTTCTGCGTAATTGGCGCGCTCTCGAGCATCCAAAAGGTCATCATGCAATGCTTGCGCGCTTCCCTGCCATTCGAAAATTTCTTTCGTTTGCTGGTCTTTTTCAACCTGCATGGTAGCAATGCACGCATTCGCCCGCCCAAGTGCCGCCTCGGTGTCATTGAGTTTGTTTTTCAAGTCGGCGGCTTCTCGCTTCGATGCCTGCCACGCTCTCCAATACTGCTGCCTCTGATCGTTCAAATGCTGAGCCGAGTTTTTGGCTGAATCTAAGTCCGCTTTCAGCTTCTCGATCTCGTTGTCCTTGTTGATGGCCTCGCCGTTCACGCCGCCGACCGCCGTTTGCAGCAGGAAGCCCAGCAGCTCCCAAACCTTGTTTCTGATCCGTTTCATGCAGATTTCCTCCCCCAGCTTCTCGTCGTAGTTCTCCGCGCTCACGCAACTCGAGCTCTCCACGATCTCGAAGCCGTTTTTCAGCACCGCGCGCACAACGGTCGTCTTGCCGCCCATCGCCACGGTTTCGTGGTGGTCGATGAATCGCTCGACCATCTCCGCGCTGATGCTCGGTGCCTCAGTCTTGAGCTTGCCGTTCACCTCGAGCGGCAGATACGCGCGCTCGAAGACCTCATTCGGGCTGAAGCTCTCGTACCCGTCCGCATAGCGCACCTTGTAGCCGCGCTCGACCTTGTAGCCGCGCGGCACTTTGTTCTCTGCGAGCGCAACGACCTTGCCGTCCACACGGTAGGCGGGCTCCGCCTCGATGAGTTTCGTTCCGATATACTTTTTCATAGCAAAATTCCTTTCTTTTTCGCCCGCAGGCATTATTTCATTCGTAATTGTTCTTCTTGCCCCCGGTCGCTCTCGACCTTCACGACCTTCACGTCTCCGTATCGCTCAATATCCATGGCGAGGCGCTCCTTGATGCCCTGCGCATCAGCGGCGGGGACGTTGGCTTTAATCGTGATCGTCAGCATTTGCGCCCTCCTTGTCGTCCATCTTTGCGCTCTCTATCTCAAGCGCACGTTCACGTAGATCCCCAAATCCATACTCGTCTTGCCATCCTAACTCAGAAGACGCTTTCTGACAGCTCTCGCACAGATAGCACGTCCACGGCGTCCCATCGAAAACGCAACTGCGCTCCATCATAGCCCCTTGCTCGAATTTGCGCCCGCAACCAAAGCACACATGAGCCGCCCGCGTTTTAACAACCTTTCGCCCAACAACGTCCATGTGTCACACCTCCTTCGGCTCGCCATCGCTGCAAAAACCGTCCGCCCAGACTCCATCAGAACGGTTCATACACCATAAGACGCCTTCGGCATATCCGCTTTCCAGTCTGTCTTTCCGATTCAGCTCCCGATGGTTTCGGCAGTCCTTGCACCGAGTCACGACCACAACGTCAGCGGCGGGAATTGTCAACAAATCCCGTTGAATAATAGATAACTTGCGATTCTGCGCTACACTGTTTGCTGGGCTTCGTTCTCGCAAGACCGCCTTTACAGCAGCGGATCGCTCAATGTATTCAGCCATGTTCAACCCTCCTCCACATAGCGCCAGCTCTGCGGCGCGCGCTTGATGTCATATGGTGCTGCGCCGAATCTCGTATTGCGCAGACCGGTAAACTCGCTCAGTTCGCGCGGCGCGTCGTAGATGCGCAGATCGGTGATGTGCCAGCCGTAGCCCTTTTGCGCGTGCAGATAATCGTGTATATCCTTGAGATCAAGGCAGGACTGCCGTGCGATAAAATTCGTCGTCGGCTGGTCTTCGTTCTTAACGTAGTAGCTGCCGCCGCGCGCTTTGGTCTCAAGCTCGTAAATACGGTCGCAGGTAAATTCGCCGATGACCTTACCGTTCCCAAGCGGGCAGTTCAATGATTTCATAGAGCCGGTTTCCAGATAGTCGCGCATAAGCCGTTCCTGAGAAATCGGAATATTTAAGTCCTGCCCTCCAATGGTGCAGTAGATATAGCACTTAAACGGCGTGTCTATCTTCGGGCGCGTCTTGCGCACCTCAATCGTCTTTTCGCCGCTGGCAATTTTCTCGCACCACTTCGGGCGGATGCTCAGCATAACAGCCTTACTCATCCTTCATCGCCTCCAATGCAGCTTCCGCTTCCTCACGAGTAAGGAATAAAGCGTCCATTTATGCCTCCATTCTATCGATCACTTTTCGAATCACATCGCCGCCGTAAGCATTTTTCGTCAGCTCCAAAAACTCCGTAATCGTCATCATGCCGTGTACAAGGTCAACACCGTGGTTTCGGGCGAACTGCTTTCGTCCCATGTCACACGACCCGGTCAAGCGGTGGTGCCAGTCGTAAAAATACTGCGTCGGATATGCTTTCTCGCGGTCTGTTTCGCGCAGAAACGTATCAATGCGCCCATCTTCCGGCATATCCTCGAAAAGCTTGTCTCGCAACGCCTCCATTGCTTCGCGCAGCGTTTCGCCGTGTGCAAAAACATTGTCCTGCTTGACGATGTAGCACGGCGTGAGCGTCAAATCGCCGTTCAAAATTGCCCCGTGCGCAGTGTTGCCGTGCACGGAACGAATCAGCGTATTGACGCCATCAATTCGATAGACCGTTTCCCGATTGAAACTCTTAATTCCGTCGCCGTAGCCGGAGCCGTCGCCGTAGCCGGAGCCGTCGCCGTAGCCGGAGCTCACAGTCAGAAAGGCTTTGATTTTATCATCAAGCGTCATCTCTTCCACTCCTTTACGCCGCGAAGCGACACCGATGCCGTATCTGTGCACGGGATAATCTGGATCGCGCCCAGCACGGTCATTTCCGGGATCGTCACGGTAAAACGGCAGTTGCCCGGTGCTTTTGTGCCGTCTTGCGCCAGCTGCTCCACGGCGCACGCGCCGTCCCAGCTCCACAACTTGCGCACCTCGGTCATAGTGACCTCGGAGCCGTTGCGTTCTTTGATCTTGCCAAAGAAAACACCTGCGCGGTCGCAGCGAACGATGTAGTCCTGATTGGTGTTCATGATGAAATTCCTCCTGATTATTGTTAAAATTTAAAACTCTCTCTGAGTTTGTATCCATGTGCCTCCGCCTCCGCCGTAAAGTAGCGGTGCGCCTCGTTGATGTAGACGACGCGCCCGTGCGCAGTCGTCTCTTTCGTGGTCACGCTCATAATGCCGTTGCTGCCTTCAAATGCGGCAGGCTTCCAGCTAAATGGTTCGCCGATGCTCATGGACATTCCTCCCTAATGTAGCGCTTTCGCGGGGCGGCGAAAAATCACAACCATGCTTGGGAATGGGGCACTGTTCTTTTCTCCGCCGAACTTTAATCTCCCACGCACGAAATTGATGGTTGCATATTTGTCGTTGTAGCAGTAATCGTGGAACCAAGCGGTATCCGTCCTCGCCGGAAGCAGCATAACAACCGTTGCGTCTGATTCCTCGGCGGTTCGATGTGCTTTCTCTACCCACGCCCCAACGCCGCGTCCGTATGGGGGATTGCACCACACAACGCCGTCCCAGTCCTGTTTCAGCCCGTCCATCTCCGGGGTGAAATAGCGTTCGCATTTCGCGTTTTCTGGCGTTGCGCAGGCATCCAGCGTAAATTGGAAGAGGTTGTTGAGGTCGTCAAAGAAGGCTTGCGGGGTCTCCCACATTTCAGATTTTGACGAAAACATTAAATCGTTGTTCATTGTCTCCCCTCACAGTCCCTAATGTCTCCGCCCCATTGCTCCGCCATAGCTCTGGCGATGCCGGGGAAGGTTTTGCTTCTTGCTTTTGCCGTACGCGGGTCATTCCATCGCATAATCTTACCAGCCTCGTCTTTTGCATAGTTTGCGCTTGCCCCCACACTGTATCCACCTGGCAAAATATCTCCTGCATCTACAATGTTTGTTGGTCGCAAAGCGGGTAAGCCTTTTAGCCATAGGCAAGTCTTTTTTCTTGCGTGGTGCCCGAATTCATATGGCTGGATAATACAGTCAGGCTTACGATAGTGTGTAGACATATATCCGACCGGATTTTCTACCGCGATTTTACAAACGTTGGCATTTACAAAGGCCATAAAAAACGCCGAAGCTTCTTCCCGCAACTGCAACCGTCTGACCGCCTTTTCGCCATATCTTCCCGTGTTAAACCAGCGATTCCCGGTAACGGTTAGGTATGTGCATGGCGGATGCGCGATCATCAAGTCCCATTTGCCGACGTCATACGTCTCCCCGTCCATGGTAGTAACTTGCCCCCCCTCGATGGCCTTGAGCGCATCGCCTAAGATGTGCCACTCCGGATGCCCGCCAGACGGTTCCTGGATATCGCAGGAATATGCCTCGTGCCCCAATGCGCGGAACGCCTTGCAAACTTCCTGCGATTCCTCGCAGGCAACTAAAACCTTCATCGTCTCCCCTCGCATTCTCCGAATAGCTCCCGAAACGTCATGCCCGTCAAATCTTCCAGCGCCAGCAGCAGCCGCACCGTTGTATCGCGGTCGCCGCGCGCCCACGCCGATATCGTAAACTGCGACGTGCCGAGGTATTGCGCCAGCTCTGTCTGGTTATAGTTCATCTTTTCCAACGCTTCCTTGAGCACCGGATAAGTGCAGAACTCAAACGGCGTTTTTGGTCTCACAATCTTGCTCATGCGTGTACCTCCCCGTAGATCAGTGCGTCAAGCGACACGCCCAGCGCTTCGGCAATGTACAGGTACGTCGGCATTTTCGCGTACCACAGTCCGGTTTCGAGGTTATGTATCGTGGTCAGCCCGACGCCCGCCTTGTCGGCAAGCTGCTGCAAGGTCATCCCGCGCAGCTTACGCCATGCCAAAATACGCTTGCCGATTTCCTGCTCAGTCGGAACGCCCTTCGGTATTCCGCTCTCGAGCAGTAACGCGCTTACGGGGACGTCGAACGCCTTCTCCAATCTCCCAAGCGATTCTAACCTCGGGTAACACCTCCCCGTTTCCCATAAAGCGACGGTGCTTTGCGGCGCGTCAATATCCGCCGCAAAGGACAACTGTGAAAGACCTTTCTTCTTGCGCAAATCGCGGATGCGATGGCCTAATTCCATTTCTGTGACCATCTTTTCTTGCTCCCTCATTTCAGTCGTTGATAGCGCTACGTCTTGAATTGGCGCGCGCACAGCCAGTCGCATTTCGCGGCCGTCAGGCGGCGCTTTTCTTCTTTCGCCGCACTCCGCGCGGCGATATCCGCCTGATAGTACGGGCAATCGCTGTGACAGCCCGCGTGCCTCACAGGCGGCAGGCAGCTGTGGCAATGCTCAAAACTCATCTCACACCTCGCGGATCGTGATGCCGTACTTGTCCTGCATCAGTTTCTTTTTCAGCAGATAGTCTTTCGTTTTCGCACCCTTTGCGTCCTCGACCTCGCGCAGCCAATGCACCGTGCCGTTGCGGTCTGGCTCTGTCGCCCGCTCGTAAACAAAATCCGCGCGGTAGACCATCGGCTTGATTCTCTCGCCCTCGATGGCCGTGTAGCCCTCCACGAGCGTGAAATTCGCTTGCAGCCGCAGGTTGCGAATCTTGCCCATCGCTCGCAGCACTTTCAGCTCGCCGAACCGCGCCGCCTCGCGCTCGGAATCAAACTTGATGCCGTCACGCACGACCTTGCGGTTGCCGTACTTGCTTTTCTTCGGCTTTTGCGCGCCCGCCAGTTTATCAAGCACCTGCTTCTGTGCCGCAGGCCCCAGCCTCGCAAGGTCAGCCGATGTCAGCGCCATCGTTAGCCTCCTGCAAATCGCCCTGAGACGCGCTCTGCGCGTTTTTATCCTCCGGTGGTGTCATTTCACGTTTTTCGAATCCCAAACGCTCCTGCGCGCTCTCAGTGGCATTCCCGGCAGTTTCCCGCTTGCCGTCCGCAGGATCGTCACGCAAACCGACGCCGATGATGTAGTTTCCGCCGTCCCTTCTGGCATGCACTTCGTACTGCCGGTAGACCTTCCGCACGTCAAATTTCGGCAGCATCAGGCGCATCCCGATCGTCAGCCCTGTGTCCTCGTCGATCACATCCTCGCCGTAGATGATCGCTACCTGTGCAAGCAGCGCGTCGGTTGCAATACTGATTTCGGCAACGCCTGCGGCTCGCTGGGAAAGCTGTGCGTTCAGTTTCATCAGCTCGCCGACTTTTTTCTGGTATCTGCCGAGCTCGTGCTCAAGCCGTTTTACCTTGTCTCTGTTTCTTTCGCTCATCGGTTCTCCGTCCTTTCGTAGTGCAGCGTCAGCGCCCGAGCGATCGGGCAGCGCCGCCATTCTTCGTTGGCGCAGTAGCGCCGCGTGTATTCGTCCAGCTCTTCTTTCGGTAGCTTGACTTGCGCACCCTCGCAGTTGAGATAGTCGCGGTAGTCCCGCGAGTAAAACGGGCACTTGAAAATGCCCCCGCGATACCCGCTCACGGCGCACCGCCTGCCATTTCGGCATCCGCCGCTTCCCACGTCAGCCCGTGTTCTCTCGCATAACGCGATACGCTCGGCATGAATACCTCCTGTTCGGCTATCCTCTCGATGTATGGCTTCATCCACGCCACCGAGACTCGCGGGGAAGCTGTGCCCCTGATTTTTGCAAGCACTTGGCCGACCTTCGGAGGGAATCCCCTCGTATCCTCGGCAATCAGCGCATTCACCGCTCCCATCGCTTCGGTGGGGTCTTCCCCGTCCAGCATGTCCGACCAGAGGGAAACCAGCTCTTCGGCTCCTGCCCTGGTCATCTTGGCGTAAGCCTGCGGATAAGCCTGTTTTAATCGCCTTAAAATGCTAATTACGTCAGCTCTTTCCACGGTTTTTTTCCTCCTCAAGCATCTCGGCGAATACATCGCCGCCGACAAACGGCCTATTCTGCGGCGCTTTGCCGCCCTTGTCCTGCTCTCTGGCAAGCCAAGCGGTGATGAAACGCTTAATCCCTCCGCGTGTCTTCCGCTTGGTATGGTTTGCATCGCACCACCCTGCCATGTTTCTGAGCTGTTGCAGAACGTCAACGTTCGGATAGAGCTGCGACCATTTGGCCCTGTCGTTCTCCGACACGTCGAAAAAAGTCCCGTCATTCAGCGGCAAAGAAATCACCGGCGGCGCGTCAGCCGCTTGCGGCTCAGCGCATAATATGTACTCTTCTTTACTCTTCTCTACTCTACTTTTCTCTACTTTACTTTGTCGTTCGATGTCAGCATTTTTTGAAAAAATGTTTACATTTTTCGCAGAAATGTAAACATTGGGCAAAATTTTGGCAACATCAACCAGAAGGATGTTGTAATCGACTTCAAGAGTTTTGCGGCGGCTGACTGCCTCGAAGTACCTTTCCTGTATGCCTTTAGAGGTCAATACGTGGTACTTGTCATACTTCTCTTTGTCGAACATCCCTCGTCTGATAGAAGCCTCTATTATTTCGGAAACGACGCTCCCACCCAACCCGACCTTGCGGGCGAACAAAAGCGCAACCTCCTCTGTCCATTCAATGTAGTAACCCGCCTTGCCGTAAATCTCTTGCAGCAAGTGAACGACTACACCAAATCCTGTCAAGCCAAATTCTGCTTCTATCAGTTCAAACTTTGCGTTCAATGTGACATCAAGCGGAAAGTAATCGATCCCGCTCTTTGCCATAGACTACTCCCTTAAAACGGCAGCTCGCCGTCGTCCTCGCTGACCTCTGCAAAGCCGCCTGCGGCGCTCTCTGCGGCGTATTGCGGCGCGGTGGTATCATTACCCTCCGAGCGCCTGTTGTCCGCGAAATACACGCTGTCAGCCTGCACCTCGTAGCTCCTGCGCTTGTTTCCATTTTTGTCCGTCCAGTCGCGCATCTGCAAGCGCCCCTCGACGCCGATCAACCGCCCGCGTCCGGCGTAGTTGCAGAGCACTTCTGCCGTTCCGCGCCACGCTACAATGTCGATCCAGTCTGTGCCGCCATCCTTGCCGTTGCGGTCAACGGCAAGAGGGAACGACACAACGGATACGCCGCTGTTCGTTTTTTTCAGCTCCAAGTCACGCCCGATGCGTCCCATCAGGCAGATTCGATTCATGCTCATTTCAATTCCTCCTCGCTTTGGTGTTGGTGCAGATAGAGCACGTGGCTCTTGCCGATGGCGGCGTTTTGGGCGATCCATGCGTGCGCCTGCTCGCGGGATAGATGGCTCTCCATTGCGCGGCTCTCATAGCTGAATTCTCCCGCTTCCAGCTTGCGCTTCATGCGCTCCTGTATCTCCTCTTCGCCGTAGTTGGCTTCGATCAGATAAAGGTCATAGGCCTGCGCCACAATGCCGTCCAGCGAGGCGCAGTCCGTCGCATAGAACACGCGCTCGCCGTTTGCAAATTCGATATGCCACGCACAATTCGGGACATCGTGAGGAATGGAATTGTAGGACACACAGACGGGGTAGAGAAGGGAACAGGAGTAGAACAGCACATGGCCTGCCATGCCCTCGTCGGTCACGCGGCGGTCCACGCCGATGCGTCCCATCGGTTCCATGAGCCACGGAGGGACGCACCAGCGCAGCGCAGGGCGCAGGAAGTGCAGGCGCTTGATGGTCTCGGGGTTGAAGTGGTCGCCGTGAACATGCGTCAGCAGGACGAGCCTCAATCCCTTGCAGTATGGTTCGAGTTCCCGAAATGGAACGCCGCAGTCAATGAGTATTTCATCATTCAGCAGTACGGCGTTCCCCTTGGAGCCGGTCGAAATGACCTTGACCTTACAGATCATTCATGCTCACCTGCTTGGTGGTGCCGCTCTTTCCGTCGTCCAGCGTACCGAGGGCGTCAGCGGGAGCGGGCAGCTCGTCCTTGACCTCGCCTGTGGTCTCGTCCACTTCGACGGTCGGGAGATCAAAATACTGCTCGCGGCTCGCGCGTCCCTCTTTCAGTGAGGTATACACATTACGCAGGCGCACGATGCTCTGCGCCGTGAACGCTTCGGCCTTGCAGCCGATGTACTTTTCAAGGCACTCCATCGGTACGCCGAAGTCATCCTTGAACGCCTGTCCCATCTTGCGTACGCGGTCGATCATGGGTTCATCGCTCTTTCCCATCATCGTCTTGGTACACGCCGCAAGAGCGGCGTCTACCACGTCGCCGGGGATAATGCCAAGAATGCACGCGCGCATACGGCGCGCGCCCTGATTGGCGACCATTTCATAGATGTCGCGCGGGTCGGTGAGGGCAACGCTGCCTTTCTTGGTGTAGCGGATATGCGGCACGGTGAAGATCTTCGTCTGGCGGGTGTTGGTCTCCAAATCCCAGCAGTAGGCCATGACGGTACTCTCGCCGTTCTTCTGCTCCAGCTCGGTAATGCCGAAGTCGAGGTTGCCCCAGTTCTGCGCCATGACCTCGGCGAGACGGATCGAGGGGCCGGTCACGTTCTCGCCGCCGCGCGGGTATTCATAGATCGCGCGCTCGGCAAGGCTCTTGCGCTTGCAGGCGTTGAGAATGCGGTTGTTCGCTTCGATCTCGTCACGAGGGAAACGCTTGGCGACGACCATTGCCGCCTGCACTTCCTGTGCCTGACGGGAGATCATCATTTCGGTGTTCACGCTCTTGGCGCTCACAACTTCGGTGCTGTTGTAGGTCTGCATTTCGTTCATCGTAATGTCCTCCTCAAATAATCATTCGTACTGATAGCCATTGCTGACAAGGAATTGCTTCAAAAGGCGTAGGCGCTCGCGCGTATCGGTCACGCGGAACGACACCGTGAGGCGTTCGACCGCCGCCTGCTCCACGCGCTTCGGGACGACCTGCGGGGCCGCTGCGCCGGTATCCTCGCGGACGGGTGCTCCGGCAGCACGGGCCTCCTCCATTTCCGTGCGGCGTTTCACGACCTCGCGCTCTTCCTCGGCGCGGCGGTGACGCTCGTTGACAACGGAGATCGCAAGCGAGAGGTCGAGGTTCTTTTTGTACTCCACCATGATCTCCGGCGCGTTCTCGCCCATCGTGCCGATGGTTTTCATGTCCTGCGCCACGCCGTCCACCTTTAGCTTGATCTGCTCCATGAGCTTCTTCGGCGTCTTGGCTCTGGCGCTCGCCATATCGACCTTAACGCCGGTCTGCCCGAACGAAAGGAAGTCGATCTCGTTGACCGCGCACAGCTCCCGAAAATAGCCCAGCAGCATTTCCTCGCAGCGGCTCTTGATCTCGCTTTCCGTCGCGTCAATCTTGGCTTTCAGGTCTGCGTCGGCGCGCTTGTACGGGTCGGCAATGCACTCACGGTAGACGGATTCGAAGCTGTCGTACTTCTCCATGATTGCGGCTTTAATGGCCTTGCGCTGGGTCTCGGCATCGGCAAACTCGCGGTTCATTTCGGCGCGAATGTTCTTCACGCTGGTTAAGGTCTCGTCGGTGCAGACAAGGCTCATTGCCTCTGCGACGCGCTGCTCCGTCTGCTCCTTCCGGCTCCTCAAATGCTCCTCGATCACGGGGAGTTGAGTCACTTTCATCAGGGTGTTATCCATCTTCGGTCTCCTCCAATTCTTCAAAATACATTTCCTCTGCGCCGCAGTCCGGGCAGAACTTTTCCGTCACAAGGGCATAGCCGCGCTCACCGTCAAGGTTCTCGCGCCTGTGCAAGACGTCGGGCTCGTCAAAGGTCAGCCCGCACCATTCGCAGCGGTACTTCACATCATCGCCGAGACCGCGATGAGCACCGCCGCCAGCAACAGGCAGATACCGGCAAAAAGCATCGCCTCATCGGCCTTGCGCTGCTCTCTCGTGCGCTTGTCGTGCTTTCTCATCGTCTGCACCCCCTGTCGATAAACGGCAGCAGGTCATACAGCACCTTGCACACCGCGCACGCGCCGATGACGGCAAGGCCCGTCGTAAAGTCGCAGCCGTTGAGCGCGATCACCGCAGCGGCGATACCGCCGAAAAACAACGTGTCGATCATGCCTCCACCTCGCGTTCCGAGATCCACTCGTTCACGAGGCGAGTATAGATTTGGAAGATCCTGCGCTTGCCGCCGCGGATGCACACACCGAATGGGTAAACGCGCTGCTCAAGTCCGGCTGCCAGAGATTCGTTCGAAATGCTCAGCCCGTGTTCTCTCAGATACGCCGCGCACTCGTTCAAGTCCATCGTCTGTATCGTCTTCATTTGCGTGCTCCTTCCTCTCCAAGAAACTTCTGAATGAAATACTGCTGGCCTTTGCCGGTGACTTTCGTGGTCTTGCTCACCGTCACCGTGCCGTCAGAATGTGTGATCGCCGTTTCCTTAACGGTGAAAAGCCCCAAGTCCATTGATTTTTGCGTTGGCATATTGAAGTCCGTGCCGTTTCGGCGAATCAGATAGCCGTTTTCGCGCATCCAGCGGAACAGCCGGTGCTGCCCGATGTCAACGCCGTTTTGTTTCAGCAGCTTCGCCAGCTCGCCGACGAGGATCGAAGTCTTGCTTGCGCTGACCGCGTCGGCAAAAAGCACCTTTGGCGCGTCGGCCTCGACCTTGTTTTCAAGCCGCTTGAGTTTGTCCCCTGCGATTTGCAGCGCGCGAGCCATGACTTTCTCCGGGCTGTTCCAGTCCTTTTCAATTTGAAGAAAATACTGGCGGGCCTGCTTGCCCTTTTCATTGCGCTGGATCATGCAAAGCTCTTTCGCCATGTCGATGGTGAGCACTGCGTCCTGCGCGGGGCGGCCTCCGGTACTTTCGCTCAAAAATGAGCAGAAGTCTTCGCCCTCGGTGAACCCATACTCGCACATTCTCGGGAACCAGTCTTTATAAGCCGTCTTCACTTCGAGAAAATCGTGCAGGTCTCGCGCAGAGACCGCAGGGCGGTCATTGTTGTAAGTGATCTTGATTAGCTCGTTCATCTTTTGCGCCCTCTCTTCTCTTTCAGCAGGTCATCCACCGTTACCCCGAAGTAATCAGCGATCTTTTTCACGGTGTCCACCCTCGGAATTGACCCGTAAGTTTTCCAACCGCCAATCGTTCCGTTGCCGATTCCGCATTGCACTTCAAGCTGATGGATGCTTACTTTTCGCTCCCGGCATAGCCGCACAACATTCTCATAAACCAAAGTTTTATCCCTCCTCCTATTTGTCCGGTTCTATAGAGGATTTAGAGAAAACCCTTGACATTCGATAGACAATAGTCTAAACTATGCTTTGCTACAAACATTTTAGACGACTTTTATAATCTGAGCTTCCTCTAAATCTGCTCTTATTATATAGGCGTTCCTCTAAAATGTCAATACCTTTTTAGGCATTTGCCTAAAAATAATTTAGAGGTTAGTTCTATGACCAGCGTTGAAAAAGTAAAAGAAATCTGCAAGAAAAGAAAAATCCCAATTTCGAAGTTAGAAAAAGACCTTGGATTCGCAAATGGGTATGTCGGTCAGTTAAAAAAGGGAACATTCCCCGGTGACCGGTTGGCAGCTATATCAAAATATTTGCTTGTCCCAACTGAGTATTTGTTGGGCGAAGAAGAGGAAGAATTTTTTCCCGACGAGGAAAGCCGTGCAATATGTGTCCAAATTGTCGCAGCATTTTCTAAGGACGAAGCCCTCGAAAAGACTTTTCTGATTCCGGATGGAATAAAGAAGGAAATATGGAACGGTACATACAAATTCAGCAATGTGACCTATCCGCAATTTGAAAGCATTGTCGGAAGAAAAAAAGAGACCGCCGCCCCGAAGGGCGACGGCCTTTCCCCGATGGAATCTCAGTTGATGGAATACGTCCGCGCACTTACGGACGATCAAAAGAAGATGCTGCTGGCACAGTTGCAGGCGCTAAAGAATCAAGAATGATTCGTTTCTGTTCATCGCTGAGATCGCGGAACGCCTGTAAGATTTCGCTGTCGATGTCTTTCATCTATGTATCCTCCGTTCAAGTTATTTCGCCTATTATCTCTCATTGAAGGTAGATTCTCATGGG